>Ga0209013_10004251_pt1 | contig 12602 bp, 14 predicted proteins | sample Cruoilmetagenom2_FD_187291 | JGI IMG/M metagenome (GOLD analysis project Ga0209013, IMG submission 187291) | Oil polluted marine microbial communities from Coal Oil Point, Santa Barbara, California, USA - Sample 2 (SPAdes) (version 2) | ecosystem: Environmental > Aquatic > Marine > Oil seeps ...
CATGATTATGCGTGAACCGGCAGCAGGAACACGCCGCGCCTTACTCCTCACGCTGGCGGCACATGATATTAGTTTGGATAATTTGGATGTATTCTTAGAAGTGGGGAATGCAGAGGCAATTGTCACGGCCGTTTCCAACAATCTTGGTGTTTCATTCGTTTCCCGGCTGGCTGCTGCTTATGCTTTGGCCTGGGGCGCTGTTGTTGAGGTGCCCGTCAGCGGCATTGAATTAAAGCGGGAATTGTGTATGGCCCGCCGTCTCTTGGCCCAACCGAACCAGGTGCAGGAAACCTTCTGGAGTTTCATCCACCACCCTGAAAACGATGATCTTTTCGCCTTGGGGGGGAAGCGTGAGAATGTGAAAAAGCCAGGCAGTTCCGAAGTGCCTGGCATTGATCAAAAGGGGTGCTACTAGATATCACCTCCACTCCGACCGTTGAGCTTGTCGAAGCTCCACGTCTGCATGTGCTTAAATCATCAGGCTCATAATCTGCGTGCACTTGCTGACCAGTCGCTGGGCCATCACCTCAGCCAATTTCTTATACAAGAAATAGCCGGCCTCTTGATTTTCATCCAAGAGCTTACGCAGCGCCAGACCATCGAAGGCCACGTACCTTGTTTGCTCCTCTGCCGTCGCCCCCATGGTATATTCATGAGGCTCTATCAAAGCTGACCAACCAATAACCTCACCTTTGCCGAGGGGCTCCAATTTTTCTATGCGCCGCTCGCCATGTTCACCTAGGTTCATCGTTAGCGATACAGCTCCTTCCTCGATCAAACACAACGTATTAGCGATCTCACCCTCAAAGAACAAGCGACCGCCTTCTTTGACTTCTTTTTCGTCCGCCAGTAGGGCGATTTGCTTTAGCATTTCTGCGTTTTGTCCAGCGAATAATGGATAGTAACGTAATATTTCCGGGGAAATCATTTCATACCTCCTATATAAGATACTCAAAACGGACACTTGCTGGTTGCAGTATCTTGTTAAGCATCTTAAGATAATTGCCGGGTTCGGACACCTACGTGAAAACGATCCGCACAGGTCACTTCACAAACAAACTGCTAGAACGTATATGTCATCGTTGCCCCATCGGCGTCCATCAAGAAGGGCGGAAGCTGTTGAATCTCAATCCGCTCATCCCGTTTGTCGGCGGAATCAATGCCCTTGTTTTCCAGGGCCAGTTCGCACAATGTCACGTGTCCGCCCTCATCTAGCAGCGTATTGAATAACGCCACCGGATTGGGCAGCCCCTTAGGCGTCCCTAACTTTTCCATTTCACCCTTGAGCGACCATCTGGCCCCCGCCGGGCAGAAAAACAAGTAGACATCATAATCGAGGGCAATGCCCGACGTTGAAAAAATCAACGAAGGCATAATGCTTGCCGGGGTGTCGCCATTGCAGACAACGATCATTTTTTCAGTACCATTTTCGCTCATATTAAAACTCCTTGTGTGTGATAGATCGAACCAATCTAAAACTGTCGTTAATACCTCAACCTAAGCCGCTGTCATTTTCCCGGAAACTGATCTACTGCTGTCCCAATGTAAGCAACGAAAAAGTTTCCGGGAAAATTGTGAATTTATTTTATTTACAGAGCACTAGTCTGCTTGGGGCCTAATAAACATCAAATAAGCCATCAACCAGGCTCCCAAAACGATGGAGATGCCGGCTAAAATCGATCCCAATGCAAGCTGGGGCACGCCGCTCAAAATGTGGCCGATGTTGCAGCCGGCAGAGGTAACCGCGCCAAAGCCCATCAACAAACCGCCGCCAAACGTTTGGCCCATCACGGCCCAGGACGGCCGTCTAATCTTGAATTCCCCGGCAATAAGCGACGCTACAGCGCTGCCCAAAATAATGCCGATAATCAAAAGTCCCAGCCAATTTAAGGAAGCCTCCACTGTGGGCATGATGACCTTAACGATGTTGACCCAGCCAGCGGTGATACCCAGCGGGTAGTTGCGCCCCGACGCCGCCGAGAGCGGGAAGGCGACGATGCTTATCAGACCAATCAAGATCCCAGTAGTCTTCCAGCCCCAACCACGCTTGAAGATACGTTCGCCCAAGGAATAATCTTGGGTGTCAAGATAAACATCATCATCATCTTCGTCATCAGAACTTTTTCGTGAAGACCAATACCAAAGGGCGATAACGATAATGGCAATGCCGAAAGCGACTACCCAATGGGGCAAGCCCACAACGGTGGCTAAGGTGGGATTGGCGCCGTCGGCTGTCGTTATTTTGGTGCTGCTTTGGAGAAATGCGCTGATGGGGTTGAGGAAGCCCATCGCCGTTAATGTGCCACCTATAGCCAGGCCGATGACGGCCGTTAACGACCCCATCATCCCCTCGCCAACACGATACGTAATACCGCTGGCACATCCGGCAGCTATCACCATACCAATGCCAAACACAAAGCTGCCCAGCACATTAGCGCCCCAAAACAGCGGCTTTGGATTCAGCGTAATGATGCCCCCCATATCCATGAGGGCAAAGCCAATTAATCCAACCAGTAAGGCGAGGCCCACTGTCTTGAGCAAGGTATAATCCTTCAGTAAAAACATATCACGGAAAGCCGAATTCATGCAGAAACGCCCGCGCTGCATCACAAAACCAAACGCAATACCAACTAGTAAACCAGTAAAAACAGCCGAAGTCATCAAAATTCTCCTTTGTAAAAGGGACGCTGATTAATGTAGGTGAACCAGATTAAGAAATCGCCAAAATTTTCGTTAATCTTGGAAGCTCGCATTGACTCTTATCGAAGCGTCTGCGTCCTTTCTATAATTTTATTATTTACGGCCGTATGCCTCGATAAGTAACCGATGCTTAGGCCCGTCAATCTGCTCTACTGCCAATAATTTATGTCCTTGCTTTTTTAATCCGCGCGGAATACGTTCCACAGACAAGGGATAATCCAACAAGACTTCCAAAATCTCCCCTTTCTCCATTTTCTTAAGGGTGGTCATCGTGTCCATGTCCGGGTAAGGGCAGACTTTGCCGCACTCATCAATGGTTTTTGTGGGGGTTATTGTCGTTGACATACTTGTTTCTCCTTTTAATTGGAGATCTGCGAGGTTTGTAACAGACGCAAATCGTTAGAAACCTCGCAGATCAAATAGTTACCTTTCTTAATAACTAAACACGAGTTTTGCATCTTCAATTTCAAACAAAAAAGTAGAGGCCATCATCACTTCCACGCCGTCGCGCAGATCTTCCTGCCTGAACCCTTTGTTGGGCAAACCTAATTCGCAGAGAATGATACGGCCGTCCAACACCCCAATGGATTCATACAAATCCAGCGGGTTAGGCATCCCCGGCAAATCCTGGTACTTCTCCAACTCGCCTTTAACCAGAACGCGGGCCGCGCCGGGCTGGAAGAACATAAGAACCTCATCACCAGTAGCAACCACTGCCGCACTCATCACCAATGCTGCCATCACACTATCAGGGCTGTCATTGTTGATAGTTACTGCAATTATGCCCACGCCATCTTCACACATAATCCATCTCCTTAAACTGAATATCAGCTTTCGCGGATCCCACAGATCAAATCTGTGGGATCCGGCGTAATCTGTGGAAAAGCTAAATTATTGCCGGCTCTAATTCGGCCTGCTTCTGTTCCAGCGCTTTTTCTTTCAAGACTTCAAAATAAATCGCGAAGGGTCGATAAGCCAGGTGAGACCACTTTCCAAAAGGCACTTCCAAGATCAGCATGGGAGCCAGAATTGCCAGATGAATCACATAAGTGTAGTAGGTCGCCAGAGGCAGCCCCATATATCGAAAGATATGGACTAAGATTCCGCTTAACGCCGTTGCGAACAACAAAATTGGAAATATCCAATCACTCAGGTGGGAATAACGGTGATACTCGTAATCTTTCTTAATGCGTCCCCAAATCGCATACCCGGCGCCATAGAGCAGCATTATCGTAGCGATATAACCCAACCATCGCTGTGGGTGCCAGATCGGATAAATATTATCAGTCTGAAACCAGGGCAGGAGCAGAACGATCATGGCAAACATTAAGACATAGCCAATCACCAATATCAAGTGATTACGCCAGCGGACCTTGTCCCAGACTTTGGTACCCTCATCCTCATCACATTTGGAGAATTGGATCTGGGTGGCTGCCTGGTAAATCAACTGCCACGCTTCTGTTATGAAGAGGCGCAGCGGTACTTTGCCAACTGACCTGTGAACTGTAAAGATATACATCCGCAAGACATTAGACAGCAGGAAGAAGGACAGGGCCGCCAACATGATCCAGTCCCCAATCTCAATCATGTGAACAGGGGCGAAGGTGTTTAATTCGACACTATCAGTCACCATTGGCCCAGAAAAAAGAACGAACAGCAGGATGATGACAGCGGCTACGAATAACAAAGAGCCGATCTCCCATACTTTGGAAGTGTAAAACTTCCCTGCCAGTCCGGTCCAATCATATTGGGCTGTCAACCAGCGACGCATGACCATCTGTGCCTCAGCCGGCTCAGCCTGTCGAGGACAGGTCTCGGTACACTCACCACAGTAGTAACAGAGCCAGGGATCTATACTCTCTAATAGACTTCCTGATAGACCCAACTGCACCATTCGTAAGTCGCGTCGTGGGAATGATGTGTTTTCATTGGCAAGAGGGCATATGGCAGTGCAATTGCCGCAGTTAAAGCAGTCCTCAATATTGAGTTCTCCATACTTCTGAAGTTCTTCTAAGAAACCAGGGTTAGCTCGGTAAGCCATTACCTCACCCCCTTTGCCAGACTATACATGTAATACTCCTCGTCTTCGTCCATGCCGGCCTCGACCACTAAGCCATATCTGAGCATCGCAGACACGTGCCACAGAACATCACTCTTTGACATATCGGTCTCTTCAGCCAACTCCGAAATCGTATGGGGACCGGCCTTCAATGAACGTTTTAGCACCTTGCGTGTCTTGTTTTGTGATTTAACATGAAGCTGGGTCTCCTTAACGCTCTCCAGATGCTGTTTTCGCAAATCAGCCATCATTGCACTTCTTTTATGGGCCGCTGCCTTATCTATTGGCTTTGTCATGCTGGTACACCCTCCATTACGGGAACGTGTGATACAAGCGCCTCAACCATGGCCTCGTACTGATCCAATCCCCAACCATTCACATCAAGTGCCCGAGTGGGGCAAGCGCCGACACATACGCCGCAGCCGTTGCAGTTCGCCGGCTCAACCACGGCGCGCTGGAATGTGTTTCCATTCTCGTTGAAAGTCTCTAAAGAAATGGCGCCTTCCTGCGGGCAGACACGCACACATTCGCCCGTGCCTTCGCAGCGGTCAAGATTGACATTAGCCACATAGGGCTCAAGTTCAACCTTTCCTTCACTGAGAAGTACCGCTACTTTAGAAGCAGTCGCCTCTGCTGCGGTCACACTTTCTCTAACGTTTTTCGGCCCCTGGGCGGTCCCCGCTAGAACAACTCCCGTAATAGCTGTTTCCACTGGCTGCAGCTTGGGATGTACTTCGAGCAGAAAACGTTCGTTCCCTTTGGAAATCTTGAACATCTCCACCAAATCATCCACTGGATTAGGCATCATCCCTACTGCAAGTACCACCAGATCCACCGGCAGTTCGATTTCTTCGCCCCAGGTCAGGTGATCTCGCACCTTGACCAACAGAGGCATATCTGAACCAGCTTCCGCCCGCGCTACCTCAGGAATTTCTTCGGCCCAGTAACGCAAGAATGTGACTTTGTTCTTACTGGCTCTAGTGTAGTAATCTTCAGCATCGAGACCGTATGTGCGGATGTCTTCAAACACATCGTAAATATGCACGTCCGGGAAACGCTCGCGGATTTGGCTGGCGGCGCTCAGGGTTGCCGTACAACATACCCGTGAGCAGTATTCATTGATTTCTCCATCGGGTTGGGGTTCATGCACACCTGCGATTTGGCGGCTGCCTACGCAGTGGATCATAGCGATGTCGCGGATGGGACGGCCGTTCAACGTGACCTTACCACCAGTTGGACCATCAGCCGCTAACAGACGTTCCAACTGCGGCAGCGTGATCACTTCAGGGTACTCGCCATAGCCAAATTCACCTGGAGACGGTTCATAAGGCTTGAAGCCAGTTGCCACAACCACTGCGCCCACCTTCAGATTGATCCCCAGCGGTTCAGCATCCAGACGAATGGCGCCTTTTTCGCCGAACTTCTGGCAGTCGCCGCATTTCGTGCAATTTTCCCAATCAATCACCGCGCTGGATGGCGTGCATCCTTCATAAGGCCGGTAAATAGCCTTACGCTTAGACAGGCCAAAATTAAATTCATCCGGCACTTCAACCGGACAGGCCTCTACAGCCTCGTCCGTCGCCGTGAAATGCTCGCTTACGCCGCGTGGCTGCTGCTTAATGTGGACGTCAAAATTGCCGACATACCCTTCAGCTGAAACTACTTCGGCACCGGTATGGATCGTGATATTCGCTTCGGCTAAGACGCGATCGATCAGTCCGTTTAATAAATCTCGAGCGTTTTCATCGGTGGGGAAAAGATGATCCCATTGGGCCATATGGCCGCCCAGGAAGTGACTTTTTTCCACCAGAGTAACTTTCAACCCCCGGCGAGCGATGTCCAGCGCCGCCCGTAGGCCAGCCACACCACCGCCAATCACCAGGGCATGCTTTTCAGCTTGGAGTCGAATCGGCTCCAGCGGTTTTAACAAACGGGCTTTAGCCACACCAGCCGACATCAAGCGAATGGCAACATCAGTTGCCAGCTCCGGGTTATCATGGTGTACCCAACTGTCTTGCTCGCGGATACCGACATGATAATAAAGATAAGGGTTCATCCCGGCGCTGCTCACAGCTTTGCGAAAAGTCTTTTCATGCAAAAAAGGTGAACAAGCGCCAATGACAAACCGGTTCAGTCCATGTTCGGCAATATCCTTTTTAACTTGTTCCTGCCCCATATCAGAGCACATGAACATTTCGTCGCGGGAGACGACAACATTGTCAAGCATCCCCAGAGTCTTCGCCGTTGTATCAACGCTCACAACGTCGCCGATATTGCCTCCGCAGTTGCAGACATAGACACCAACTCGGGGCTGTTCTCCCTCTGTGACAGGCTGAACTTCAAACCGTTCCGCTTCGACAGGCGGGTTATTTTCAGGGTTCTCACTCATGGTTCACAATCCTTTCCGGCGTCATCAGGGGGACCGCCGCCGCATGTCCATTGTGGGCTTCCAAATAAGCAGACGCTTCCGCGGCGGCAGCGCCGGCTGACATAATCGAGTCAACAATATCCATGGGACCGGTAGCTGCGCCGGCTGCAAATATTCCCGCTTTTTCTGTCGTCGCCGGTGAGATATTCAACGCCGGCGATTTAATAAACCCATCCTTTGTGACCGGCACGCCAAAAACGGCTCGCGGGTCATATCCCGGGAGCATGCCTACCGAAAGAACAACCAGGTCATGCTCGCGATCTACCACCTGTGAATATTCATCAATCAACTCTACCCGCAAGTTGAGATTTTGATTTTCGACCTCGATAATGCGCGCTATCTTCCCTTTTTCAAAATTAATACCCATCGCTTTGGCATTTTGGTAAAACTCCTCGTACCCTTTGCCAAAGGCACGGATGTCCATGTAGTAAATGGTAATTTCGGCCATAGGCAGTGCACCGGCGAGCAGCATAGCCTGTTTGATGGCATACATGCAGCATATCCGCGAGCAGTAAGTTACCCCCAGAGTCGCATCGCGCGATCCGGCGCACTGCACATAAGCGATAGATTCAGGCAGCATGCCATCCGAGGGACGCAGCACGTGACCATACGGACCGGTCGGGGAGAGCAGGCGCTCCATCATCATGCCGTCAATGACGTTGCGCAGTTGTCCGGCGCCATATTCTTTCTTAGCGTCATAAGGCGTCACGTTGTAACCGGTTGCCAGGATGAGAGTCCCAGCCTCAATCTCTATATGCTGAGGCTGCTCGGTAAAGTCAATACAATCGACCGGGCAAGCGGTGAGACATTTGCCGCAGAAAATACAGTTATCTATGTCAATCCGGGCCGCTGGCGGAATTGCAGTGGCGAAGGGGATATAAGCGGCTCGATGGGCGGTGAAGCCAAAATCATTGTCATCAGAAACATCAACGGGACAAGCTAACTCGCAAAGACGGCAGCCGGTACAATCATCTACATCCACATAACGCGGTGTTTGCAATACATCAGCGATGATGCCGTCCCCGTTGGGGGTGATCGACTCCACCTCGCAAAGGGTTAACATGGTAATATTGTCATGGTGGGCGACATCTGCCATTTTAGGGGTCGTGATACAGCTGCCGCAATCAAGAGTCGGGAAGACTTTGCTCAAGCTGATCATCTTCCCCCCGATGCTGGCGTCTTTTTCCACCAGGGCGACCTGATAGCCCTGATCGGCCAGGTCCAGAGAAGCCTGCATCCCAGCGATCCCCCCTCCGATAATCAAGGCGTCCACGTGAATTTTGTTTTCAATCATTCTGTTTCCCTCTTTTCCACATCAAGCCGCCAGGGGTTGTGCCTCTGGTGCCGGAGGAATGGTCTCTGGAATTAACCCAATCTTATCCAGCAGATCGTTCATAGCCTCGATCTCCCTGAGGAATGGGTGAACGCAGACCGTACAAATGGCGGCTAATTTCAATCGCCGAGGATTAAGTTTGCGTTCTTTCATTATCTCGTAGGTTTGATTGACGAGTGCAGAAGTGCGCTCGGGAACCCCTTTATAGGGGCTGTCTGACCCGCTAAACATGACGATGATTCCATCAATGCCGCGATCGAACGCATCTAAATAAAAACTCGGCGGGAAAATAGCGGCGCTCATTACGGGCAGGATATAGACATTGGGCGGGTATTCATGGTGCCCCTGTCCCACGGCGTCTGCTCCCCGGTAACCGCCTGACAACGTAGCCAGGACCAGGATTTTCGGCTCTCGATTATTTGTGTTTGTTGTCATTGGCAATTCCTTTGGGTGAAAACCAAGACTCAGAAGAGGTTCGAAGATTTCTTAACGACCAGGGAATGCTGCTGTTCAGAGCGGCGATAGTCCTGGATATAAGATTTCTACGAACGCCTCCCGAAGTAAATATAATTGCTTAGGCTGGCTTCCCGCACCCTACTTCTTACGTAAGACGAACAGCCGGTCGTACCCGCCTGCATCAACGAAGCCCAAGTATTCGTGGCCGATCTTTTTGCACCATCGGGAGAGGTTTTTCCGGGTGCCCTCTTCACCGGACCAGATTTCCAAAACTTCCCCAACTTTTACTTTGCCAATGCCTTTTTTGGCTTCTAATAAGGGGCCAGGGCAGCCTACGGTGCGTGCGTCAACTACAGATGCTGCTTTGATGTCCATTAATTCAGCGGTTTCCATGATATTCACTCCTTTTTGTAAATGATTTTGGGATTGGACTGAGGAGCTGAGAGTTTAACTGTCTCCCGTCTCTGATTTTCAGTCCTTCCTTTATGTAACAAGATATGCTCGCAAGATCGCATTTGTTGATTATCGGCAACAGAATAAAAGATGGTCTGCCCTTCACGGCGCGAACGGAGAATGCCGCGCTGCTTCATTAAGCGGAGGTGCTGTGATGTGTTCTGCAGCGACGCTTCGATGGCTTTGGCGATCTCGCTGACGGACAATTCTTGGTCAGCTAGGGCCCAGGCGATCATGATTCGCTTGCTGCTGCTAAAGACACCGCAAAACAGTGCCTGTCGCTCCGCCTCTTGTTGAAGTTCCGCATTCATCTGTCTCACCGCGATAGTTGCATAGTTACCGAACTACTTAATTGCAATCTACTGCAACAATACAATTTAAGTGCAAGCATTGGTAGTGACAAATTTCACAAACGGTATTCAAGATCTTGTTCGATCGTTATCATGATCTGGAATAATCGCTTTTTCATCTTTTTGTCTTTCGTGAATTAAGAAAATTTACCCTCCTTGTGGGACTCTGGCCAAATTTCAGAGAATGCGTTTGCCAGCTTCATTTAAGAGTAATGACGAAACAGTGACATTTATAATAGTGATCCCCGCGATAAAGATGAGGGACATATCGCCATTTTTCCCCATGTCCATTGTCAACTATTGCATTGTATAGCAACGTAATGCACTTTATTGCAACGTGATGTGAGCTATGGTACAGTAGTATGGTATGGACGACCTACTCACAACTAAACAGGTTCAGGGGTTACTCCAGGTAGATCGCACCACGATCTACCGGATGCTCAAGGACGGCCGTTTACTCGGCATCAAAATTGGCCAGCAGTGGCGCTTTCCCCGCCAAGGAGTGCAAGACTTCATTTCCGCCGCGCCGCACAGTGAGCCGGAGGGATTCCAGCCTGATGCGCTCGAGATCCTTCCCCTTTATTGCGTGCGTAATATCCAAGAAATCTTTGCCGAACTGGCAGAGGTGGGTGTCGTGACGACAGACAGCAGTGGAGATCCAATAACCGAGATTAGCAACTCTTGTCGCTTTTGCACCCTCATTTTCGAGAGCGAATCGGGCCGGGAGGCCTGCATTAGCTCCTGGCGCAAACTGGTTCAACCTTCAGAACGGCGCACGCCCTTTGTAACCTGTCATGCAGGATTACAATATGCGCGGGCGCGGATTGATATCGAAGGAAAAGCGATGGCCATGTTATCCGCTGGACAGTTTTATACCACACAGCCTGATCGAGAGGATGTGGAGGCCCGGATAAATCGCTTGGCCGAAGAGCACTCCCTTGATCCTCAAGAGTTGTTAACCGCCGCCGGGGAACTATTACTGCTCGATGATCGGAAGCAAAAGGAAATCAGCACCTGGTTAGAACGTGTGGCAGATACCTTTGAGCGGGTTGGTTATGAACGTGCCGATTTGTTGAACCGCTTACAAAGTATTGCTGCCATGAGTGCACTTAATAATTAACTTCAGGTATCAGTCTAACTGCTGATGCCTGATAGGAAGATAGCCGGCAAGCTGCTTGCTGTTAGCCCACGAACAACGATGCGGTTGTCCACTGACGGGATCTGGGCGATCTGCCTTCCCTCAATCAGAAACCTCATCAACTAGCGATCAGCCTTTAAGGGTCAACAAGAAACTGATCGCTGAAATTTAACGCCTGGTCGTTAATAGGAGAAGAGCATGAAGAGGAACCGACCTGCAATAGCCACTTTCTTTCTAGTCACCCTATTGGCTCTGGCGGGTTGGGGATGGTATGGCAACATCCAATCTGTATCCGCCCAGGAAGGAGATGGTGCCGATACCTCTGAAGAAGAACTTGCGATTGAGACCGATCATCGCAAGATGGAAATCTTACAGCAGGACTTTGCCTCCGCCCCGGAAGTAACTGTTGCCTGCCTCTCCTGTCATGAAAACTCTGCCAAGGAGATCCATAAAACCGCGCACTGGACCTGGGAGTATATCCATCCCGACACTGGTCAGGTCTTGGGTAAACAGAATGTGATCAACAACTTCTGCATTGCCATTCAGTCGAACGAGCCACGCTGTACCAGCTGTCACGTGGGCTACGGCTGGGCGGATGATTCTTTTGATTTCAGCAGCGAGGAAAATGTAGACTGCATGGTTTGCCATGACACAACTGGAACCTACAAAAAGTTCCCTACCGCTGCCGGATATCCTGTTACCGAACCGAAAGAATTCCCGCGGGCAGCGGCAATATTTGGGAACCGCCTGATCTCGCTTTTGTCGCCCAGGAAGTGGGAACGACCAGCCGGGACAGCTGCGGTGCCTGCCACTTCTACGGCGGCGGCGCTGACGGCGTCAAGCATGGTGATATGGACTCCTCATTAAAGAATCCAGATTATAATCTAGACGTGCACATGGACGCTGCCGGGGAGAATTTCACCTGCACCGATTGCCATACGTCAGAAGGACATGAGGTAGAAGGCAGCCGCTACTCCATGAATTCCACTGATGAGGAAACGTGTGAAAGCTGCCATACGGCCGAACCTCACGAGTTCGAGATGATTAATGATCACCTTGATCGTGTGGCCTGCCAGACTTGCCACATTCCCGAATATGCTCGTGGTGGTGTAGCTACGAAGATGTGGTGGGATTGGTCGAAAGCGGGCGATTTAAATGAAGACGGTTCGCTCAAGATCATCAAGGATGAGAATGGTCACTCCATTTACGATTCACGTAAGGGGGAGTTTGAGCTAGCTGAGGATGTGGTGCCGGACTACATCTATTTCAACGGGGATCTCGAATACACCCTAATCGGCGATAAGGTTAATCCCGATGAGGTGATAACCATCAATCCCCCATTGGGCAGCGTCGAGGATGCCGATGCTCGTATATGGCCTATGAAGATCTTCCGTGGCATTCAACCTTATGATCCGCTGAATGGAACTCTGGTCATTCCGCACCTGTTTGGCCAAGATGATGCGGCTTATTGGAAGAGCTTTGAGTGGGGCCCGGCAATTGAAGCGGGTATGGATACTGCCGGCGAGCCATACAGCGGCGAGTATGATTTCCTGGAGACGGAGATGTTCTGGCCCATTACCCATATGGTTGCTCCCGCTGAGGATGCTCTGGAGTGTAATGATTGTCATACACCAGAAGAGGGTCGTCTCGACTTTGCTGCCCTCGGTTATGATGAAGGAGAAGTG
>Ga0209013_10004252_pt1 | contig 12602 bp, 17 predicted proteins | sample Cruoilmetagenom2_FD_187291 | JGI IMG/M metagenome (GOLD analysis project Ga0209013, IMG submission 187291) | Oil polluted marine microbial communities from Coal Oil Point, Santa Barbara, California, USA - Sample 2 (SPAdes) (version 2) | ecosystem: Environmental > Aquatic > Marine > Oil seeps ...
CTTATATTACCCTTAGAATCCATATACATTAATTCAACTAACTGATTACGTTCCATACATTTCATTAAATTTATACGCACACATGTTCCCTCCTTCTTTCGTTTAGTATACGAACATTCGTTTGATTTTACAACAAGTAAATTCTGGGCAAAAAAAAAGCACCTCGTAGGAGATGCATTCTTAATACAAAACAATTATTATTTGAGAAGGGGATTACCAAAAACAATACTATTATGATCTTTTCCTGTTGTTGTTACCTGAAGAGTTAATTTCTTACCTTTTTCTACACTAAGAGTTACATCTTGTGGGAAGTCTCCTGCTTTAAGTTCTACTGTTTTAATCACATTACCATCTAGTAAGAACTCCACCTGCGCAATATCTGTCGTATTTTGATACTTGTCCTCTAATCCAACCTTCGTTGAAAACTGCGTATACTTAGAACTTAGTGGAAATTCCATGAAATTTATTGAAGGACTAGGTGCATTAGCAACTATACTAAATAATAAAAAGTTTTTGTAAGCAGTACCCATGTTATCATTTGATCTAGTTTTAGTGTGTATAGTGTTTTGGGAAACTACTTTTCCGTTATAAACTAGTAGCGCACCATTACCATAGTAATCCTCTTGATAATTCATATCTTTTAGTGTATCACCAAGGTATGTAACTTTAGGTTTCGGTGTATTAACTAGTACTGATTGTGTAGCTTTATCATATGAAACTACTTTATTAAAGTTTTCACCAACAAACTTTAAAGGTACATATTGTGTACCACCATATGTAAATGCCTTGCTTGAAGATGTCTTTGTAACTCCATCAAATTTGATTGATTTAACGTTCCATAAAACATTAATCTGATTACTTGTTGCTGCATATGTACCTACTGAACCAAAAAACACTGCTGCTGTCACAAAACCTAGTATGAATTTTTTCATTTTACTTTCTCCATTCGTTATACTTCGTTACCAGTAATTCCATTTACATAATCACTTAGCACTATTTAATAGTACATTTAGGAAGTTAAAAAGTCTATTAAATTATTTTAAAAATAGGAAAAAGCCCCACTCAAAATTAAGTAAGCAGGGCTAATTTTCACTTACTATTCAATTGTTCTAACATCGCTTTAGAAGGAGTTTCGTATTTAATATGTTCAGGCATTTTAGTCACCCACATACCATCACCAACATTATATTGACCTTCATAATCATCACGGTATCGATATACTCTATATTCTTCACCAGGATTCAGGACACGAACCATTTGAAGTTTACCATTTGGTCCATCTTGCCATAGGTTTATCCGTTTTAGAATTGTAACCTTACCAATCTGACCAGGTTTTATTTCTGTTTTACCCCACATAATTTTTTCATTGGTTACTCCGCCGACTTGATTAGGAACTTGTAAAGCTTTTAAACGTTTACGTACTCCATCCATATTAATACCTGGACATGATGTTGCAGTCCCACTAAATTCATTGTGGCCAAGCACATCCTCTACACCTAATTCGAAGTTCTGCATAGCTAGTAAGCATCTTTCTTCAAATGCTCTTTCTTGTGCTGCAGTAAATGCTCCGTTACCTACAACACATATATGATAGGTGTTTGTATTGTGATTACCAACACCGTTTGTAGGATAGATAGAATCATAACAAAGTTGAACTGTTCCATCCGGTAAAATGATTTCAGCGTAACCACCCTTTGTCCATCCTTTACTTTTCCAGTGATTCCAGAACGTAAAATAATCACCACTAGTTGTTGCTGAATGGTGACGTGCTATTTTGGTTATTTGTGATATTTTACGAGTTGATTTAGACGGAGCTACCTTATTTCTAATATCTTGGATTTTAGCCATTATTATCACCAGAATTTCTATCATTACCAAGTTCAAATAGTCCTGTGGAAGCGAGTCCTGCTAAAGCACCTGACCATAGTCTTAAAGTTAAATCTAAATCAGTAAACGGTTGACCTGCGAACCCAATAAAAATACCCACCGCAAATGCGATGAGTGGAATGATATTCTTATTAAGTGTTTCTGAGGTTGATTTTTTAATTAATTCCACCACTCCCAAAACAATTGGTACAATTACTGTTGCGAATAATAACACTGCTGTTATCATAAATTCCTCCTCTTATTTCAAAATAGTTGCTTCAAGTATCAGGTAGATGATACCTCCAGCTGCAAATATTGTTTTCATGAAATCCCAAGCTTTTGCCCAATTATCCCTTTTGATCTCAGTATCAACTTTTTTAATTTCGATGTCTGCCTTCCTTTGTTCCTGCTGCATGTCGATGTCTGCTTTTCTTAGTTCCTGTTGCATACCTGTTGTTGATTTTATCAAATCCCATTGTTTGTCCATAATTGACTGAAAGAAAGAACGTGTTTCTTTGTTTTCGGTAAGAATGGTCGTCTTTAGATCATGATAATTTGCGTCGGATTCACGTCGCCATTTTTCCATTTCCTTTTTCCATTCGAACAGAGCGTTTTGACCCTTCAATAAATATTCTCTGTCTTTCTTTAATTGTTCTATCTCTTTTCCATGTACTTTAACAGTTTCAAACATAGACGAGTTGCCTCCTTCTGGCATCCTCTCACCCCTTTTTGGTAAATAAAAAGAGCACCTAATTGGATGCCCTTCAATGTTAATTAAATTACTTGTATCTTATATACCTCATTACAAGCTCTACAGTTAAATTCGTTGCCTGTCTTTATAACCTCGTGACTTTTTAAACATAGATACTTATCTTCTTTATAACGAATTATTGAAATGGCCTTACTTTTTACACCTTTAACAGTATAGTTTCTCAAACAATACAACCTCCTCTTTCATCCACAATTCGACAAAAGAGGAAGGAAATCCTTCTATTCAATTAATGTTCCTTGCGACGGATTATGTTCCTAATATGCAAGCCATATCTATTCCTTTAAAGATGAATTAGTTATCTCTATCTTATTGGAATTAGCATAATCAAATAATTTAAAATACAATTCATAATACTCTTGCATAATATTAATTACCGAATCACCTTTGAATTGATAAGAAATAGAATTACCGAATGTCTCAATAACCTCTAACCTTTCATGAAAATTTGAATTTCTAATTTCATCCAATATGATAATCAGTTCTAAATCCAAGTTTGATAGATCATTAATTTGTTTGATATATTTGTTTGTTTTATTCTTTAAATACACGAAATATTCAAGAAAACTTGCATTCCTTTTCATATCAAAAAAATATAGTGGAGAAATTTCGTTCTTTATATCCAATACTTTAAGACATGATTCTAATTCCTCCGACGTTATTGATTCAAATTGCTGAGAATTAATCTTGCTGCCACCTACATGTTCAATAACGGATTGAATTGGGGTTTTAACGTTCAATAATATCATGCTAATCGGCCTGCTAATTCTGCCATTTACCGCTTTTTTATTCTTTTTATACGGCATCCAAATATCTATTAGATAAAAAATAAATGCCGCAACAAAGCTAGTGGCTAAACTAAATATTAGTTCACCTGTCTCCTGACCATAAATCCAGCGTTCAGGTATACTAGCCCAAACAAATTTTATTAAGAAAATACTAATAAGCGAGATAATTAATATTCTTATTAACCATTTGTTCATAAATACTCCCCCTCCTCATCTACAGTTCGACAACAAAGGGGTAATTCCTTCATAAAAAATAACTTTAGCTTATGCTGCGTTTTTCAGGTATTCCATAATACAAAAAGAACGCCCATGTGGACGTTCCCATAAAACTTATTAAATTATTTCGACGTGGTATCAAAGTTAATAATTAAATCTTTACCTGAAGCAAATGTAGCCCCTGGGATTGTCAAAGTTGCTCTTCCGGTTTCATCAACCACTGATCCATCGATATCCAAGAATATTTGATTTAATAAAAAGTAAACTGTGTGACCACTAATGAGAACATTCTTAAAATCACCTGTAAATTTACTACTGAATATCTTAGATGTATCTACAATTGTATCATTTTGCAATTCCACATAAATAGTACTTCCAGCTATACTTCCTTTTGCAAATGCATTAGGAGTTAAATCGACAATTCTACTATCTACTATATCGCTATTCTCGTCTTATCCTTTTCTCTCTCTCTGTTTTATAACGAGCCTACACCGTACAAGCGACTTTCATCGCATACGGCGTGCCATCAGCGGTAATTCTAACCTATTTCCCCTATAATCAGATTACTAAAGTACCGGATATCTGTCAGTATGTTTCGCTCGTCAAATTAATACATATTATTTACTGAAAAGACATAAAAAATAACGCTAGTTTATGCTACATTTTCAGCTCTTTCCATAAAACAAAAAGAGCACTACGATAGGTAGGTTAATTAATTACTTTCTAGACCATAAGAGTAATTGTATTGCCATTTTAACTGAACTACTATATTATCTTGAAAACGAAAGATGTGAAAATGAATATGGCAATAATGTGTGGAGCCCATCCAGTTGCAAGTAATATTTTAACTAAGACTGAAGCGAAATCTCTCACTTTACTACCTAACGATATTATAGTTAATCGTGGGAATGAGTATCGTTCTACCCATTCGAATAATCTAGGTATGTTCACTAGCAAAGGCTACCAAGAAGTCAAATAATTTTAAGGGGAATATTCCCCCTTCTTTATTAGGACTCCTTTGACCTTTTACAGAAAATAAAATCTATTTAAAGAACGTTTACTATTAAATAACGATTTGTTCGGTTGCAGTACTCAATTGGGTTTCAATAGCTGCTATCATATCATCCTCTGTTGCATCTAATGCTAATTCACTAGCACTAAAACGGAACATTCTTTCTTCACCATCTATGATGGCCATAATATTTCTAGCATAAAAGTGGTGAGCTACCCTTCTAGTCGGTTGGCCGATTTCCGGATTTTTGAATTGAACTGTTGAACCTTTTATTTGAATCATACGATCGCCTCCTCGATTATCTCTGTTTCAGTAACTATTTCTGCGTCCTCGATAACCGCAGTTTCACCTTCCCAAGTCAAACCTAGATCTTGGACTGTGCCTATTTCTTCCCAACCCTTAACCGCATCATCGTTTCTAGTTCCAATTATCATTACTTTATAAGTACCTACCTTTTGGCAAGTAACCTTCAGAACATTACCTTCATTCGTGCCATATGCAGCTCCAAAATGATTGTAAGGACTTACATGGACATCTACATCTTTATTTAAAAACATGAAGTAATCTGGCAGTTCGATTTCTACTACTTGCATATCCTCTGTTGCTTCTACTGTGTATCTATAAAGGTTATCACCCGCAGTAGGTGATTCCACTGCTGCGTGACGCAATAAATGAGTGTCCTTTTTATTTGGATGTGGGTGTTGCATAACGAAGTTTTTAGTTCCATCAGCTACGTAGAAATCACCGTTAACCTGCCAAAAAGTTATTCTATCACTTAAACTACTAAGGTGGTCAGGTCCTATTTTCCCCATATTGTTACCCGTGGCAGTGGTACCTTTCCCTATAACTACTACGTTGTTTGCTTGCGCTCTTGCATAAGCACCTATCGCAATAGAACCGTCACCATACGTTTCTGAATTGTTTCCAACCGATACTGTATTACTACTAAACGCCACTGCATCTTTTCCGATTTTAGTGATATTCGATTCGAGTTTATCATTCACTTTTTTTACAGCATTAGTCGTTGCCGCTTGCGAAGTACTTGGGCTAGTTAAAGAATCATTTAATTGAACAATACCTGCTACATTTGTTGAAGCCGCAGGTGGTTGCGTCACATTCAACTGAACAGATGGCACTTTCCCGCTACTATCAAGCGTCGGTACACCGTTCGGTTTACCCTTTTCATCTTTCGGAATTGCATTCACAATACCTTGTTCAATTTTGTTCATAAATGTTGCAGCAATTGGAGTACCTGGTTCTGCGACATTTCCTTCTTCGGGAATTAACGTAATTGTTCCATCACCGTTATCCTGCATAATAAACGTCCTTGGTTTTTCTACCTCTCTATTTTTCCATTCAGTTGGTTCGTAAGGCATTAGATCACTTCCTCTCCACAATTAAAAACACCACAATAAGGAATAGCTTCTGCATTCCCTTTGTAGTGTCTATAAAGTAAGTCCATATTCAATTCTAATCGTCTGGCATCTAAGTAAGAAAAAGGGTCATTAGGCTTCCAATCTAGTTTGTTCTGCCTCCATTCAATAGGCTTATACCGACGACTTAAAATTTCTTGGTTCGTCTCTAATCGATTTAGGCTATCTGAGAAATCAATGTACTTCATATTGCGATTAGTTACAAATTCGAAAGATGGAAGTCCAATGAAGTAACCAACTAGACTTGCAACGATCTCTGTGTTATTCTCCACTCGATTTAAATCTTCAAAGTTATAATAATCAGTAGAGAGCCAATCGAGTTTTGGAGGGATCCATTCATATAGAGGTCCTAACCAATCTGCCCAAAATAATTGTCCCTCTTCGGATAAATCATATTCTTTTACTCCGTCATAACCGTGAGATCCTTCACTTCCAGTTGTTGACTTCCAAGTTGGATTCATCAATTCACCTACTTTCCTTACATAAGAAAAAGCACAACCCGTAATGAGTGTGCTTTAATCCGTATAAACTATTAGTGCTTGCTTATTATTGATTACTTGAACACTAATAATAGTTTCCCGCTTCATTTTTTTGAGGTCTTTATTCAAATTTATATTCAAGCTTTCAAATGAAGTTCCCGATACAATCTTTGTCTTAGTCGGTTGTCGCTTTTCGTATTCTCGCTTCATGGACAAGTATAGCGTATATATTAGTGCCAGATATGCAATAAAGAATATCATGGCTTTTTCCGCATTATCATTAGCAAACCCTAGATATCTTACAGAAAGCACCATCGTTATTCCCAACGCTACCAAAAATAAAGTTATAAAACCATGAGGTTTCGATAGTTCTTTCAATTTTTCTTTAAACATTTTAATCCTCCTAAATTTTTCATATATATACGGTTGGAAAGATTAAAAGTTTCACATCCAAAAATACACCTTACTCTATAGGTGCGGTTGGCGTAGTGTATGAAATTGTTTCTTGATATTCCGATTCTGTGACATAACCTTTAACTAGTGCATTGTCAATCTGTTCCAAAGTATAATTATCAGCGGCAAACTTTTTAACTGGCGCATGATAATCAGCAACTACTGTATCAAATTTTCTTGTTCCATATACATACACACACACTGCATATTGTTTTACTAATAGATTAATAACCGCCATTTTAAAAACCTCCAATTATGATAGTAATACTACTTCCATTAATTCTAAAAGAGTGGTATTCGTTTCTGCTTGTGCTAATTTTAATTCTTCAAGTTCCTGACTTAGAGGCTTTCTATAAGTAGGGAGTGTTTCCGGTTCATTGGGATCTGGATAACTGAACTCAATCTCTTTTGTTTCTAAGTTTATTCTGTATCCATTGCATCCCATGAAATCATCATGGAAATCACCATACTCCAATTCAATGTAATCGAATGATTCCCTTACTCTTTCATTCAACGCTTTATATATTTCTATATCCTGTTCTACTGACAATTCTACGACCCATTCCCCGGACCTTTCACCAGTGTTGGCTATGATGTCACCAGTAATCACATCATAATATATTCTCATACCTATTTTCATTCTATTACCTCCATTCTATTCCCAAGCATGCCAGACACAACCTGGTCCACCGCCTGCATAAGCAAGAGGTACTTGGAAATGTTGTGCCGTTACCACTAGATTTCCGGTTGGTACTATATCTGCATGTTTTTGGTAGGTGTTATTGAGAATCCTATACGCCGCCGTGATCATTGGTGCGGTTGGTATCAATTGACAATATACCGCCGCATAAGTTCCACCCGGCATATACAATACGATAATCTTTGGTTTAAAACCTATGCCATTGACATAAATATAGTTGAAATTTGGTGACCCATCCGCCCATGTGTTAAATGTTGCGACGGCGGAAGCATCTGCCGTACCCGTGGCATACTTCCCACCATTAGATACGTTGGCTATTTTATCAGCCAAGCCTCTTAATGATTCCGTGTAAACGGATGGTTGCCCCTTCGCCGATAGGTTTGTCGCCATTATACTCTTGGCATTGTTTATATTAGTTGCCATTATAGTAAATGGGTCTGTTGCAATCGATGGAGAGCCAATAGCAGAGTTAATTACTGTCTTCCCACTATTGGCTTGCTGAAAAGCCGCATCAGCTCTATCCATCGCCACTTTTACTGCATTAGCAGTAGCCGCTTCATTTGTAGAAGGACTTGTCACTGTATTATTTAACTTAACAATTCCTTTAGTGGTAGTAGTGGCATCTGGTACGCTACCCCCCTCGCTTGTTTTTTCATCCGTGTATTTTTTCGCAAGCGCTAATGTAACTGCATCCATTTAAAACACCACCCAATTCGTACCGTCATAAATAAGGACTTTCTTTGTATCTAACTCTATAAATGTATTCCCTTTTTTAACGCCAGTCGGTTTCGCTTCTGTAGAGTATCCAACGTAGTTCCCTTCAGACAAATTAGTTACTTCGACTTTCGGCTTGTCAGTACTCGTTCCACTAACCCAATCAGCAACCTTTTTCCAAGCGCTGTACATTTGATCTAAACTGATAAAAGCCATTTGTTAAACACCGCCTTTTGTTTCTGTTTTTCCATTCAAATAACCTACAAATTCATATTCTTGCTTAATGATCCTACTTTGTTTTTCAGCACCAAAACTATCCTCAATGATTACAATATCGCCTGTTTCAAGAGCAGGATTTTGTCTCCAATTCACTTGATATAAAGCCCTTAGATTACTTTCTGCTATGATCCATTTTGCAATGTCAGCAGCATGTTCCTCCGAGTTAATTAGGGGTATATCACATTTCAGTGAAGCACCCTCTTTTACCTCTGGATTATAAAATATATACTCTTGCTTCGTTTCTCCTGCGTATACAGTCATTACAAGCGTTTGGAGTAATTTGTCCAGTTTTATCTGTGGTTCTTTATAAACGTTGTCAAACGTAATATTTTTCATATCATATCCACTATAAACAGTAGGAGTAACCATGCCTGTGAACATATCATATCCAGCGAAATGAATATAAGAGGTACTCTCGTCCAGTATCTCGAATGGCTTAATAACTACAGTGCTACTGCGATCTTGGTACACAGCACTTTTGCTTGCAATGCCTATGCACTGCAGAGCTTTTCGGTAAGTAACCTTGTCCTTAAATCCTGTCGTTTCAATATCTCGCAAGGTACTATCAATAGAGTAAAACACTACTCCTGCTTGTTTTAATATGTCTTCTGCAAGATCGAAAAAGTTATTAAACACAGCGCTTGGAGTGTACTCTTTTTCAAACAACTCGAATATATTTCGAGCAGTAAATGAAGTAGTAAGCGCCCCTTCATCTGACTGCCAATCAGTTAGATAATATCCCGAAGTGGATACATACTCGAAAACATCCTCTTCTATTTCCACCCCGATATTAAGTGATACTTGCTGACGTTCCTTCAAGAAACGGTAGAAACCTTGAGGGTTAAGGATATTGAATTCCTTACTAGAATTATCAATCGTGAACTTTATTTCGTTAGCAGGGAGAGTGTCACCTACAACGTTCATTTGCTCAATAAGAGCTACTTTAATGAGTTTGTCTCCTTCATATTCATTAACTACTCCAAAGTCTATTTCCAAAATACGAGCACGTCTGAAACCATGCGCCCATTTGCGTATAGTAATCACGATCTTCCGATAATCATCTAACCCATGAAGCCAAACAAAAATAGCATCCTTGTTATCGATTACCGATTCGGATGCTATTAACACATTATTTGCTTGGTATACTTCAATATCGAAATCGGATGCATATTCATTCGTCAATGCATCAAAGTGAATGGTCAAGCCCATCGAGTTATGTTCTGCACTAAATGTAAGTGTAAGTATTTGCGGAACTGTAAATACTCCATCTTCTCCACAAATATCTCCACTCCACCAACCTAGCTCATTCCTTACATCTTCATCTGGTTTAGGCGGTATGCGAAAACTTCCGTCCAGGCGAAAATAATCACGTTCAAATGTCGCATATTGATTAGATGCTTTTCTAACTTTGTCCGTCACTTGGCTCACTCTGCTTAAATGAGCTTCAGTACTAGCCGACGAACTTACATCGTTATATGCTTCGTTGTCTAGTATTTCAAAATTAACTTTTGCAGATGTCTTTCGAATAGGAGCATAGACAGCTTCTTTGAATTCTCTACTTACTTCAATCAATCTATCCACCTACTTTTCTATGACATTAAATTTGATATCTTTCCAACGAATTTCGCCATTTATATAATCCAGAGCTCCTACGTTCCGGTCACCTGAATAAAAAGTTTTTGTTTGTGTAGAATTTGTTTGTGGATCTAAATATTCGACTTTAAAGAAAACAGGACTTACTGCATTCATCACTAATTGTAAGTCCTGTTTAGAAAGATGCTTCCATGCAAGCTCTATCTTACGCTTTGTAGCAATGCGTTCGATAATCATATCGCCTCGAGCATTTCGTTCTGCTTTAGATAAATCTTGAATACCAACTGAATAATCGGAAGGAGTGGGGATATTCCTACCGTCAATTTTAATCATAGCCCTCACTCCTTTAGATTGGTTGTATTATTGCCGAACCTACACGTTGATCTTCTCTACTTAGATACGGTTTAATGATTCGTGCGAAAGTAGTTCCATCTACATTAAAAACGATGTCTCCACCGCTTTCACCCGATTGTTGACTACCACCCATTTGCATTGCAGCCATTACTGCAGAACCTAAAGCGCTTGCTAGCTTATCTACAAACGGTGTATTTTCAAGCGGTACCACCATTTCAGCTCCGGCTTCCCCAGCTACATAGTTACCGAAGTTTGTTGCACCATCGACAATACCTCCACGAGCAAGTTTTGGTATTTTCGGGACTGATATAGGAGAGAATTTAATGTTTATTCCAGGCAGGTCGTTTATTAGGGCCATGGCTCCTTTTATCAAACCATTTATACCATCTAAAATTGTACGAATAGCTGAATTTATAATGTCGATGGTAACATTAAGAACTCCTTTAAAGATTCCAGATATCATTTCCACAATCCCTTTAAAGACGTCTTTTACTCCCGTCCATGCTTGCTTCCAGTCACCGGTAAATGCACCGACTAAAAAGTCTATCAATCCACCTAAAACTTTTAACAATCCTTTTATTAAATCTGAGATAGTTCCGATTACAGTACCGACTAAGTCAGCTATAAAATTGAAGGTACGAGTGAACGTAGGCCCTAGTTTATCAACCAAATAACTAACCAATGGAATAATGAATTTGTTTAAAATATCTAAGGCTGCATTCACTAATTTCATGACAAAATCGCCTGTCTCTTTAACTAACCCTTTAAGGTGCTTATCCCATAAAGAAGTTAGCATTACTAAAAACGGCTCAATAATCGGCTTTAAAATCTTATCCCACAGTTGTTGGAATAAGTCTTTAATGTTTTTGAGCAAGTCTGAAAGGTTTTTCAAAAGATCCTTACCATGTTTATCCCATAGATCCATCACTATTTTTAACGTGTCTGTTACTATTTTCTTAATTAAATCAAATAATGGTTTGATTAATGTTTTATAAATGTCATTCATTAACTCAGCTAACCATTCAAAAGCACTTGCCGTTTCCTCGAAAGCAAATACAAGTACATCTGTAAAGATAGGCACTAATGTACGAATGATTGAATCAGATATCGGAATGACGAAATCATTTAAGATGTAATCGATAAATGGTTTAATCGTCCCATCTAGTAGCGATTGCAATGCTCCACCTATTCTCGGAACCATATCCATGAAAGCGGATTTAATTTTTTCTAAAGCCGGTAGAAGTACCGTAGAGGTTAAGCTGTTTAATGTATCTGTTACGTTTTTAAAGGTTTTAGCTAAAGTTTGCAATGCAAAGACCAAAATATCTGTGAAGATTGGTACAAACACACGATTAAGTTGATCAGCAATAGGTAGCAAGAAATTGTTGAGTATATATTCGGTTAAAGGCTTAATGGTCCCATTAAGTAAACTTTGCATTGATGCGGCAACTGAAGAATTAGCTGCCATTGTCGCATTCTTTACCTTTTCTAAAGAAGGCAACCACACATCGTTCCATAAACCAATAACTAAATCAGTTGATAGTTGAAAGTGTCTGGCGAATAAATCTATTCCCCAAACTGCTACATCGGCAAAAACGGGAGCAAAATCTTTAACGAAACCAGTGACAATGGAAGGAATAAAGTCCAGCAAAACATAACTGGCTACAGGTTTTAAAAATTCGTCTACCCATTGGCGTAGTGTCCCACCAATTTCAATGAATGATTTTTTAATAGGTTCTACCGCATCACGGAATGGTTGAAGTGCTGGACCTATACCGCTAAATGCTTCAGCAAACATTGCTCCGAATCCTTTTGCTCCATTCTGTAAATTTTTGAAAGATTTCTTGATCTTATCAACCATTTCTTGTATATGAGCAGGAATAGTTTCGGTATCGATTTCGGGCATGTCAAAATCTCCGATACCCATATCGTCCGTGCCGATTCCT
>Ga0209013_10004253_pt1 | contig 12599 bp, 15 predicted proteins | sample Cruoilmetagenom2_FD_187291 | JGI IMG/M metagenome (GOLD analysis project Ga0209013, IMG submission 187291) | Oil polluted marine microbial communities from Coal Oil Point, Santa Barbara, California, USA - Sample 2 (SPAdes) (version 2) | ecosystem: Environmental > Aquatic > Marine > Oil seeps ...
TGAGGCGCTGCCCGGTTCGCCATCCGGGTAGACGGGCTGCGGCTGCGACGACATCCCGTCATCACTGGCCGGAGCCATCGAGTGGCTGCTGGCGCTATCGTCGGGAACGACCGGCTGCGGCTGGTTCGGCGACGGTGCCTCGCCCATATGCGGCTCGGACGGTGCGTCTGGAGAGACCGTCGGCGGTGCCGACATGACTTCGCTGGCCTCTTCCATGGCGGCATCGCCATCGCTGGCCGCCGCATCGTCCCCGCTATCTTCCGGAACGACCGGTTGCGGCTGGTTCGGCGAAGGCGCCTCGCCCTTATGCGGCTCGGAGGGTGCGTCCTCAGAGACCGTCGGCGGGTTGATGATGATCTCTTCCCGGCCTTTTTCCATCACCTCGTCGGCCGCAGGCTCGTCCGTGACGGACGGCTCCTCGGGCTCTGCCGCGAGCGGGGGCTCCTCTTCCGCGGCAGGTTCCTCGGCGGGCTTCGCCTCGTCTTCGGCAGGTTTGGCCTCCTCGGCAGGCGCAGCCGGCTCAGCCTCGCCCGACGGAACTGGTGGCGGATTGTCCGTATGGCTCATCAGGAAGGCGATGATGTCGGCGCGCTTCTTGGCGTCCGGGACGCCGGGGAAAGCCATGGTGGTGCCGGCGGCAAACTCTTGCGGATTCTTCAGCCACGCATCGAGCGCTTCGTAGGTCCACTTACCGCCATGGCCCTTCAAGGCCGCGGAGTAGTTGAAGCCCTCGACGTGAGCGACGTCCGCGCCGACGACGTTGTGCAGGTTCGGGCCGACCATGGCCGCCCCGCCCTTTTCGAAGGTGTGGCACACTTTGCAGAGTGCCGCGGCTTGCTCGCCCTTGGCGGCGTCCGCCGTGGCGAGCAGCGCGAAGACCTCCGGCTTGGCCGGTGCCGCGTCCTCCGCCGCGCCTTCGTCAGCGGCCTCGGGGGCCGCCTTAGGCTCGGGGATCGGCAGCGGGTCGTCGCTATTCTTGTTCAGATAGGCGACGATGTTCGCACGCTTCGCAAGGTCAGGGATGCCGGGAAAGGCCATCGTCGTGCCGGCCGCGAAGGCTTGCGGGTTCGTCAGCCATTGATCCATATTCTCGAAGGTCCAGTCGCCACCATGGCCCTTGAGGGCCGGCGAATAGTTGACGCCCTCGTGGCTCGCGATCTTCATGCCGACGATGCCATAGAGGTTCGGGCCGATCATCGTCGGGCCGCCCTTCTCGAAGCTGTGGCAAACCTTGCAGAGGCCGACATCCTGTTCACCCTTGGCGGGATCGGCCTTGTTGAGGGCCGCGATGAAGGCCGCGCCTTCGTCAGCTGGCTCCTTCTTTTTTTCGCCGGGTGCCTCGCCCTTCTTGCCGGCTACGTCATAGCCAGGCTTCTCAGGCGGATGTTCTTGATAAATGATGTCGATGAGAGTTCGTGTGCCGAAAAACAGCAGCAGCGCAACAAGCACCGCCATAGCGATTCTATTGAGAGAGTAATACTTCATGGTCGATGTTCCCCCGGCAGGCAGAGGCTACTTCTCCGTAGCTCTTGCAACGCGGGCCGAGACTATAAGGGGTCGCCAGTTGTTGCAACTCAGAGAATTGACGCACACTCAACCTCTGGTGTGGAGCTCTTCCCAAGCTAACTAGCGGAAAATCATGGCAAAATCCCTCATCGTCATCCCCGCGCGCCTCGCCGCGACCCGCTTGCCCGACAAGCCAATGGCCGAGATCGCCGGAGAGGCCATGATTGTGCATGTGTGGCGGCGGGCCATCGAGGCAAATTGCGGCCCGGTCCTGGTCGCAACCGATGCCGATTCGGTGTTCGATGCGGTGGCCAAGGCCGGCGGCGAAGCGGTGATGACGCGGCCCGACCACGCCTCCGGTTCCGACCGAATTCATGAGGCCCTCCAGCAGGTCGATCCCGACCGGCGGGTCGATACCATCGTCAACCTGCAAGGGGATTTGCCAACGCTCGATCCCGGCCTCGTGCGCACTTGCGTCGCGGCGCTGGAGGAGGGCAACGCCGATATCGGGACCATCGCGGCGGAGATCGTGCGCGACGAAGAGCGCACCAATCCGAACGTGGTGAAGGTCGTGGGCTCGCCGCTTCCGCGCGGGGGCATCTTGAATGCGCTCTATTTCACCCGCGCCACGGCGCCGCACGGCAACGGCCCGCTCTACCATCACATCGGCATATACGCCTATCGGCGCGCGGCGCTCGAGCGTTTCGTTGCGCTGCCGCCTTCGCCGCTGGAGACCCGGGAGAAGCTGGAGCAGCTCCGTGCGCTGGAAGCGGGCTTACGGATTCATGTCGGGCTCGTTGACACGGTTCCGCTCGGTGTCGATACTCCGGCCGACCTTGCGCGGGCGCGTGAAATTCTAACATCCGCCTGAAGTCCCAACGTTTTTCAAAGCATTTCCAAGCAAGACCTATGGCCAGAAAGCGCTTGAATAGAATCGCCTTCCAGGGCGAGCCTGGCGCCAATTCGCATTTGGCCGCGCGCGACGCCTATCCGAACATGGAGGCGATGGCTTGCGCGACCTTCGAGGACGCGCTGGCCGCCGTGAAGACCGGCAAGGCGAGGTTCGCCATGATCCCCATCGAGAATTCGGTGGCGGGGCGGGTTGCCGATATTCATCATCTTCTGCCGCACTCGGGCCTCTACATCGTCGCCGAGCACTTCGAGCCCATCCGCCATCAATTGCTGGCGCTTCCGCGCGCCAAGCTGACCGGTCTCAAGACCGTGCACAGTCACATCATGGCTCTAGGCCAGTGCCGGAAGGCCATTGCCGCGCTCAAGCTGAAGCCAGTCACCGAGGCCGACACGGCAGGGGCGGCGCGTCATGTGCGCGAGGCGGGCGATCCGACGCAAGGTGCTATCGCCTCGAAGCTTGCTGCTGAAATCTACGGGCTTCGCATCGCTAAGAAGAACATCGAGGACGCCGCCCACAACACGACGCGCTTCGTCGTGCTGGCGGCCAAGCCCGTCAGGCCCAAGGCGTCCGACGGTCCGGTGCTCACCACATTCGTGTTCCGGGTGCGCAACGTGCCGGCCGCGCTCTACAAGGCGATGGGCGGTTTCGCCACCAACGGCGTGAATATGACGAAGCTGGAATCCTACCAGCTCGAAGGCTCGTTCAACGCGACCATGTTCTATGCCGACATCGAGGGTCATCCGAGCGAGCGTCCCGTCAAGCTCGCCATGGAGGAGCTCGGTTTCTTCACCAGCCAAGTGACCGTGCTCGGCACCTATCCGGCGAGCCCCTTCCGCGCCAAGCTTAAGGCCTGAGCTGCGGGCTATTCGATCACGAACGAGACACCCATGACGCATCTCGTGCCGTCTAGCTCTCCCAAGAATTTGCATACGCTCAGGGTTGTCCGGCCCTTCCCGGACTTGCCGACATACTCGCGTCGGAAAATGGGCTCACGAGTGCGCAAGACTTCTTTGTCGTCGGTTCTCAGCCGGTCGGCGTCCGCTGACCATGGGAGTTCGTAATCGGTCTTGCCGGCGACGTCCTCCTTGGCAAACGTGTTGATGGATCGGTTGCCCCAAACGTAGCGGCCTTCTTCATCCTTGGCCCAGAAGAAGAAGGGCATGGCATTGAAGACTTCGAGTTGGCTGCTCTGCATGGTCGTGTCCTAGTCCTGCGCCAGGCCGCGCTTCAGGTCCTCGAGGGTCAGCGCGGGCGTCGTGTCGATGGAGGCGTTGAGAGCGGCAAACATTGGCTCATTCAATTTCGCCATCTGCGCTTGGTCGGTCTCCTCAAAAAAGATAAAGCCGGCGCGTTTGCCGTTGATCGTCGCGAAATAGGCCGCCTCGGCGTTGGTGGCTTTGACCAGCGCCTCGATCGCCTCGCCGATCGTGTGGTCGGCGAAGGCCTGGTTGCCGCGCTCGACAGGAATCGTAAATCGCATCATCAGCCGCATGGAAACTCCCTTGGCTAGAAATTCGCCGTCACGACTTGCGCATTTTCTTGGCGATTCGCTCCGCGGTCGCGACGTCCGCTTGCGGAATGATCGGCTTGTTGTTCCAGCCCGGCCGCGATGAGGTGGACGTGTACTCGCCGGGCTCGCACTTAGTCACCGGATGAGCGGCGATCTCTGCTGCAAGCCGGGCCTCTTCTTCCTCGCGCGTTTCGCCTGTCAATACACGCTTAGCGGGCCTGCGCGAGAACTGAGGCTTCGTCTTTTTGTCTGTGCTCATTGTTTGTCTCCGATTGGAATGCGAGGAATCCACTGCACTGATGTGGTCAAACTGGGGTGCCTTTACCAGAAGCGGCCGCCCGCACCCACAATTATTGTGATCAGGCCGAGCGTGAGGTTGGCCGCGACGATGTAACGAATTTGAGCCAAATATTTAGCCGCCTGCGAAAATTCGCTTGCATCCACAGCGGCGCTGAATCGTCGCCACGGTGCAAAGAACAGATGCGCGAACAGCATCATCATCACGATGCCAATGCCTTGCATGATATGGACGGACGGTCGCACGCCCGCGAAGCCGCCGAGATAAAGAAAGATCATTCCATAGCCGGACGCTAGCAGCACCGTGATGCACGCCCACACCCAGGGGAAGAAGCGGCCAAGGACGCCGCGCCAGAGCCCAAGCCGCGTCTCGGGCGGAAGCGCGCCCGCGCTGGGACGTAAGGCCATATAGGCGAAGAACATGCCGCCGACCCAAACTACGGCGGCGAGGATGTGGAGTGCGATGAGGAGGGCCACCGCGCGAAGCTAGCACACCATTGAGCATGACAGAGATAGGAGAGGCTCCCGAATCGGCTTAATCTCTCACGTCTTTTTCCCCGACGAAACGACGAAGATGATCGGCTGGCCTGTGAGCCCATTCCAGTTCGAGGTCGGCGTCCACGATGGCGCCTGGGGGGTGCTGGGCTTCCGCTGCATCTGGATCGGCGGCACGTTCTGGCTGGCCGCCGGGCTTGGCTGGGCACTCTTCCTGCTCGGCGCGACCTATGGGCATATCGACCAGACCCTGAAGACCGAGGACTACGCGCCCTACAACTTCCTGATGATCTTTTCCGACGGGTTCATTGGGATTTGGCTCCTCGTCCTGCTCTTCCTCTATTGGCGCTGCGGCGGATTCGAACGGAAGTCGTGACCGGGTTGCCAGGAGGGCCTCATTCCCCGATATACTGGGCCAGGGAGGTTGGCAGCAGGCGCGTGCCTCGCCAACCGGGTCAGGTCCGGAAGGAAGCAGCCCCAACGAGCGTTTCGCGGGTTGTTCGTCCAGCCTCCCACCTTGCCTCCATCGTGTCGTACAGGTGGCGGGACTGCCCCGATGTCTGAAGCCGTGGCGTGAGTGCTGGACCCTCGATGGCTGAAGCCCAAGATCAACCGAAGAACGCACCGGCGAGCCACGCGGCGCTGGCGCGGAAATACCGTCCTCAGGTCTTCGCCGAACTGATCGGTCAAGAGGCGGTGGTGCGGACGCTGCGCAACGCATTTGCCACCGGCCGCATCGCTCAGGCCTACATGCTCACCGGCGTGCGCGGGGTCGGCAAGACCACGACCGCGCGGCTCATCGCCCGGGCGCTGAACTATGAAGGGCCGAACGGGGAAGGCGCCACGCTCGACATCACCGAAGAGGGCGCGCATTGCCGCGCCATCTTGGAGAGCCGCCATCTCGACGTCGTGGAAATGGACGCCGCATCCCATACGGGCATCGACGATGTGCGCGATCTCATCGACAGCGCGCACTACAAGCCGAACACGGCCCGGTACAAGGTCTACATCATCGACGAGGTGCACATGCTGTCGAAGCAGGCCTTCAACGGTCTGCTTAAGACGCTGGAAGAGCCACCCGAACACGTGAAGTTCATCTTCGCCACCACCGAGGTACGCAAAGTCCCCGTCACGGTCCTGTCCCGTTGTCAGCGCTTCGATCTGAGGCGCATCGAGATCGAGGCGTTGATTGCGCATCTGGGTGGCATTGCCAAAGCCGAAGGGGTGAAGGCCGAGCCGGCGGCGCTGGCGCTTATTGCGCGCGCAAGCGAGGGCTCCGTGCGCGATGCCCTGTCCATCCTCGACCGCGCCATAGCCTTCAGCGATGGCACGATCAACGCGGAAAGCTTACGCGAGCTGCTCGGGCTCGCCGACCGGAGCCGCATTTTCGATCTCTTGGAGATCGTGCTGAAAGGCGACGCGGGCGGTGCGCTGGTCGCTCTCGATGCGCTCAATCGCGACGGCGCTGAGCCGGGTCAGGTGGTTACAGACTTGGCGGACGCGGTCCACGCCGTCACCGTCGTGAAGGCGGCCGGGGCTCGAAGCGCAGATCCGGCCATCAGCGAGGCGGAGCGCGCACGCGTCGAGGACCTCGCGGGGCGCCTCACCATGCCGGTGCTCGCCCGCGCCTGGCAGATGCTGCTGAAAGGACATGACGAGGTGCGCAACGCGCCGCGCCCGCTGGCCGCGGCGGACATGGTCCTGGTGCGGCTTGCCTATGCCGCCGACCTGCCGCCCCCCGGCGAACTCGCCCGCCAGCTGAAGGAGGGTGAAGGCGCGAAAGAAAACGGCGCAGGGCGTTCCCAACCGCCTGCCCGATCGGAGTCCAGCCCCGCCACTGCACAAGCGCCCGCCGCTTCTGAGGATCCGCCGCCAAGGGAGAGCGAAAACCCGGCACCAGAGCCCGAGGCTGAGCCTGAACCTGAGGCGCCGAACTTGCAGAGCTTCGAGGATGTCGTGGCGCTGGCGGACGCAAAGCGCGACCTCAAGCTTAAGAACGCGCTGCTGGAACACGTGCGGCTGGTCCATTTCAAGCCGGGCCAAATCGAGCTCAATCCGTTGCCGACCGCCAAACCCGATCTGCTGCAGGAACTGATGCGCAAGCTGAAGGGTTGGACCGGACGCGTCTGGATCGTGTCGACGAGCGAGCAGGAGGGCTCGGAGCCTTTGGGTGCGCAGCGCCGCGCCCAGGAGGCCCGCGAGATCGAGCAGCTTCAGGCTCACCCGGCGGTGCAAGAGGTCTTGCAGCATTTCCCGGACGCGCGCATTGCCGAGGTGCGGTCGACCGCGCAAGGCACAGACGACGAAGAGAACGGGGAAGCGCCCGAGGACGAATTCAAAAACGACGGGACGAACTAGGACCACGATATGAAGAATTTCACGCAGATGATGAAGCAGGCGCAGGAGCTGCAAGGCCGCATGACGGAGATGCAGGCCGAGATGGAGCACATGACCTGCGAGGGGCGTGCCGGCGGCGGCCTGGTGATGGTGACCCTCAACGGCAAGGGCGAGATGGCGGGCGTCAAGATCGACGCCTCCCTGCTCAAGCCGGAGGAGGGCGAGATCCTGGAGGACCTCATTGCGGCCGCGCATGCCGACGCCAAGACCAAGGTCGAAGAGGCCATGAAGGATAAGATGGCGTCCCTGACCGGCGGTCTTCCCCTGCCGCCCGGCCTCAAGCTCTTCTGACGGCCGATGGCGCGCGCGGCAGCTGGCCCCGAGATCGAACGGCTGATTCAGCTCCTGGCGCGGTTGCCGGGCCTTGGACCTCGCTCGGCACGGCGCGCGGCGCTGCATCTCGTCAAGAAGAAGGAGCAGCTGCTGGACCCGCTGGCGGCATCGCTCGCCGAGACGCGCGATACCATCCTCACTTGCGAGACCTGTGGGAACATCGACACGCAAAGCCCTTGCACGCTCTGCCGCGACCAGACGCGCGACCGGTCGATGATCTGCGTCGTGGAGGAAGTCGGCGACCTGTGGGCGCTGGAGCGCGCCGCGGTGATCAACGGGCTCTACCACGTGCTCGGCGGCACGCTGTCGCCGCTTGACGGCGTTGGCCCGGACGACCTCACCATCCCGATGCTGATCGAGCGCGCGCGCTCAGGCGAGGTCGAAGAGGTGCTGCTCGCGCTCAACGCCACGGTCGAGGGCCAGTCAACGGCGCACTACCTCACCGACCAACTGGCGGGCTGCAACGTGTCCGTGTCGCGGCTTGCCTATGGTGTGCCGATAGGCGGCGAGCTCGACTATCTCGATGAAGGTACGCTCGCCGCGGCCGTCAAAGCCCGCAAGGCGATGTAGCGCGCTGCGTCATGAGTGACACGCAATATCCCTGGCCGAAGAAGACTCGCGAGCTGCACAACCACCATTTCGACTCCACGGTGTGGAACGAATTTCAGTTCCGCGACGACGACATCGTCATCGCCACCTACGCCAAGTCGGGCACCACTTGGGTGCAGCAAATCGTCGGGCAGCTCATCTTCAACGGCGATGAGGACATCGAGGTCGGCACCATGTCGCCTTGGATCGATCTGCGGGTGCCGCCGAAGGAGGCGAAGCTGCAGGACATCGAGACGCAAGACCATCGCCGCTTCGTCAAGACCCACCTGCCGGTAGATGCGCTCGTGTTCTCACCGCAAGCCAAATACATCTATATCGGCCGCGATGGGCGCGACGTGGTGTGGAGCCTCTACAATCATCACGTCAACGCCAAGGAGAGCTGGTACCAGTCGCTCAATGATACGCCAGGTCTGGTGGGGCCGCCGATCCCGCGGCCGCCCAACGACATCCGCCAATATTTCAACGAATGGCTCGAGGGCGACGGCTATCCCTTCTGGCCCTTCTTCGAGAGCATCGCGAGCTGGTGGGACATTCGCGACCTGCCGAACGTGATGCTGCTCCATTTTGCTGAGTTGAAGCGCAATCCCCCCAGCGCCATTCGGCGCATTGCGGCCTTCCTCAACGTGCCCATCGACGAGGCCGTCTTCCCTGTTATCGTCGAGCACTGCTCATTCGAGTACATGAAGCAGAACGCGGCGAAGTCGGCACCGATGGGCGGCCGCGCCTGGGTTGGCGGTGCCGAGACTTTCATCCATAAGGGCACGAATGGTCGCTGGCGTGACGTGCTGACGCCTGAAGAGATTGGCCGTTACGACAAGATTGCTCGCCGCGAGCTGGGTGAGCCCTGCGCCGCCTGGCTAGCGCAGAACTAGGCAGCCGAACTCGCCATGCGCAAACGGATCATTGTTGTTTCCGACAGGATGCAGAAGGGCTATCGCTATGAGTTGAGCGCCCCGGGTGGCCGCAATTTCGATCCGGAATTCACGCCCGACTTGACGCCGCGTGAGATGTTGCGGCTCGGCGTATTTTGCGGCAAGTACATGACCGACTCCCGCAAGGAATTTCCCAAGAGCTGGTTTGCCGGCGCCAAAATTGCCCCAGAGGGCCGCGACTGTTCGCTCAACTTTTTTGGCGTCGACGCCAGTCAGCCGCTGTCCGTATGGCGCGAGAAGGGGTGGATTCATCCCGACGATCCGCGCGGCTGGTTCCAATGGTATTGCCGCTACTATTTGGGCCGCCGGATGCCGTATGAAGACCAGCGGCAAATCAAACGCTGGAAAGCGATGCGCCGGCACGTGCGGCAGATTGAGAGGAACTGTGAGCCGGGCGATCCGTTCTGCCGCCCGAGGCAGCGGCAGGCTCTCCTGCATTGGGCTTATGATAGCCGCAAGATCTGAGTCGTTCTCGAACGTGATCCTTGCGCCGCCTGGCTGGCGCAGAAATGAAGCTTACCCCGCTTAAGGCGTGGGTGTGTCGCCTTCGTAGTCGCGGATGATGCGCTCAGCCTCGGCGCCGATTTTCTCCCAGCAGACTTCCGGCAGATCGGCATTCTTCAGCAACTCTTGATTGACGTCCGCTTCAAGCTCGCCGCCGATCCAAACGCCGGCGAGAAGGCCGACCGTTGCGGCGGCGAACAATCCGACGATCCACAAGAGCGTAGCGCCGCTCACGAAGCCTCATCCTCTTTGTCGTCCTTCCCCCGCCAAGGCGCCACTATGAACAGCATCAGCATGCCGGGAATCGCCAGGAGGGAGCAGATGACGAAGAACTGCGTCCAGCCCACGGACTCTACGATGAAGCCCGTCGTGGAGTTCGCCACCGTGCGCGGCACGGCGATGAGGCTTGAGAACAGAGCAAACTGCGTAGCGGTAAAAGCCTTGCTGGTTTCCCGCGCCATGAAGGCGGTCAGGGCAACCGTGCCAAGCCCGACGGCGAGATACTCACCTGAGACGACGACGAACAGCCCGGCAAGCGTATGCCCCGCCTGGCTCAGCCAGATAAAGGGAAAGATGGTGAGGAGCTGCACGAGCCCGAAGATCCACAAAGCCTTGTTGATGCTCAGCTTGAGCATGGCAGCGCCGCCGATCGTCGCGCCAGCAAGCACGGCCCATAGGCCGGCGAACTTGGCCACGCTGCCGATCTCGGTCTTGCTGTACCCCATGTCCAGGTAGAAGGGCGTGGCCAGCGCCGTCGCCATGTTGTCTCCGAGCTTATAGAGAAACAGGAAGATGAGGATGGCGAGGCCGGCTTTGATGCCATCGCGGCTGAAGAACTCGACGAACGGATCGATCACCGCCTCGCGCAGCGTGTGCGGCGCCAGCTGGTCGTCGCTCACTTCTTTGACGAGCAGCGTGGTCACAATGCCGATCAGCATGAAGGCGCCGGTAATCCAAAATACGGTCGACCAGGGCAGGTGGTCGGCCAGGATCAAGGCGAGTGAGCCCGGCACCAGGCCCGACAAGCGGTAGGCGTTGATCCAGAACGACGTGCCGGTTCCCAGCTCGTCGTCGGCCAGCAACTCGCGCCGGTAGGCGTCGATGACGATGTCTTGGCTGGCGCTGAACAGGGCGACGGCGAACACGATCCACACGATCGTTTGGATCGAGGTCGATGGATTGAAATGGCCAAGCAAGCCGATCGACAACAGCAGGAGCACTTGGGTCAGCAGCGCCCACCCACGCCGGCGTCCCAAGAACGGCAGCTTGAAGCGGTCCATGATTGGGGACCAAAGGAACTTCCAGGTATAAGGCAGCCCGACCAGGGCAAACAGGCCGATCGTGGCAAGGTCGACTCCGTTGTCGCGGAGCCAGGCCGGCACCAGCGACACCAGGACAAACAGCGGCATGCCCGAGCTGAAGCCCAAGAAGATGCAGGCCAGCATCTTCTTGGTGAAGAGGATCTGGGTCCAATGACGCCGCTCAGGCGCGGCCGGTGTTTCGGTGGTTCCCCCCGTAGCCGTCATGGGCCCCTCTTATCAGCCGCTCGGGGCCCCGTCATGGTCCGCCAAGCGCCTCTCCCGGAAAAAGAGCCTGTCCCGGAAAAGCATCCAATGCGCGCAGCGTCAAAATCTTTCTTGCGAATAGTTTGCAATTGCAGGTAAGCTGCAAGGCGAAAAGGCCGTAATTCAGCTATTTGGAGGCATTGTTTGAAAGCGCATTGGGTTCGGCGGCTCCAAGGACTGGGCGCCGCATTGGCTATTCTTGGGCTGAGCGTGCTTGCGGCTTGCGGAGAGCCTGAGAGTTCAACGTCCACGGACGGCAAGTTCCACGTCGTCACCACCTTCACCGTCATCCGGGACATCGCCCAGAATGTCGCGGGCGACGCGGCGGTCGTGGAGTCGATCACCAAGCCCGGCGCGGAGATTCACGACTACCAGCCGACGCCGCGGGACATCGTCAAGACGCAGGACGCCGACCTCGTCCTGTGGAACGGCTTCAATCTCGAGCGCTGGTTCGAGAAGTTCTTCCAGAACATCAAAGACGTGCCGAGCGTTATCGTGAGCGACGGCGTGGAGCCCATGGGCATCACCGAGGGTCCGTATAACGGCAAGCCCAATCCGCATGCCTGGATGTCGCCCACGAGCGCGCTCATCTATGTGGAGAACATCCGCAAAGCGCTCGTCGAGCACGATCCGAAGAACGCGGACATCTACAACAAGAACGCGGCCGCCTATGCGGAGAAGATCAAGGCAATGGACGCGCCCTTGCGCAAGCGCCTTTCGGCGATCCCCGAGGACAAGCGCTGGCTCGTCACCTCCGAGGGCGCCTTCTCCTATCTCGCCCGCGACTACGACATGCGCGAGGCGTATCTGTGGCCGATCAACGCCGACCAGCAAGGCACGCCCCAACAGGTGCGTCACGTTATCGAACTGGTCCGCGAAAACAATCTCCCCGTCGTGTTCTCCGAGAGCACGGTGTCCGACCGCCCCGCACGGCAAGTCGCCAAGGAATCCGGGGCACGCTATGGCGGCGTGCTCTACGTGGACTCGTTGAGCACTGAAGGCGGGCCCGTGCCGACCTATCTCGATCTGTTGCGTGTGACCGTCGAGACCATTGCCAAAGGCTTCGACGATGAGCGCGCTTGATCTTCTGAAACAAGAGCCCGCGCCCGCGCGCCCCGCCAGCATCGAGGTGCGGGACGTCAGCGTCACCTATCCCAACGGCTTCACCGCCGTGCACGACGCATCGTTCGAACTCGGCCCCGGCACGATCTGCGCATTGGTCGGCGTCAACGGCAGCGGCAAGTCGACCATCTTCAAGGCCATCATGGGCTTCGTGACGCCCTCGGCCGGCGAGGTGCGCCTAAGCGGCCTTCCCGTGGAGGAGGCCGTCGCGCAGAACATGGTCGCCTATGTGCCGCAAAGCGAGGACGTCGACTGGAACTTTCCGGTGCTGGTCGAGGACGTCGTGATGATGGGCCGCTATGGCCACATGAACATGCTCCGCGTGCCGACTCGGGAGGATCGCCGGAAAGTGGACGAGGCGCTCGAGCGGGTCGGCATGAGCGAGTACCGCACGCGCCAGATCGGCGAACTCTCCG
>Ga0209013_10004254_pt1 | contig 12599 bp, 10 predicted proteins | sample Cruoilmetagenom2_FD_187291 | JGI IMG/M metagenome (GOLD analysis project Ga0209013, IMG submission 187291) | Oil polluted marine microbial communities from Coal Oil Point, Santa Barbara, California, USA - Sample 2 (SPAdes) (version 2) | ecosystem: Environmental > Aquatic > Marine > Oil seeps ...
GTCGTTGATACTAGGACGAAGTACTTTTTGCGCACAACCTGTTAGCAAAATAACACGGGCACGGCGCGTCTCATCAGTCACTGCCGTCCCCGCCCCTTCAAACCGCGCGGTGGGTGGCAGCACGCTTGGGGCCAGCTCGATCATCGCCGCCAACTCTTTTAAGCCAAAACGGCGCAATGTGGTTACCCAGGGGCGCCCCAGCGGAGCCGCCTTTATCGCAAGCCTGAACCAGCCCGGATGCGGAAGTGTCCGCGCCAAAAGACCGCGAATGAAACGCTCCTTAAAGCTGCGCTGAGCAGTCTGCTCGATGTAACTGCGCGCCATATCAACAAGGTGCATATAATCAACACCACTCGGGCACGTCGTCATACACGACAGGCAGGACAGACAGCGATCTAGATGAGTGCGAACCGTTTCACTCGCCTGGCGGGACCCCTCAAGCATGTCTTTGATCAGATAGATGCGCCCGCGCGGACTATCGCGCTCATCCCCGAGCAGCACGTAGGTGGGGCACACCGCTGTACAAAGCCCGCAATGGACGCACCGGCGGATAATACTATCGGCTTCCGCGACGCGCGGGTTCTTAAGCTGTTCAGGGGTGAAGTGCGTTTGCATTAGTTGCAGCTGCCCTCAAATATTGGCGTACATTCGGCCGGGATTGAGAATGCCAGCTGGATCGAAGGCTTCCTTTAGGCCACGTGTCAAACGTTCAACTGCTGAACTAAGCGGCGGGAAGACCTCGACGGAAGCACGTACGCTCGAATCCGCGCGGATCAGAGTAGCGTGTCCGCCGTGGATTGCCACAATGCGACGAATTTCTGCGGTGCCAGCATCAGCGGTAGCCGGAACCTCGAGCCAGACAAGACCGCCTGACCAATCGTAGAACGCCTTTACCGGCATATGGCGTTTAATCGCCGTCACTAGCTTTGGAGCCGTCGTTGGCTTGGTGGAGATACGCCACAACAGCGACGGGCCGTGAGGCATGACGGACAAGCGCCGCAACTCGCTCCAGAACTCCAGTGTCTCTCTGTTGTCGAGTTCCATGGCCTTGCCGTAGACTCGGAGCCCCTCTTTCAAGCGCTCCTTTCTTGTGGCAACCGAGCGGGCAAAGTTCTCTACCCTTAGCGCCGTAACCGACTTACTCATGGAACTAAGGCCCGGATGATCGAGGCGCTCGGCCACCGAGGCTTGCAGATGTATTGCGCCCGAGACTTCGAAGGGCTGACTCATGGCCGTGCAAAGAAGCTCAACTGCCAACTCATCTGGTAGACCAAGAAAGACGATCGTCGCTGACGCTTCAGGCCAGGGAACCACCTTGAAAGTTACTTGGGTGAGTACCGCTAGCGTGCCCCAGCTACCAGTCAGGCCACGCGAAACATCGTAGCCGGTCACGTTCTTCATCACCCGGCCACCGGCCTGGAACAGTTCGGCCCGACCGTTGACGCCCTTTACACCCAACAAGTGATCACGGGCTGCACCGGACTGAATGCGCCGGGCGCCAGATAGATTGGTCGCAAAAACGGCACCCATGGTTTGTCCTCCCTGGGGCCCACCAGTCGCCGGGCCTACGTCGATCGGCTCGAATGCCAGCATCTGCCCGCGCCCGGCGAGTTCCAACTCGATCGCTGACAGCGGGGTACCGGCGGCCACTGACATGACGAGTTCGGTCGGCTCATAGAGTGCAATCCCGCGCAGCGAGCTCGTTGTCAAAGTCACAGCGCTTTCGGTAGGACGGCCGATGGCCCGCTTGGAGCCGGAACCGACCACTTCGATTGGAAGCCCCCTCTCGGCGCAACCCGACACCATTTGCTGGAGTTCCCAATCGGCCGCCGGCCTCAGCAGTTCGCTCAAATACTATTCTCCTCAGGCGGCTTCTGCCGCGCCTGTGTTCTTGCTCGCATTGAGCGGGAACACCTTGCCCGGGTTCAACAGAAAATCCGGGTCGAACACACTTCTAATGCGCATCTGCAGGTTAAGATCGGCCTCGGAGAACTGCACACGCATAAGGTCGCGTTTCTCAATGCCGATGCCATGCTCGCCGGTTAGACACCCACCTACGGCCACACATAGCTTCAATATCTCTGCGCCAGCAAGTTCCGCCTTTCGCGCCTCGTCCTCATTGTTGGCGTCATAGAGGATAAGCGGATGCAGGTTGCCGTCGCCCGCATGGAAAACGTTGGCGACTTTGAGCCCCTTGCCCGCGCATATCTGCGAGATCTTGGGAAGAACCTCGGCCAGCCGCGAGAGCGGTATCGTGCCGTCCATGCAGTAGTAGTCGGATATCCTTCCAAATGCCCCAAACGCAGACTTCCGCCCCTTCCATATGCGCGCACTCTGCTCAGCCGAAGTGCTTTCCTCGACCGCCTTCGGCTCGAAAGGCCTGGCAATGTCTACGATGTCGCCCAAAAGCCGATTAATCTCTTCCTCGGAGCCTTCCACCTCCACAATCAGTAACGCTTCGACATCGCAGGGATAGCCAGCACTGGCGAAGGCTTCAGTGACTTCGATAGCTGGCTTATCCATAAACTCAATGGCGACAGGAATAATGCCCGAGGCAATTATAGCGGCGACGCACTGACCGGCGGCTTCGCAGGTCTCGAAGCCCAGCATAATTGGTCGTGCCGATTCCGCCTTGGGGAGAATTCGCACTGTCGCTTCAGTTATGATCCCGAACTGGCCTTCCGACCCGATGATGAGCGCCAATAAATCGTAGCCCTCAGGGTCAAGATGAGCCCCCCCCACTTCGATGACCTCGCCACCCATCGTAACGATTTTCACACCCAGAACATTGTTGGTCGTGACGCCGTACTTTAGGCAGTGGGCACCTCCTGAGTTCATTGCTAAGTTACCCGCCAGCGTGCACGCAAGCTGGCTCGACGGGTCGGGAGCATAAAAAAAACCATGTGCGCCAACAGCCTCCGAAATCGCAAGATTGGTGATCCCGGCCTGCACCCGAATCGTGCGATTCTCATAGTCCACTTCGAGAACGCGATTCATTTTGGAAACACCAATAACGATGGCATCCTCGGCAGGGATCGCGCCGCCTGAGAGCGAGGTCCCAGCGCCCCGCGGCACAACCTTGATACGGTTTTTGTGGCAGTACTTAAGAACTTTTGACACCTCCTCAGTACTACGAGCCAACACCACTGCAAGCGGCAACCGACGATATGCGGTGAGGGCGTCGGTCTCATAGGTACGCCGGCCTTCCTCGTCCGAGATTACAGCGTCTGGGGTAACGATCTGCTCAAGAGCCTTGATAATCGCGCTTGAGCCTGCGAGCACTTCCTGGTCGGGTTCTGGCAAACGCGTTGGCGACATTCAAAAATCTCCCACTCGACCCCGTAACCGACTGTCGTTCAATTTGCACGTTGGAATTGATGCAGGGAATGTCGTAGTCATCACAGTCACAATAGGACATGAGTACAGGTGTTCCTGAACTCACTGAAAGTTATAGAGTCATCAACTCGTGGCTCTTACGGACATTCATAAACACTAGGCTCCCGCGGGGAGCCAAAGCTATCTGCAGGAATACAAGTGACCGCCATTAGCGATCTTGACATCTTCGCACGCGTTGCGCGCACCGGCAATATGTCGGCGGCTGGCCGTGAGATGGGGCTATCCCCAGCCGTCGTCTCGAAACGTATCAGCCAGCTTGAGGATCAACTTGGCGCACGCCTTTTCCAGCGCACGACGCGCCATTTAACGTTGACTGAAACAGGCGCGGGTTATTTCAAAAGGGTTGTCGACATTCTGAGCCTTTGCGAAGAGGCGGAAGACTTTGTCGGCCGGCGCAATACCAAGCACCGTGGTCAGTTAAAAATCACCGCGCCCACAGCATTCACGCGGTTTCATGTGGCGCCTTATCTTGACAAGTTTTTTTCTCGCTATCCCGACATCGAGCTTGACTTCAACGTCACCGACGAATTTGTCGACATCATCCGTGAGGGCTTCGACGTCGCCATACGAATTGGAGAGCTTGAAGACTCCTCACTAGTTGCGCGTAAGTTAGCACCGGACAAGCGCATGCTATGCGCTGCGCCCTCCTATTTGGACAAATTCGGTACCCCAAAAAAGCTAACCGATCTTGATCTCCACAATTGCATTTCGGCGGGAGCGCAGGAAGTCTGGCGGATTGAAGGTCCCGAGGGCAGCCGCCATATCCGTGCCAACGGTAACATCCGCTCTAATTCAGGTGAGATCATTCGGGAGGCGCTGCTCTCAGGACTGGGACTTGGCCTCCGGTCAACTTGGGAAGTGGGTGATGAGGTCAAGAGCGGCGAGCTCAAGGTGGTGATGCCGCAGTACTACGGGTCGCCGAACCTAGCGGTCTATGCGGTCTATCCTTCTCGTGACTTCATGCCGGCTAGGGTCGACGTATTTATCGAGTTTCTCTCAGAGCTTTATGGACCCGAACCTTATTGGGATACGGCGTTCAACTCTGCTCAACCGCGCACCGGCCCTGTCCCAAGTAAGGAGCTGAAGGTTGTTGCCGCCCGCTGATCAAAATTACTTCTGCACTGCCTATCGGACACATTTATGCGTCACGAATCCGTGCTGATCTTATTTTTGGTGCAGCATTTGTTTATGCGCGACGCAGGGAGGGGTACGAGAGCATGAAAAGGATGTTACGTCTCGCGATCTTGATCACTGTGATCTCTGGTACTACGCCAGCTTGGGCGCAAGATGCTTCACAGGGCGAGTTGGTCTTCAATCAATGCCGCGCCTGCCACGCAGTCGGCCCTGGGGCGCGAAACAAGGCCGGACCTGAACTAAATGGGGTCGTCGGGCGCAAGGCCGCGTCACTTCCTGATTTCGATTATTCTAAGGCCATGAAACAGGCAGCGGCTAAAGGTCTGGTCTGGAACGACCAGAGCCTATCAGCCTACCTCGAGTCGCCCGATACCTTTCTGCCCAATGGGGTCATGGCGTTCGGCGGCGTGAAGAATAGGGCTGCACTTAAGAACCTCATCGCCTACTTGAAGACGCAAAAATAGCCAGGCCTGCCTGCTCATTCGCAATCAGTTTCTGCAGCGCTGCATGCACTTGGTGAACTGCTTATCGCAAGACGGTGAACCTTTGGTCGAGATTCTGCACTGATTGAATGCCTTCTTGCATTGCGCACCGCAGCTTGCCGCCGAGGCAGACTCCGGGCCGAGTAGACTGATGCCAGCCAAAAGCACCATGCAAACAGCCCACCTCACCGGCACCCAAGTCATTCTGCTATCAACCACCTGACCAATCTCCCCTCGCCTAAAAGCGGGCGCGGGCGCGTTTGTCCCTTTGAAATGTACCTCCAACAAGATAGGCCTCGTCACCACCCGCAGACGTACTTAGCCCGCCACAGAATGAACACAACCTGAACCGCCGCGCTAGGGCAAGGTCGTTCTTGATCGAACTATTCCTCGAGCCCAGGCGGTCCACGGTGAAATCTTGAATTTTACTCCAAATCAAGGGCGTAGAGCTGTTTCACATTTCACTTCGACGCACTTAGTTCGTCCAAGTGAGACGATCAGGCTTTAAAGCCTTAGAGGGCATACTCTTCAAAGACGTGATTGATATCTTGGTGCCAAGGGCCTGCGAAGCGCTCCAATAGCTCATCTGCGAGTGTTCTTCCACTCGCCACGACCTCTTCCAGTACGTCGAGATGAATAGTCTCGTCTTGACCGACGGCGTTGAGAAGGTGCCGGTCTCGCAAACCCTTGCGAGCAATCTGCAATACGTCACGCGCGATATCTTGGACAGTCGTCTCTCGAAAGCGAGTGGCAAGGGCTGAACGCGGCACTTCCTCACGCAACGTCTCACGTTCGTGAGTGGTCCAATCTTTGACAAGTGTCCAGGCCGCATCCAGCGCATCTTTGTCATAAAGCAATCCAACCCAAAGCGCGGGCAGAGCGCAGACCCGCTGCCACGGCCCTCCGTCGGCGCCGCGCATCTCTAAAAAGCGCTTCAAGCGCACCTCGGGAAATAATGTCGTAAGATGATCCGACCAGTCATCGAGCGTCGGCCTCTCTCCGGGGAGATTTGCCAGCTGCCCGGCCAAGAAATCCTTGAAGGAGGCGCCCGCAGCGTCAATGTAACGGCCGGCACGATAGACGAAATACATTGGGACGTTGAGCGCATAGTCCGTATAGCGCTCAAAGCCCATACCGGCATCAAAGGCGAACGGCAGCATACCCGTGCGCGCTGGATCCGTGTCACGCCAGATCTCGCTACGCAGAGATTTGAAGCCGTTGGGTCGTCCTTCGGTGAATGGCGAGGAAGCAAACAGCGCCGTAACCACTGGCTGCAATGCGAGCGAAACGCGCAGCTTCTTGACCATGTCGGCTTCGTCCGAAAAATCGACGTTCACCTGAATGGTAGCGGTCCGATACATCATATCGAGACCGCGCGTTCCGACTTCGGGCATGAAGCGTGTCATTATCGCATAGCGATCTTTGGGCATGCGCGGGGTTTCTGCAAGTGTCCACTTGGGCGAAAATCCAAGGCCCAAAAACCCGATACTTAGCGCCTCACCAACATTGAGAATCTCGCAGAAGTGTCTCTCTGTCTCCTCATGGGTTTCGTGCAGGTTGCACAGCGCCGCGCCAGACAATTCGAATTGCCCCCCCGGCTCCAAGCTTATGGTGCCCCCTTGTGCACCGTCGGGCCGCGTCAAAGCAATTACCCGATCACCCTCGCGGATGGGCACCCAACCGAAGCGGTCGATCAGAGCATCCATCAATGCACGGATACTGCGCTCGCCTTCGTAAGGCACCGGAGTCAGAGCGCCGGTGTGGAACGCAAACTTCTCGTGCTCGGTTCCGATCCGCCAGTTCTCCTTCGGCTTGCAACCTTCCGCGATCCAAGCCACCAGATCGTCGCGCGAGCGCGCGATGAGGCTTGGCGCGCCTTCTTGACGTGTCGACATTCACAGCCTTTCGCGTTGGCCTGGAAAGTAGTAGCTGGAAATTTGGAGGTTTATGACGCCCTGTGAAAGCGAGAACAAGCCTAGATCCAGGCGGCGATAACTTGGCCCGCGCGGCCAAATGCAGCCGCTTGCTCGACATCCTTTTCATGCCAATGGCTTACTGTAAATGCCATTGTTAGCGCCAATCGCCCAGAACGGCATTGACAAGTGCCAGAGCCGCGACGGCCGCGGTATCTGCCCGCATTATACGTGGCCCGAGCGAGATCGGCAGCGTGAACGCCATCTGATGCAGCATCGCCCGTTCACCGGGATCAAACCCACCTTCGGGTCCAATCAAGACAGCAAGCGGTCCAGGCGTCAGATCGGCAAGCGTGGCAATCGGACTCACCAATTCCGCCGACTCGTCACAGTAGATAAGGCGCCGAGCTAAATCCCAAGATTCTAATATGACACCGAGTTGCAATGGCGGGCTGACTTCCGGCACCCAAAGAACTCGGCACTGCTCGGCGGCCTCGACGGCGTTCGCCCGCATGCGCGCAAGGTTCACACGCGCAGTTGTCGTCCGCCGCGTGAGGACAGGCTGCAGCCGCGCAACCCCCATCTCCGTTGCCTTCTGCACCATGTAATCAAGTCGCGCCCGCTTAAGCGGTGCAAAGAGGTAGTGGATATCAGGCCCGCCCTGCTGCGCGCGCGTCCTCTCAAGACATTCCAAACCGCAGCGGCGTTTGGCAACCTGAGCAAGACGGGCACGCCATTCGCCGTCCCGCCCATTGAAGATAAGTATTTCGTCATCTGGTCCGAGCCTCATAACTTTGAGTAAGTAGTTCGCCTGCTCGGCAGTGCACGCAATAGATGCGCGCTTAGCCAGGGCTGCCTCGACGTAAAGGCGGGGGCCGTGAAAATCGCTCATTGACATGCGCCCTATTAGCTGATGGTGAGCTTCGTGCAAACGCGCCACGCTGGTTCGTTTGAGGGTCTCTACTGCAATGTACGATTGCCGCACGTGCTATTGGAGGCTAGGGTTAGAGACTTCTGCACACCCCCAAAAACCACGATGCCCCAAGAGCCAACGCCTGCCGAGCGCCGATTGCGCGTTCCCGATGCGCCGCCCGACAATTGGGTGGACTGCCATGCGCCCGAATATGCCCGGCCGTATTTGCGCCTAGCGCGCCTCGACAGGCCAATCGGCGTGTGGCTCCTGCTGCTACCGTGCTGGTGGGGCGTCGGGCTGGCGGAGGCTTCGCAGAAAAGCCCCTACCCAGACCTCTGGCTTCTTCTTCTGTTCGCCATTGGCGCGCTCGTTATGCGCGCGGCGGGCTGTGCCTACAATGACTACGTCGACAGAGAATTCGACGCCAAGGTGTCACGTACCGCGAGCCGCCCCATCCCGTCCGGTCAAATCACGCCGGGTGGAGCACTAGCGTTTGCCGCCGCATGCTCATTTGCCGGGTTAATGGTACTGATCCAGTTTAACGCCTTCACAATACGCTTAGGCGCGGCCTCCCTGACCCTCGTCGCGATCTATCCGTTTTTGAAGCGCTACACATACTGGCCCCAAATCGCACTTGGTCTTGCCTTCAATTGGGGTGTGCTTGTTGGCTGGAGTGCAGTCACCGGCGCAATCGATCTGCCCGCCATTCTGCTTTATTGCGGATCGGTGCTTTGGACAGTCGGCTACGATACGATCTATGCCCACCAAGACAAAGAGGACGACCTATTGCTGGGCCTTAAGTCGACAGCCATTAGGTTCGGAACCCATACAACAAGCTCGGTGGGCGCTCTTTACGCCGGCGCTGCTGCACTTTGGCTACTGGCGGGTTTTTTTGCTGGAACTCACCTCATCTACTTTACTGCGGTTCTGCTGGTATCGGCGCAAATGGCATGGCAGGTCATAACTCTCGACATCGCAGACATGCAGAACTGCCTGTCACGTTTCCGGTCTAATCGCGATGTGGGTTTGGTGATTTTCCTCGGTCTTGCTGCCGACATGACGTTGTTATGGCTTGCAGGTTCGAGTTGAAGATATATATCCAGCCATCCAAAACCCGCATTCGGTAGTCCATCATGAAGACAATACGATTTCGGCTCGGACCCACCCCGAAGCGGATCCAAGCCGAAAAACGTGATGCCTCTCCATCGACTCCCGAGCTGCCGCTTTTTGCGGTCATTTTTATTAAAATGCCACAGGAAGCTTCCTCCCCGCTTAAGAGATAGCGTAAATTCCGCGTTACCCTGCGACCCAATATAGCGCTCGTGTAAATCTTGGGCCGCAGCCTGGTGAACTTGCGAGTGTCTCGCTGCTCGGGCAAGAGATGTCAAAGGCCGACGAAAATCTTGAGGACCTGCCCCAATGAGTAGCCCGAAGAAGCCTCCGAGACAGCTTTTGCACCTTGTTTTCGGCGGCGAGTTAACGTCGCTCGACAGCGTCGATTTCCGTGACCTCAACAACCTCGACATCGTTGGCATCTACCCCAACTACGCCGAAGCCTACGCAGCCTGGAAAGCGGCGGCTCATCGCACCGTCGACAACGCCTTGATGAGGTATTTTATCGTTCACATGCATCGGCTCTTCGAGCCAAAAGACCCCGCAGCAGACGACGCCAAGGCGCAATCGTGAAAATAAAGCCGATCACGGCAAAAAATACCGTGAACAAGACGTCGGTGCTTGACGATCGCTCACGTGGGCTGCTCGAACGCTTCTGCCGCGAGTGGGTCCTGCCACGGTGGCGCGAGCTGGCCGTCGCCTTAGCATGGACTGCCCTGCTCGCTGCCGCCACGGGCACCTACCCCATGATCATCAAGACCTCATTCGACACGCTGATGAAGGGCAACACCGCGGTTCTACCTTACGTGCTTGGCGCTATCATTGGCATGACGGCGCTGCGAAGCCTCTTTCTCTACCTACAAACGGTCAAGTCCAATTCCCTCGTCATGCGCTTGACAACCGACATGCAAAAGCTCGGCTTTGCGCACCTAATCAATTCTGATTTCGCCCGTCTAACGCGAGACACGCCCGGCCGTCTCGTCTCACGGCTGACTAACGACATCACCTTCATTCAGCAGGCCACACAGGCTGCGCTCAATACCGCTGCACGCGATACTCTGATGGTGCTCGCACTTGTATTTTCAATGTTTTATCTGGATTGGGTCATGTCGCTGATTGTGTTTGGCGTGTACCCGATCGCCGCGCTACCCGTCGCAGCCATAAGCCGCAAGCTTCGGCGCGTCGCCAAATACACGCAAAGTCAGCTTGGAGACATGACCTCGCTGCTAACTGAGAAGCTTTCGAGCGCCCGCCTCATCAAATCGTTTCAGCTAGAAAACTATTCTGCAGACCGCCTTAACCAAAGCTTTGAAAAGGTATTCCAACTGCGCATGAAGGCAGTGCGCAACAGGGCACGCATCGATCCCGTGCTTGAAGCCCTCGGAGGTATTGCCGTCGCCGGCGTGATTGCATTGGCATACTGGCGGATCGCCAGCGGCATCTCCACTGTCGGCGATTTCATGGGGTTTGTAACTGCATTACTTATGGCAGCCCAACCCATCCGAGCGCTTGGATCGCTCTCAGGGCGCATTAATGAGGGGCTCGCTGGTGTGGAAAGCTTCTATAGCCTCATCGACGAAAAGCCCCACATAGTCGATCGGCCCGGCGCCAAACCGCTCGTCACCGCAGACAGCACGATTCAGTTCGAAGAGGTTGGGTTCAGCTATGAGAGCGGCGGAGACGTGTTGGCCATTTCGAATTTCTCGCTTGAAATTCCTGGCGGCAAAACGGTGGCGCTTGTAGGACGCTCCGGTGCCGGCAAATCAACCGTGCTCAATCTCGTGCCGCGCCTATTCGATGTGGGACGGGGTTGCATCACCATCGACGGCCAGGACGTGCGCGACGTCACACTCGCATCCTTGCGCGACGCCGTATCCATCGTTTCCCAGGACATCACACTGTTCGACGACACAATCAGCGCCAATATCGCGCTTGGGAGCCTTACGGCACCCGATTCTGCCATCATCATCGCTGCCAAGGCTGCGGCCGCCCATGATTTCATCATGGCCCAGCCCAATGGATATGCCTCCGAGATCGGTGATCGCGGCTTGCGGCTGTCCGGCGGCCAACGCCAGCGCATCGCGCTTGCTCGCGCTATCCTCAAGGATGCGCCTATCCTGTTGCTCGATGAGGCAACCAGCGCACTGGATACCGAATCGGAAAGGCTCGTGCAGGAGGCGCTGGCCAAATTCACCAAAAACCGCACAACGCTTGTAATCGCACATAGGCTTTCGACTGTACAAAATGCCGACCTTATATGTGTCATGGATAGTGGGACCATCGTGGAAACGGGCACGCATGGCGCGCTTTTGGCGCAGGGGGGTCACTATGCGCGGCTTGTTCGCTCTCAAGCGCTGACCGACGTCAGTACGCAGGCTGCCGCGACTTAGCCAGCGCACCTACTCTCGCCGGAGCACGCTATCGACCAATCTGTTCGCCCAACCCGTAGACCGAAATGTTCGCTTGAGCTCATCTGCGTCGTATGCAGTTTCGACCCACTCAAAGAAGGGCATTGGGCGCGCAGTGTTTTCCGCAAGATATCTTTCGAAGAAATAGTCAAGAATGCCGGTGTCCGCCTGACGGATGTGGCCATACTTAAGTGAGAGCTCGTTCTTGGCTTCCTCAAGCGGCACGCCCTCGTGGAAAAACCGGTAGAGCACACTCATAATGCCGGCCCGGTCCGCACCCGACTTGCAATGCATCAGTATCGGATACTCGACTGTCGCAAACAGAGACTTGGCCGCCTTCAGCTGCTCTGCAGTTGGCGCGGCGCGAGAGCGCATCTGGAAGTCGACCAGCTTTATTCCGTAACGATCACACGCGGCTTGCTCGAGCCAATAACTGCCGCACTGGCGTTCGCCCCGCAAATTGATGATCGTACGGATACCAGACTTGGCAAATCGGCGAATGTGGTGGGGCGCAGGCTGGGCGGAACGCCAGGCGCGATCTGAAATCTTGTGGCAGTTGGCGTAGACCATTCGGAATATGCCGTGATCAACAAGCAACATGTCGAGATAGCTTGCCGGTGGCCCGAGGCTACGGCGAATCCATTCGGGGGAGCGCTCGACCATTCTCTCGCGATTAGCCCGCGCCACACGCCGCCACGAGCGCTTGGCCCGCTTAACTAATCCGGGCACCGCGTGGCTAAGGTCCGGTTCTCCCTGGTGCGAGGAGTCTGGGGGGCCAACGGTCCCTATTTTCGGTGCGTCCCTGTCCACCCGAATGTCCCTGTTTGCCATCGCTAGATATTCGCTATAGGAACCAGCTGCAAGTGGTTCGCAGAGGACCGCTGGCGTACAAGCTTTTTTGCGCCGAGGCGTCCCTGAGGATGGCACGTTCCCCCAAGACGACATCCACAACGAGCAGGCTCGCGGGCCGCGTCATTGCTAGCTTGATAGACGTTGTGAGGCAAACCTCGCGCACCGTCTACGAGCCGCAAGATGCATTGGCCCGGCTTGAGGCTGGTCATCCCCTTATTGCGGCCGTTTGGCATGGCCAATTCATGATGACCGTCGGATTTAGGCCGCCCGGGACCAAGATCTCCGCTGTGGTTGCGCGCCACGGGGATGCTGAGCTAATCGGCGCGGCGATGTCCTGCTTCGATGTTGACCTGATTCGCGGCGCTGGCGCTGGCGGGCGGCGCAGGGA
>Ga0209013_10004255_pt1 | contig 12598 bp, 11 predicted proteins | sample Cruoilmetagenom2_FD_187291 | JGI IMG/M metagenome (GOLD analysis project Ga0209013, IMG submission 187291) | Oil polluted marine microbial communities from Coal Oil Point, Santa Barbara, California, USA - Sample 2 (SPAdes) (version 2) | ecosystem: Environmental > Aquatic > Marine > Oil seeps ...
TAACGGCCTTACTCTTTGTAAAAGGTCAAAAACATGACCTGAACATCCGAGCAGCATACCTACATTTGGAAGTAGATGCAGTCATATCTCTAGGTGTTGTTGTTGCTGGTATAGCTATTATGCTAACGGGTTGGCTCTGGTTGGACCCGGCTATTAGTCTTGCTATAGTAGTGATTATCTTATTTGGTACATGGCGTTTACTAAGAGATTCCATAAACCTTTCCATCGATGCGGTACCCCAGAGTATAGATGTTTCTCTTATCAAAAGCTATCTAAGTGATCTGGCAAATGTATCTGACATACATGACCTGCATGTTTGGGCACTAAGCACAACAGAAACAGCCCTGACAGTCCATCTTGTGACTACCTGTGAGTTGATAGACAATTGTTTCTTGGAAGAGATACAAGAGCACCTTCATCACCATTTTAACATCGCACATACAACCATCCAGATCGAGAATGAAACGGATGAATACACCTGCGTGTTAAATCGTGATGAATGTAAATTTTAATCGTAACTATAAAGGAAATATCATGAAAATATTTGTATTAAGTTTAGTGTTATTAGGTCTAAGTACCCCTCTGTATCCTAATGATAAACAATTGGAAAAATATATTTCTACTTTTGATTACGAAGCAAGAATAGAGATGAAAATAAACAGTAAATGGCTCATTGCCTTATTAGAAGATGGAGAAGCACAATTGATCGATATAAGGTTTCCCGAAGAGTACGCAACATGGAAAGTTGGACCTTCTATCAATATACCACTCAATGAGCTGCCACAAAGACTTGCAGAGATAGACAAAACAAAAACTGTAGTGATGGCCTGCCCTCATAAAGACCGGGCAATCCTTGCTATGGTGTATCTACGTTCACAAGGTATAAAGGCAAAGTATCTTACTGATGGACTCATAGGTCTTGCAGAAAACTTACGTGGAGACAATGCCAAAACATTTATGGATGCACTTCAAAAGCTCAAATAAAATCTTGTTTTTTAACTACACTAAAAAGTAGCGTTATACCTTTATGCAGCTCTTGAAAGCGCTGCTTGAAAAGCACCTAGATGTTTTAAATGACGTTTTTTAAGATTTTTATATACTTCTACTACATCACTTGGCATACCTACAGAAGCCTGTTCAAGATCTTCTATATCGGTAACCTCAATAAATTTTCCGACCTCTAATGCATCTAGGAGCGATTTTTCTCCTCTTTTTATACATGCATCATAAAGAGTTTGCAGTATAGGAGATTCAAATTTACCTACAGTATCTTCATCAACATGTGATGTTTCAACACCATATCTATCACATAGCTCTCTTGCTGAATCAACGTGTCTTTGCTCTGCAAATTGCATCAATGCAAAAGTGTTTTCATTTTTATAGGTCTCACCTAATGTAATATAGACATCCCTAGCTACTTTTTTCCCTTGATAGATGAAAAAAAGCATATCTTTTTGACGTTCACTCAGTATTGTAGTTGGATTTATATTTATATTTATACTCATTCTACTAATCCTTTTTAATTCATTTCTAATTACACTACTATTATAAAAAAGAAGTGTGAATTAAGCATGAAGCCAGACATATATATTTTATTATGTCGATATACACCTATTATGGTAAAATAATGGTTGATTTATTTGTTATGATTTTGCTGGAGGTTTTGGATGAAAAATGTTTTCTTGGTTGTTTTGTTGAGTGTGTTTGGTCTTGCAAAAGAAAACAAACAGACTACTTTCTCTTGTGAATTTACTACTTATGCAACAGACAAGGGTAGTTTCCGTGGTGATGTTATGAGATTTACGATCGTTACAAACGATACAAATGGTACCTATACATTAAAAGGGAATAATAGTATATCACGAGGAAACATCATCAGAGGAGATAAAGGTTTATCTTTTATTAAAGTAACTAAACTTGGTAATATCACTACAACGACGATGTCTCGGATTCCTCCAATTGATGGAAAACAAAAAGCTGTTCACAGTAGAAATATCCTTGCCGGAGGGAAACTCTTGGCAAGTCAATACTATGGAACATGTCAGCTTGTGGATGAAGTTCAAACTAAAAAAGTACGTTTCAATATCTCAAAAGAAAAGAGAGACAGGATGTATAAACAGCTGAATATCAAAGCTAAACTAAAATCGCTTCCAAAAAAAGATGCTAAATATATCCTTTCAGCACTCGAAGGTGTATTCCCTTCAAGACTGGAAATGGAAGAAGATATGAGTATTGAAGGTATGATCCTTGTATCCAAGATCATGGATTATGCGACAAAATCAAAATAATACCTTTTAGCAACATAAACATGACAATTTGACATATTATTTATAATATTTCTAAAAATATACTATCATTAGACCAATATCTAAAAAAGGAGTTAAGGTGGAAGGTATGATAAAAGTAAGTTACACGGTCATGTGTAAAAATGATGTAAGCAAAGAACTAAGCCTGGCAGATATATTTGCCAATGAAAAGGTAGAAAAGGCCATTAAGAGTGAGTTTGCCAAAGGACTAAGAAACCTTGTACTCTCACACAAAGAAGATGCCGAAGTTTTTTTGAAAACACAAAAAGAGGTGTTTGAAATGACTGTAAGTAAAAATGACTTTGCAGACCTGCTTGAACTTGCAGAAGAAGATGCACGTAAACATAAGCGTATCAAAAAAGAGTGTGATGGTGTGGAATTAGTCGATATTTTAACCATTGACTAGGGTCAAGGGCTACTTTTTCATGCTATACTTAGTCAAATAAATCATTCTGCATCATAATGTGGGATTAAATAAAAAGACACTATGGCAAAGAAAAAGAAAAAATACTTTATAAAACTTAACAACAAAATACGAAACTATTTTAATGGACTCCCTTTTGACGAAGGTGTAGCTACACTGGATGAAGACAAACTTATAGAGCTTATTATGCTACTTGAGATCATCCTTCCCTCACATACAAAAGAAGATATGATACGTGCACTCAGACGTGTTTGGAGTGAAGGAGAAGCTGTCTCCAGAGAGATGATAGTCTCCTACCTTACACAGAGCTACAAAGCTGTACCTTACGCAGGACATATCAAACGTCCGTTAGACAAGGTAGAAAAGATCCTCCAGCTCTTAGGAGATACTACCTATACTAAACACGAAGAGAATCTACTTCTAGAAGCATTTATAGACGTTAAAAGTACGAAGATCACTGAAGAGAAAGTCCTCAACAAACTTGCTTATTTACGCATGAGAACAAGACTTCATACTCTTGAAAAATCTTTAGAAGTAGTGTTCAATTCCCTCAATGAAATGGAGTTTTATCATAGCTTCACTTTTGCCCTACAAAGCTTCGACTTTAACAAGCTTCTTTTATGTACCACACCAACTCTAAATATGGACGAACTCTGGAGTTTGAACGATGAAGAGATCGTCACTAAACTTAAAAGTATAAAAGAAGAAGCTATCAGTAAAAAAACGACTGATACAGAAGAGTTTCTTAAACATATAATAGAGTCTAAACATACCTATTTAACCGAACAGGAAGTCAATGCCGCACTCAAAAGTATGCCGCCTGAAGCATCACTCTATCATGCGCCTATAACACTTCATTCCATAGAAAAAATACTCACTGATATTAGTGATAAATATGAGGTCTTTGAAAGTACGGATCATATCATTATAGAGAAAGAAAAAAACTATGATCTCTTTGGCACTACCCTCTTCTATACTACTTCTGTTTCTTATGAAAAACCTTTTATATATAACCTCATTTGGAGAGGAGAAGAGCCTCCTGTAAAAGAAGATATCAACAGGGTTAATGATGATCTTCTTGCCCACTTTAGAGTAGCCATTGATGATGTACTTGAAGATATGAGAGAAGAGAGTGACAAACTCGATATAGAAGAAGAAAAACTTCATGAGTTTATCGTCCGTTTTGTAGAACCGCAGATACGTTCTTCGAATGTATTAAAGTTCAAAGAGAAGAGTAAACGACGCATACTCTTTCACTTTGGAGACTACATTAAGCCTTTACTTGAAAAGCAAAAACGTGAAGAGTTATTGGCCAAGACCATCCGTGACTTTAAAAACCTCTTCCCTCTTGCCCGTGAACTTAAACGGAAGATCATCTTTCATGTAGGACCAACAAACTCAGGGAAAACCTACACTGCACTTAAAGAACTGGAAGCTGCAACGACAGGTTATTATCTTGCTCCTCTACGTCTACTGGCACTTGAAGGATATGAAAACCTTAAAAGAGAAGGTGTGGCTGTCTCACTCATCACAGGAGAAGAAGAGATCATAGATGAAGAGTCTACACATATCTCTTCCACCATAGAGATGATGAACGGTGCAGTTGATGTCGATGTTTGTGTTATAGATGAAATTCAAATGATAGCTGACAGGGATAGAGGCTGGGCATGGGCAAATGCACTCATGGGTGTACCGGCCAGAAAAGTCATACTCACAGGCTCCAGTAATGCACTCAAAGCGGTACAAGAGCTCTGTGACTACCTCGGTGAAGAGTTAGAAGTGATCCATTTTGAACGAAAAAATGAACTGGCCATGCTACCCAACCCTACTTCCATGAAACATATAGAACCTCAAACAGCCATCGTAGCCTTTTCCAGACGTGATGTACTCTCACTCAAACAACAACTCAGTGAAAAATACTCTGTCTCAGTGGTATACGGTAACCTCTCTCCTGAAGTCAGACGTGAAGAAGCCAGACGTTTTAGAGAAGGTGAAAGTCAGATACTCGTTGCCACAGATGCCATAGCCATGGGACTAAACCTCCCCATCAAGACCCTGCTCTTTTCAAAAGACAACAAGTTTGATGGATTACGAAGACGAGAACTTCTTCCTACAGAAGTACTGCAGATCTCAGGACGTGCCGGACGTTATGGCTTTGAAGAAAAAGGGTATGTAGGTGCTTTAGATGAAAATGCACTGGCGACCATAACTTCTGCCTTTCATATGCCACTTCCAGACCTTGAACTGCCGGTCTCTGTCATGGCAAGTTTAGAACATGTCATGCTCATAGGTGAGATACTCGAAACCGATAACATCCTGGATATTCTGGCATTTTTTGCAGACAACATGGAGTTTGAAGGTCCTTTTGTAGCTGCTAACATTGATTCTATGCTTGAGATAGCCGCTATCGTAAGTGAATATACCCTGGATTTGAAAACACGTTTTTTCCTCTCTTGTGCACCTGCAAGCATCTCTTCACCGTACATAGAGTCAGTCTTTCACCGTTACATCCGTCAAATCGAAGCAGGAGGAAAAGTACTCTACATTCCCCCAAGAGACCTCCCTGCTTTTGCACAAACCAATGACATGTTACTCAATGCAGAAGACAGGGTAAGAGAGATCTCACTTTATCTATGGCTCTCCTTCAAATTTCCGGATATCTTTGAGGATACCGCCAAAGCTATAGCAGCCAGAGTAAGACTGAACAATTTCATAGAAAATTCTCTTAGACAGGGACACTTCACCAAAAAATGTCGAAGGTGTGGAAAAGTACTTGACTTTTCTTATAGATTTTCCATTTGTGATCAATGTCATAGTCAAAACAGAAGAGGTAGTGGATCTTCAAGTCATGGTGGCTATCGTGGTCGTAGGCGAAGATAAAAGATATTGGTGAAGGTTTTATCATCGATGACTATCAGATAGGGAAAAGTCTATAGCTTTCTGATTTTTTCTAATATAGATATAATAAGAGCAAAATAATACAAATCATATAAAGGAGTAAAAAATGAAACCATTAAATCTATACATCATCTTTTTATTAACATTTTTTTCTCATTTATATGCATATGATCATAATATCTCAAATACACAAGATAGAAATGTTTCGCACGAAGAAAACAATACAATAAACAAAGATACATTAAAAACAAGAAGAGGTTCAAAAAGTATCTATCGGAAATTTAAAAACCTCTTTTCAGACTATGATGGTGAGTGGATTGAAGATATAGTTACTTACCCTATTGATATTATTATGCCTGATGAAGCTATGCAAGCTACAGAAGATACCATTGATAATAGAAATCGTCAAGAATTTTCTTCTCAACTAGAACATATTCCTAAACAAATGGGTAACGATGCTTATAATATGTTATTGACAACAGCTTATTATCATTTTCAAGATATATCGCGTATAACAAACGAAATATGGGAAGATGAAGCATGTGATCCGGATAGCTTTGAATATAACGCAAGCATAGATCCGAAAAAACCTTTACTTTATTTAAAAGCAAGTGATGAAGAAGCAAGAGGCGTAACTAAAAATGGTATAGTTCTGCCTATTAATCCTAATTTTCCTGATGCTCTTTACCCTTATGCTTCCCGACCGGATGGATGTAGTGCTGAAGGGCTTCAAGATGTATATGATCTTGCTAATGATTTCTCCAATGATGATGAATGGCTTGAAGAGGCATGTAATGCACATGACAGATGCTATTATTCCGAAGGAACCTCTTCTAAAGAATGTAATGAAAAATTTATTGTGGAAGCTATAGATTCTTGTAACAATATTAGTAATCTGGATACTGCATTATATATGGGTATGAAAAATACTTTTTGCGGGTTCAAAGCTTTAACTGTATCATCTGCTGCGAATGCATGTGCTGAGAAATATTTTGCAGATGCACAAAGGAAACAAAAAGCTTATAATCAATGGATCATCAAATATGAAAAAGCATATATGAAAGCAAAACGAAAAATGATGATAAAGCTATTTGATAAATGAAAAGGTACTGACACATGGCAGAAAAATTCATAGTAAAAGAAAGATCTAAACTCTTAGAATTTCTTTTTAACCATCTGACTGGCTGGTCTAAAAAGACTATTAAACAACGGTTACAAGGTTCAAGTGTTGCTGTGAATGGTGAAATTAATACAAAACATGATTTTCCTTTAAATGTAGATGATGTGGTAGAAGTAGGAGTGGTTAAAAAAGCTTCGACACAAGCACTGACATTAAAAAAATTAGAGATCATCTATCAAGATAAAGATATTATAGCTATCAATAAACCTGCAGGGCTTTTGTCTGTCGGAAACACAACCGAAAGCAAACAACATGCACTTGCTATACTCAGAAATCAACTCTCAAGAGGGAAAAATCAGGTCAAGCTCTGGCCTGTACATAGATTAGATCGAGATACTTCAGGTATCCTGCTCTTTGCCACATCCAAAGAGATGAGAGAAAGAGTGATGGATAAATGGGGTATATCTGAAAAGATCTATTTGGCCATAGTTGAGGGTTGTCCAAAAGAAAAAAAAGGAACTATAGACCAGCCGTTAAGACTAGATGAGAGAGAGTACAGAATGCATGTTGGAAAGCATCCCGATGCGAAACCAGCCATTACCCACTATACAGTGAAACAAACTACCTCTGAACGCTCTTTGTTGGAAGTCAAGATAGAAACCGGAAGACAGCATCAGATACGAGCTCATTTGGCTTGGTTGGGACACAGTATAATCGGCGATGAGCGTTATGGAACCAAAGGTGAGCAAATGGGACTGCATGCAAAAAAACTGACTATTATCCATCCTGTAAATAAAAAACCTATGAGTTTTGAAGTAGACGCTCCCAGGGATTTTTATAAGCTTTTGAACTAATACGCTATAATACGCATAATATAACAAATTTCATATGATCAGTCGTATGAGCTACCTGCTGAGGACAACACGTCATTAGCGTAGTTTTTTGGGCTTTGCTCAAAAAGCGTTTGCATCAAAGGAACTACCATCAAAGCATTTGAAAAACTAAATTTACATCCCGATATTTTAAAAGCCATAGCTTATGCAAAATATGAGCAAACCACTGCCATACAAAATAAGGTCATACCTGCAGCAATGAAAGGTGTAGATGTACTTGGTGCATCAAAGTCTGGTACAGGGAAAACAGCTGCGTATGTGCTGCCCCTACTCAACAAACTACAAAAAATTGTAAAAAAAGACCAAAAAGTTTTAAGAGCACTGATCATCGTTCCTACCATTGAACTTGTTGATCAAGTGTCACGTACCATCACAGAACTCAGTAAATACCTGGATATAAAGAATGTGAAGATACAAGGGGGCATACCTAAGAGTACTCAGCTTGCCAGACTCTCTCAGGGCGCAGACATCGTTGTTGCTACTCCAGGACGTTTACAAAGTTTTATAGATGACAAAAAGATTAACCTTGAACACATAAATACCGTTATACTCGATGAAGCGGACACGATGTTGGAACTTGGATTCTTAGGTGAGATAAAAGCCATACTAAAACACTGTAGACAACCAAGACAAACCATGATGTTCTCGGCAACCATTTCACAGAACATCAAAAAACTTGCAAAAGAGTTTATGCGAGATGCCGCTATCGCTGAAGTCAGTCAGAGACGAGATGTTGTTGATTTCATCGCACATCGTGCCTATAAGGTAGATAAGAAAAGAAAAGCTGAATTAACAGCCAAACTTATAGAAGATATGAAGATGGAACAAGTGCTTTTATTTGCAAGTACGAAAGAGTCTGCAAATAAAATATATGAGTATCTCAAAAGTCATAACATACGTACATCCATCATACACGGTGACATCAATAGAGGGGCTAGAGCAAAATCTTTGGCACTTTTAAAGAGTGGGAAAACACAGGTTTTAGTGGCCACAGACATTGCTGCACGTGGTATAGACATTAAAGAACTGGCTATGGTCATCAACTATGACATGCCAGAGAGTACCGATGACTTTACACACAGAGTAGGAAGAACAGGACGTGCCAACCATAAAGGTGCTTCCATTTCCTTGCTAACCACAAGTGACTATAACTTCTTTACAAAAATGGAAAAGCACTTAAAACTCAATATCAAACGAGATATCTATCCTGAATTTGAATTGACAGACAAACAACCAAGACAAACACAACCAAAGAAAAAGTCACTTATCGAAAGAAAAGGCAAATTTGACTTTCATAAACAAAAAATGCAAAGAAGAGGACAAAGTAAGAGCTCTCAAGCAAAGAAAAAACCAACGGGACGTAAAAAATAACCGCCCGTAAGAGTAATATTACCCTATCTTTTTAAACTGTGCAAAAAGTGGGTGATGATCAGACACTCCATGATCTTTATCCACTGAAAACTCTAGAAGTTCCATCCCTCGGTAAAAAATAAAATCCAAATGGTTCCCCATAAAAGACTTCACTTTGTCTACTTGTTTAAACGGTACTGTATTGAGCCCCAGCTCTTCTCTAATTTCATGAAGCTTTTGTATGCGTTTTTTATTCCAAGAGTTGAAATCACCCGCGATGATCATCGGTCCAGTATGATGATTCATCAGTTCTAAAAATCGTTCAAGTTCCCTATAGTAGCGTTTGTTTTCACGAAAGTTTATAGCGTGGATATTGAGTACGATAAGTGTAGTTCCATCTTCAAATGGATACTCGCTCATAAGTAAACTCTTATGGGGACCGATCAAACTCTCTCTACCTTCCGAAAGATACGCCTGTGCACTTTTTGACTCTACTCTACTCGCAGACAATACCCCATAGAACTCTCCACGAAATTCCAAATTGGCTGCGGCATCAAAAGCAAAATTTGGAAGTGTGAAGTGTTTGTCATCTCGAAAGTTAGCTTCCTGTAAAAGTAAGAAATCAATCTCCCTCTCTTTGGCTAATCTCAGTAGAAAAGGTTGAAAACCTTGATGTTTGGTATTTTGTTTATAGACATTCCAGCAAAGTACCCCAAAGGTATCAGGTACAAAGCTATCGCAGCTAAAACGGCATGAACGGTGATGAAGTATAGAAGGTACAAACATTAGAGTAAAGGTGCGAACACTTTCATAATATTTTCAACAGCTTCACGGGTTTTGGAAGGTTTTTCCATTCCTCTGCTTGAATTAAGTATCAATCCATTCATCCATGCTTCGATACTTTCTATAAATTCTGGAGAGTATACAAATGTGACTACTTCATAATTTAGGAAAAGACTACGGTTATCAAAGTTGACCGATCCTACCATACCACCAACATCATCAAAAAGTATGGCTTTTGCATGGAGCATTTCGCCCTCATACAAAACCACATCAGCACCTATTTCATCAAGTTCACGCATATAGGAACTTCTTCCCATATCTGCTAAAAGATGGTCAGAGTTTTTAGGCGTGATCAACTTAATATCAACACCTTTATGATGTGCAATGACCAATGCCTGTATCATATTTTCATCCGGTACAAAATAGGGAGTCACGATCCAAATACGTTTTTGCGCATTGTAGATAGCATTTAAAAGTGCTTCATAAAGTGCATCACTTGGTATATCTGGACCAGAGGGCACAACCTGAACCCTACTCCCCCCTTCACACGACTCTTCTCTCTTCAGATCGATCTTCTCCTCTTCTTTTGTCGCATAAATCCAATCATTTTGGAAAATATGATAAAAATGATCGACGGAAGCTCCATTCAAACAGTAAAGAAGATCTTCCCAGCGTTTACTGCCATCTGACTCTCCCATATATTCATTACTGAGGTTCATACCACCACTAAGCAGTGTTGTTTGATCAAAGAGGTAAATTTTACGATGATTTCTAAGATTGATATAGTTTTGAAACGGTCTTTTTAAAATAGGCGTGAAAAATGCCACTTCTCCTCCTGCCTCTTTCAATGACTTAAAACCTTTTTGATTAAAGCTAGCACCCAAAGAGCCTACTAAATCCATAAGTAATCGTACTCTAACCCCTTCTTTGGCTTTTTTGGTTAATGCATCTAAGATTACTTTAGTCATTTTGTCAAACTGAAAAACATAGGTACAGATATAGATACTCTGTTTTGCCTGATCAATCTCTTTGAGCATTCGCTCATAGGCCTCTGTATCATTTGTGATCAGTTCAAAAGTATTTCCTCTTGTTGCAGGCGGCATACCATTTTTTTGCAAAAGATTTTGAAAAGCATAATGAGGATCATCTAATTCACAAGGAGTATCTTTACACACATGATCAAATTTAAGATACTCTTTTTTATCTCTTGGTTCACGCTTTCGTATGCCGATAAGAAAATAAAGTGGCACAACAATATAGGGTAAAAAGAAAATAGTCAACATCCATGAGATCATACTTGTAGGAGAGCGTTTTTGATAAAGGATATGACTCAGTGCAGAGAAAACAAGAATCCCAGCAAGTACTACTAAAAAATAGGTACTGATAAACTGTAAAGGTGTGACGTCGATGGGAGACTCCTCTATTTATGGCATCTCTATACTTTTATGGATTGATTATAACATAATGAGAAGTCCTGTAGGCAAATTTCTATAAAGAATAAAAATAGAAACATCATAGTAATCACAGATAAGGACTTACGCTATAATATCTTCATGATAAAAAACCTACAAACCAATGACTTCACTCTGGTACTCTCTGGTGGTGGTGCTTTAGGCATCGCACATTTGGGTGTATTGCATGATCTTGAAAAAGAACAGTTAGTGCCTAGAGAGATAGTCGGTACCAGTATTGGAGGCATTATAGGTGCTTGTTTATCCGTAGGACTAAAAGAAGAAGAGATATATGAACACATTAAGAGTTTTGCCGGTATCTTGAACTGGATCAAATTCTCTTTTTCAGGTAATGCTGTTGTGCATAATGACAAACTCGCTAAGATATTTGAGCACATTTTCAAAGATAAGAAAATGAAAGACACAGATATACCCCTCAAACTCATTGCAACAAACCTACTCAATGGTGACAAAAAAGTATTTGATGCCTCTGATGATGTGTATATCAAAGATGCTGTGCTGTGTACCATTGCAATACCCGGTGTGTTTGAAGAGCATGTCATAGAGGGGAAAACCTATGGTGATGGCTTTCTTTGTGAAAACCTCGGTATCAGCGAAGCTTCTCTTAATACTGTGCTTGCTGTAGATGTTCTGGGGAAAAATGCCTTTGAAGAGACTATGCCTGACAACTTTTTTAAAACTGCCAACGTGTTAGAAATGTTTGAAAGGTCGATCAGACTTCTTATCTACAACCAAAGTAAAACACACATAGACCATTCAGGCAAAGATGTATACCTTATAGAGCCAGAAACAAAAGGTTACAAGACATTTCAATTTCATAAATATGAAGAGATTCGTGACTTAGGCTTAGGTTTATTAACATGATAGAAAATGGATTTACTTACCTAGCCGTACTGGTAATGATAGGCTCTGCCATTGTATACACTGAGAAAAAAAGCAGACATAAGCTCTTTAAATACCTCCCCTCTATCGTCATCATATACTTTGTAGTCATGCTTCTTTCCACCTTTGGAGTATGGCAAAAATCTGAATCTGTGACGGCTACATACAAGTTTCTAAAGTCTAACCTCCTTCCTGCCATGATCTTTCTGATGTTACTCTCAGCAGATATGAGAGAGATCTTTAAACTGGGCAAGAAGATGTTGTTGACTTTCTTTTTAGCCTCTGTGAGTATTGCCATCGGTTTCATAGGCACTTTTTCTCTTTTCCATACCTACTTTGAACCTGATTCTTGGAAAGCCTTTGCAGCACTATCAGGCTCGTGGATGGGAGGAACGGGCAATATGGTAGCCATACAAGGTGCACTTGACTTACCTGACTCTGCTATGGGATACACCCTACTCATAGACTCC
>Ga0209013_10004256_pt1 | contig 12591 bp, 14 predicted proteins | sample Cruoilmetagenom2_FD_187291 | JGI IMG/M metagenome (GOLD analysis project Ga0209013, IMG submission 187291) | Oil polluted marine microbial communities from Coal Oil Point, Santa Barbara, California, USA - Sample 2 (SPAdes) (version 2) | ecosystem: Environmental > Aquatic > Marine > Oil seeps ...
CCTGGGCACCACCATCCAGGGTGACCCGTGCCACGTTCTCATCGCCCGCCACGAGCCTGACGGGGAGCTGGCCGCGGTCATGGTCCGGGCCGAGCGCCGCGTCTTCCTCGATGGTACGGAGGCCCGAGTCGCCTACATCGGACAGATCCGCATCGCCCCGCACTTCCAGGGGCGCTGGCTGATGCAGCGCGCGACGCTCGAGGTGGCCCAGCTCCACGACCGGTCCATCCCCTATCTCGGCGTCATCGCCAGTGACAACCCGGTCGCGCTGGGCACCATCGCCGGTCGTCGGCCGCCCGGCGCTCCGGCAGTCGCCCGAGTGGCGAGGTTGCGGTCGATCGCCTTCGTCCTGCACGACCGCTGGAACACGATTGGCGCCGCGCTCCCGGTCGAGTGGGGCAAACCCGAGAAGCTCGAGGAGATGGCGGAGTTCCTGCGCGCGTATGGCCCACGACGACAGCTCTCCCCGGTCATCGAGCGCGAACACCTCACCGACGGGAGGACGTATCGCGGTCTGCGCCTCGAGGATGTGAGCATCGTGCGCCGCGATGGCGACATCGCCGGCGTGCTCGGTTCCTGGGACCAGTCGGGCTACAAGCAGGAGATCGTGGCCGGCTACGACGCGAGGCTGCGTCGCCTGCGACCGAGCTATGACGTCCTCGCCCGCCTTCTGGGCGCACGTCCCCTGCCACGCCCGGGCGATCCCATTCGCACCGCTTTCGGGTGCCTACGCTGCCTTGCCGACGACGACCCTGACGTGCTCGGGGCACTGCTCACCGCTGCCCGTGAACGGGCTAGACGCCAGCGGCAGTCCTTCCTGATGGTGGCCTTCGATGAGCGCGATCCGCTACTACGAGGACTGGGTCGTACGCCTCACGTGACCTATCGCAGTGACGTCTTCCTGGGCTCGTTCTCCAGCGAGGACGTCGGCGCCACGCTCGACGATCGTCCGGCCTGCATCGAGATCGGGACGCTCTGATGGCACCGGTGCTGACGCCCATCCGGGCCACCTCGCTGATGGTCGGCGCCGGCGTGGGGGCCGGCATCATGGCCGTGCCCTTCCTGGCCGAGCGAGTGGGCCTGCCTGGGCTGCTGCTCATCCTCGTGGTCGCCTATGGCGCGGCCGCCTTCATCCACCTCATGCTCGTTGAGATCCTGCTGCGCACCGGACAGCCGCTGCAGGTCATCGAGCTGATGCGGCTGTGGGTCCTTGACGGGTCGCGCCGGCGTCCGCTGCTGTGGCTGATCTTCGGGTTGCTGACCGTCGCCTTCGTGGCCGCGCTGGCCGCCTACGTCGCGGCCGAGGCCGAGATCCTCAGCGATGCCACCGGCCTTCCACTCGAGCTCACACGGTTGCTCGTCTACGCCATCTCGGCCGGCGTCGTCTTCTTCGGTTTGCGCGCCGTCGGGATCTTCGAGACCATCGGTGTGCTCGCGCTCATCGGCTGCGTGGTGGTGCTGGCACTGGGAGCGCTGGGCGTGCCCTTCGAGCTGCCCATCGCCGTGCACGGTTCCCCGACCGACGCCCTGGCGTTGTACGGCATGGTCATGTACGGCTACTACGCCTTCTTCTCGGTGCCCCAGGTGGTCAAGGGACTGGCGCCCGATGGCCGCGCGGCGGCTCGCTCGGTGGCAGCCGGTCTGGGCGTCAACGGCCTGCTCATCGGGACCGTCGCGGTCATTGCCCTGGGTGTGTCGGAAGAGGTCACCGAGGTCGCCATCACCGGCATCTCCGGCCAGCTCGGGCCGTGGGCCGGCGGCATCGGCGCCATCTTCGCCTTCGCCGCTCTGCTCACGACCTACTGGGCAGTATCGCTGGCGCTGGCCGACATCATCGGGGAGCGCATCGGCATCGGCTTTCGCTTGAGCTGGCTGATGGCCACCCTGCCATCGCTGCTGCTGCTCTACCTCGGAGCGATGGGCTTCCTCGACTGGCTCCAGCTGGCCGCCGGGCTCACCGCCATCGTCATCGCCCTCGTGACCGTGCCCATGTACGTGAACGCGCGCCGCCACGGAGCGGTCACGGAACCCGATTGGAGCCTCGGTCGCTGGGGTGGTCGGACCATGCTCGGCCTGGCCCTGCTGGCCACCGTGCTGATGGCCGTCGGTTCGCTACTGGAGACCTGAGGCCTCCTCCGCGAGGCCGAGCAGGCGACGCTCCAGCGCCCGCATCGCCCGTTCCTCCTCGGCCTCCACGTGATCCCAGCCGCAGATGTGCAGCCCACCGTGGATGATGAGCAGGCGCAGCTCATCGGCCGGTTCCCAGCGCACGTCGCTGGTTTGCCCACCAGCGCCCCCTTCCGCCTGTTCGACGGCACGCTCGACCGAGATGATGATGTCGCCCAGGTGCGGCGCCTCCCCCGGTGGCAACGGGAAGTCGCTGAGAGCAGCACGCACACCCGGATCCTGCCCGGGATGCTCCGGGTACGCGGAGGGCGGCAGCAGCGGGAAGGAGAGCACGTCGGTCGGCCCCTCCTTGCCCATGTGCTCGGCGTTGAGCGCGGCCAGCTCGGCATCGTCGCTCAGGGTGAGCGAGATGGTGGCCGTGGGTGGCGCCCCGGCGGCGGTCAACGCGGCCCTCAGCACGCGCCGGCACTCGGCCTCGGAGACCAGCCTGGGCACGCCGGCGCGGACGACGACCTCGACACTCAGAGCGCCACCGCCCGGATCACGCCCCCTTCTCCTCGACCGGCCGCCGCGATTCGAGCTCGACGATCTTGTTGGTGGGATAGGCGATGCGCCGGTGGTACATGGCCAGCAACTGCTCGATGAACGACTCACGGATACGGTCAAGGTCGCGCAGCGTCAGGTCGCACTCGTCGAACTGCCCGTCGATGAGCCGGTCGCTGATGATCTGCGAGACCATGGCCCGGATGGTCGGCTCGTCATGACCGGCCAGTGAGCGCACCGAAGCCTCGACGCTGTCGGCCAGCATGAGGATGGCCGCCTCGCGCGTCTGCGGCTTGGGGCCGGCATGGCGGAAGCGTCGCGGGTCGACCTTGTCGGCAGCCTCCTTGCCGGCCTCGGTCTTGAGCGTGGTGCCGGCCTCCTCTGCCGCGATCTGCCGGGCCTTGGCGTAGAAGTAGCCCATCAGCGCGGTGCCGTGGTGCTGGGGGATGTAGGGGATGAGCGCCTTGGGCAGCTTGTACTGGTAGGCGATATCGATGCCGCGCGCGACGTGGCTCACGACCATGGTGGCCGATTCCTCCGGCGCCAGCTGGTCGTGGATGTTCTCGCCGCCGGCCTGGTTCTCGATGAAGACCATGGGGTCGTAGAGCTTGCCCACGTCGTGGTAGTAGGCGGCCACTCGGGTCACGAGGGCATCGGCGCCGATAGCCTCGGCGGCCTGCTCGGCGAGGTTGCCCACCATCAATGAGTGGTGATACGTGCCCGGCGCCTCCAGCAGCAGACGGCGCAGCAGCGGCTGGGTGGGGTTGGCCAGCTCCAGCAGCTGATAGGAGGTGGTGATGCCGAAGAGGCTGCCCAGCACGGCGAACGTGCCTGCCGCCGCCACCGCCGCGCCAAAGGCCGAGATCGCCGATGCGGCCAGCAGCTGCAGGAAGACCTCGATGTCCTCGCTGCGGAAGATGAGGGTGAAGGCCACCACCACGGCGATGTTGGCGGCGGTGATGGCTGCACCGGCCTGCACGAACTGCGAGAGCCGCTCGCCACGGCCGATGACGATGGTGCCGGCCAGGCCACCAAGGAAGGTATAGGCGGCGAGGTCCATGGAGCCGGTGATGACGCCGGCCATGATGGCGACCATGGCCGTGACCACGCTGGCCACGCCGGAATCGAGCAGCACCGACAGCAGCAGCCCCACCGCGAAGGTGGGTACGAGGAACGGGGCTACTGTGCTGTCGCCGGTGACGACCAGCAGGGCGGTCACGGTCAGCAGCGCCAGCGCGATGAGCAGCATGGCGTTGTTGCGATGCCACAGCCTCGAGCGGAAGCGCCACACCCACGCCATCAACGTGGTCACCACCGCGATGGCCAGCAGCAGCCAGCCGAAGACGGTCAGCAGATCGCCGACCTCGGTCACGGAGGTCAGGTCATCGAAGGCAAGGATGACCGTGAGGCCCGCCACCAGCAGCGTGGACAGCAGCCCCAGGCGGACGGCGTCACGCTTGGTGAACGCGAGGATCTGGCTCCCTCGACGCGCCAGCATGGTCGAACGCTACTCGGCCTGGGCGGTCTTGGCCAGTTCCTGGTTGACCAGGCCGCTGACGAGCTTGCCGTCAGCGCGGCCCTTGACCCTGGGCATGAGCTGACCCATCACGCGGCCCATGTCACGGGGCGAGCTGGCGCCGGTGGCAGCGATGGCCTCGACCACGAGCGCGCGCACCTCGTCCTCGCTCATCTGCTCGGGCAGATACGGGGACAGGACACCGATCTCCGCCTGCTCCTGGTCGGCGAGGTCGTCACGACCCGCCGCCCGGTAGGCCTCGATCGATTCGCGGCGCTTCTTGACTTCCCTGGTGATGACCGCCAGCGTCTCTTCGTCGGAAAGCGGTTCACGCTTCTCCTTGGCGGCCATCTGGGCAGCAGCGATCACCATGCGCAACGTGTCGCGTCGAAGCGCGTCGCCATCACGCATGGCGTTCTTCATGTCAGCCTGGAGCTGTTCGGTAAGGCTCACGGCGGACCTCCTCGTAGGGCAGGTGGAGGGGCTCGGACCTCTGGGGCTGGACCGCGGGCTTACTCGCCGCGTGCCGCCTTCTTCCGCTTCGCTTCCTTGCGCTTGCGCTTGACGCTGGGCTTCTCGAAATGCTCGCGCCGTCGTGCTTCGGCGAGGATACCGCTCTGCTGGATCTTCTTGTTGAAGCGTCGCAGGGCTGCCTCGAAGGTCTCGTTCTCACCGACTCGGACTTCTGCCAACTAGGAAATCACCTCCCGCTGGTCATCATCAGGCCGCACTCGACCGCCGGGACCAGGACCGACGGGGAGCCTCGCGCGAGACCGATGCCGCGCAAGCAGGCCGGCCCGGAGTGTAGTCGAGCGCGTCGGAACCGGTCAAACGGTTGGTTCGACTGCAGTGCGGCCTGACGACGCCCGGCCCTCGTGGAGCCTCACCCAGGTGACCATCGGCCTGCCTGATACGTGACTGATGGACTGCGGCGATGTGGAACCTTCTGGACCGTTTCGCACTCATGGTGGGCGGTGGAGCACGCCGTGTGCTCCCGTCGTCAACGCGAAAGGATGGTTTCATGTCGAGTAGGGGGATGAGAAAGACAACTGGCCTGAGGGCCGCGATGATCCTGGGCGCGACGGTGGCGCTGCTGATGAGCTCGACCGCGGTAGCGGCCGGTACGCAAGACCGCGACCGTGATGGCGACGGCCTGCCCGATCGGTACGAGCGGCTGCGCACGCACACCAGCCCTGACAACGCCGATACCGATGGCGACGGCATCAAGGACGGCAAGGAGGATCCCGACCGCGATCGCCTGACTCATCGCCAGGAACTCAAGCTGGGCACCCGTCCGCGCAACGCCGATTCCGACGGCGACGGCATCAAGGACGGCAAGGAGAATCCCGACCGCGACCGCGTGACGAACCGCCAGGAGCTCACGCTGCGCACGAATCCGCGCAAAGCCGACTCCGACGGCGATGGCATCAAGGACGGCTGGGAAGATTTCGATCACGACGGGTTGCCCAATTGGTATGAGTTCAGGACCCGTACCCAAGCCCGCAACGCCGATTCCGATGGCGATGGCATCCCCGACTGCGACGAGGACCCCGACGGCGACCGCCTGACGAACTGCCAGGAGTTCCGTCTGCGGCTGCGCCCTCGTGATGCCGATTCGGACAACGACGGCATCCGCGACGGCTGGGAAGACGCCGACCGCGATGGCCTGAGGAACATCCACGAGTACCGCTACGGCTGCGATCCGAAGAACCCGGACTCTGACGGTGACGGCATCAAGGACGGCAAGGAGAACCACTACGGCAGCGGTGACGGAGACGGCGAGTGCGACGGCTCCGGTCCCGGCTGCGAGGCCGGCTGAACCCGTTCAGCCATCACCAGACGTGCGTCCACTGTTCGGTGTCCGAGCCCCGAGCCAGACCGGTGCGGGGCTCGTTCGCCGTCAATCGACGATGGCGGCGAGCGGCACGTCGGCGTCCTTCGATCCCATGATTCCGGCCATCGGCTACATTCGGCTTGATGGCTGGAGGCTCGCAGGATCGCAGACTCGTGGACGCCGTCCTGTCCGGGGACGATGAGGCCTATCGAGTGCTGGTCGAACGCGAGTCCGCCAACGTGATCAGCCTGTGCCAGCGCATGCTGGGCGATCCGTATGAGGCAGAGGACGTTGCGCAGGAGGCGTTCCTGCAGGCGTACCGCTCGCTGCCCACATGGCGCGCCGATGGACCTTTCGGCGCGTGGGTCTGGCGCATCGCCATGCGCATGTCGGTCGCCCGGCTCAAGAAACGGCCGACGGATCTCAGAGCCGATCCATCGCGGCCACAGGGCTGGCTCGTAGACACCGACCGCGCCGACGATCCGGTGAGTCGCCTACTCGGTGCAGAGCAGCGCCACGAGGTCCAGGCAGCCATCGACACGTTGCCTTCGGCCCAGCGACAGGTGGTCTCGTTGCGCTTCTTCTCCGACCGCTCGCTCGAGCAGATCTCCACCGAGACCGGGGTCCCACTCGGCACCGTGAAGTCGCGCCTGCATCGTGGTCTGACCTCGTTGCGCAAGCACCTGGGGTCGACGCGATGAACCGGCATCCAGCCCAGGGCGGCCCGCTCCGCCCGGTGGATCCGAGGCTGCTCGGCTTCAGCGATCGGGTCATGACCCAGGTAGCTGCGGAGCCACGGCCGACGCCAGCTCGTGTCTTCATGCGCTCGATGCTTCATCTGCGCCTGCGGGACGCGGCGGCGGTGCTGGCCACGGCGTGGCACCTGGCCTTCGGCCGCACAGGCCCGATCCCGGCACTGGTCCGGGTCCAGTCACTGGTCGTGCTGCTGGTATTCACCATCGCGGTGGGCACCGGTGGCACGCTGGCCGCTGCTGGTGCGGCACGCATCATCGAGAGCCCCCGGGAGCCACGGCAGGTCGACCGCCCGCTCGTGCTCCCGCCCGTCAGCCCGGGGCCGAATGTGGGAGAGCCCCCCAGCGTCCGCGTCTCACCCAGCCCCTCCCCGAGTGGCCTGCGGCGCGAGATCGGGACCGGACGCACGACTGATGAGGAAGTGCCGGGCCCGGGCAGGGGCGACCGAGCCCGTGAAAGACAACCCGAGGCGGGCTCGGGTGACGGCGACAAGTCTGAGCAGCGGAGTACGACCCAGAAGAAGAAGCAGCCTGCCAAGGCGACTCCGAAGCCGACCAGCCAGAAGCAACGCGGGAACGACACGCCCAAGGCGGGCTCGGGCACAGGCGATCAGAGCAAATCGACCGATACCGACCAGAAGGCCACGGCACCAGGCACACCCACGCCAGGGAGCGGAGACGGGGCCAAGTCGCAGGAGGGGACGGACGGGGGATCGGGACGCGGCTCCTGAGCAAGCGCGATACTCGCGTCATCCGCAGCGGGGCTCATGACGTGACTCGTTCTATCTGGCACCGGTGGCTGATCATCGCGGCCGCCATCATCGTCGGCGTCGGCGGCGCGCTCGTGGCGCTTGCCCTGGTGGGCGTGCCCGCGGTGGTGATGGACGTGCTCTACCTTCCGGGCGAGCCCGATGTCGCCGCTTCCGCGACCGTCTCGTTCGCGGTCGGCGTGACTGGCTCGGTCATGGTCGGGTGGGGCGCCTCGATGCTGTACATCTACCTCGACCCCGAGATGGCCCGCCGCCCGCGTATCGCCCGAGCCTTCTTCATCGGTGCTCTGGCCTGGTTCGTGCTCGACTGCGCCGTCTCCCTCGCCCTGGGCGCGATGATCAACGTGGTCGGCAACATCCTCTTCATCGCGCTGCTGCTGCCACCCCTGGCCGGACTCGCCCGCGAGGAGAGCTGACCCACATCGCCCGGTTCCCCCACCCGCTCCGGACAAGTCGGGGGCCGTCCGTCAGTTCCCTTTGCGCGGGCACGGCCATTACACTGCCCGCCATGGCGGACTTCCCCCACGCATCAGACTTCGAATCCCTCGTCGAGATCCTCGACGATGCGGCAGGGCGCTGGCCGGTCGACCGCGTCATGTACGGCCTGCGACTGGACTCTGGCATGGCCATGTCCTGGTCGGCGCAGGAGATGCGGCAGCGCTCCCTGCTGGCGGCCTGGCGTCTGCGAACGGCGGGGCTGGAGGCCGGCGACCGGCTGCTGACGTGGTCGCCCTCGACCCCTGCTCTGCCGGCGGTGTACTGGGGCGCCATGCGCGCCGGACTCGTAGTGGTGCCCGTGGACCTGCGCATGAACACCAGGATCGTCGAGCGCATCGCCGAGCGTGCCGATACGAGCTGGCTGGCCGTTGACGACGGCTACGATGCGCCCGACCCCGCCGAGGTCGGCCTCGGCGACATGGACATCCTCAAACTGGCCGACCTCACGGCCGACCCCGAGGATGACTGGCCCGACGACTGGGAAGCACAGGTGCTGGCCTGGCCGCAGCCCGACCGCGATACGCTCTTCGAGGTTCACTTCACCTCGGGCACCACGGCCGCACCCAAGGGCGTGCTGCTGACGCACGGCAACTTCCTCGAGTCGATGGGCATGTTCAGCAACCTGCTGGAGGCGCGCCACCTGCGCACGGTCTCGATCCTGCCGCTGTCGCACCTCCTCGAGCAGATCTCGACGCTCTTCTTCGGCACGATGATGGGGGCCGAGGTCGTCTACGTGCGCTCGCGCAACCCCCGTCTCATTCGCGAATCGATGCGCGACCTGCGGGCCAACATCATGGTCATGACCCCGCAGGTGCTGGAGCTCTTCTGGAGCGGCATCATGCGCGAGGTCAAGCAGCGCGGGCGAGAGGCGACCATCGAGCGTGCCCGACGCGTCGCGCGATGCCTCCCCTACCGAGCTCGCCGGCTGTTGCTCCGCTCCCTGCACGCACCGTTCGGTGGGTCGCTGGAGCTCGTCATCTCGTCCGGTGCCCACCTGCAGCCGGAGCTGCAAGAGGCCTGGGAGGACCTCGGCATCGTGGTTCTGCAGGGCTACGGCTCGACGGAGTGCGGCTTCGCCGTCTCCAACGACGAGTGGCATCACCCGCCGGGGCTCGTCGGTCGCGTTCACCCGGGCACCGACGTCAAGATCGACCCCGACTCGGGTGAGATCCTGGTCAAGGGCGCCAACGTCTCGGCAGGCTACTGGCGCGATGAGGAGAACACCCGCGCCTCGCGCACAGACGACGGTTGGTACAGGACCGGCGACACCGGCCACTTCACCGACACCGGTGACTTGAAGCTATCGGGCCGGCTACGCAACGTCATCGTGCTGCCCAACGGCCTCAACGTCTTCCCCGAGGACATCGAGGCGGCCCTGGCCGACCATGGCCTGGGCCAGAGCATGGTGCTCGAGACCAAGCCGGGACGCATCGAGGCGGTGGTGCTACCGCCGGGCTCCGTGCCCATCCTGCGCGCCGACCAGCAGGCAGACAACGACCGCGAGGTCGACGATGCCCTGCGCGAGGAGATCGGGGCCATGGTCAAGGCTGCCAACGCCGACCTCTCGATGCACCAGCGCATCGCCGGCTGGCGCCTCTGGCCGGAACGCGACTTCCCCCGCACGCACACGCTCAAGATCCGCCGCAACGATGTACGGGTCTGGGCCGGCGACGACGTGGCCCTGCAGGTGCGCGAGACCGGGGAAGACCCAACTAGCTGACGAGCGCCGCCCGACTCGCCCGTGTGCACCGGGCCATGCCAGCGGCGATGGCGCTATTTGTTGACCTCGACCGGCTCTCCCACGGCCGCGATGGCATCGAACACCGCCTCCGCCCGCTCGGGGTCATCCGACCGACGGCTCGACCGGGTCGTGAAGATGACGGTGTCGTCGAGCACGCCCACAGAGAACTGCGTGTCGGCCGGGAAGTTCGTCTGGCCGAAGCCCGACCCCAGGTAGTCGGCCAGGACCTGGGCCTGCTCTTGCGCATCGCCTTGGCCGGCGGTCTCATAGATGACGACGTAGGCGTCGTCGGGGTCGGCCAGCTGGGCACGCCGGATCACACGCGGCATCTGCAGCAACGACTCCGGCTCCGATGGTCGATAGCCGCCAGAGGGCGTCTCGAGCCGCTCACCGACGGCAGCCACGGCCGCCTCGAGCTGCCCGATGGTGCCGGCCACGGAGGCGTCGAACGAGCGCAATGGGGTCGGCAGCGGCACCTCATCGGTCTGGATGGTGGGCCGGTCGATGCTGGTACAGGCGGCGAGCAGGAACGCAGCGGCGAGCGCGACGAGCGTCAGCCGGAGCATGCCGCTCAACCTGGCGGCCAGGCCATGCGACGTCCACCGATGAGGTGGAAGTGCAGGTGCGGCACCGACTGCCCGCCATCGACGCCGACGTTGGTCACGAGCCGGTAGCCTCGCTCAGGCAGGCCGGCCTTGAGGGCAAGCTCAGCCGCCACGGCGAACAGGCGTCCCAGCAGCTCCGCATCTCCCTTTGCCAGCACGGCGGCCGATTCCAGGTGGCGGCGCGGGATGATGAGCTGATGCACCGGTGCCACGGGATTGATGTCGTTGAAGGCAACGATCATGTCGTCCTCGTGGACGGTGTCGGACGGGATGTCGCCCGCGATGATCTTGCAGAACAGACAGGTCTCGTCGGTCACTGGCGTCTCCCTCACCGGATTCAGAACGTGGGCTTGCTCATCATGAGCCAACCGATGGCACCGATGGCGGCGGCCATGGCGTAGCTGATGTACCGCTGGCGGCGAGCGCGCGCCCGCCAGCGCTCCTTCTCCTCCTCGGAAGCGGCCTGCTTGAGGCCCAGCAAGCGGCGCACGCCGGGCCGCTGCACGAAGAAGGCCACGAGCAGGACGACCGCATAGATCGAGAGCGCCAGCAGCAGCCACGTCTGCTCGGCGAAGGTGCTGCCGAGGATGACCAGCAGGCCGATGCCGGTGATGGCCACGCCGACGCCGATGATGGCTGTGCCGTGGGCCTCGAGCCAGACCAGGCTGCGCACGAATCGGCCCGATCGTCCGCCGACGATGGGCTCTCCGTCGACGCCACGGGTGCGCATCGTGAACGGCAGCAGAAAGGCCGGCACGAAGAGCGAGATGGCCAGGATGACGTGCACGGGCAGCAGGACCGGGAAGAGACCGGCCGGGATCACGGACCAGGGCGCTCCAGGTCGAGCGCCACCCAGTCGGTCTCCCCTTCGCGGCTGACGACCCGCAGGCCCGCCGCCGCGAAAGCGCGACGCACCTCCGGCTCACGGTCGATGAAGATGCCCGAGGCCAACAGCCGTCCGCCGCTGCCGGGTGTGCCGTCGCCAGGGCGAACGGCCGCTGCCAGCTCGGTCGCGAGCTGTATCAGCAGGCTGGCCACGAGGTTGGCGAAGACGATATCGAACGGACCTTCCTCGATGGGCAGGCTGCCCCGACTGGCGCTGATGGCGACGCCGTTTCGGGCAGCGTTCTCGAGCGTGGACTCGACCGCGATGGGGTCGGTATCGATAGCTCGAACGGGCCCGGCGCCGAGCAGTGCGGCACCCACCGCGAGGATGCCCGAGCCCGAGCCCACGTCGAACGTGGCGGCGCCCTCGACGATGCCCTCGTCACTCCAGCGCTCCAGGCCAACGAGGCACAGTCGAGTGGTCGGATGCAGCCCCGTGCCGAAGGCCATGCCCGGGTCGAGCGCGATGATGACGTCGTCCGGCGCGGGGTCGTAGTCGCGCCAGGTCGGCTTGATGACGATGTGGCGACCCAGACGCATGACCGGGAAGTGCTCCTTCCAGGCCGTGGCCCAGTCCTCCTCGTGGACCTCGCGCACTTGCAGCTCCCCGATGGGGCGCAGGTCGAAGGCGGTCAGGTGCCCGAGACGCTCACGGGCCTGCGCGATGGCCGCGTTCGCGGCGGTCACGTCGATGGCCGGCAGGTAGGCGCGGATGGTGGCCGGTGCGCCGGCGATGGGCGTGGCCGCCAAGCCCTCCCGCTCGGTGCTGAAGGGCTGCTCCACCGAGACCCCACCGCTGGCGGCGCGGGAGAGGATCTCGCTCACGGCCTCGACCGCTTCCTGGTCGACCTCGATGCTCAGTTCCAGCCACGTGCCCGCGGCCGACGTGCCCTCGTCCACCTCCGGCAGGGTCCGGTCCGCGCCTTCGTACGTGCTCAGCTGATGGCGTCCTTGATGCGGTCGCCCAGCGAGCGCTTGCCGTGCCGGGTACGCGGGCCGTCGGCCGGTGTCGTCTCACCATCGGTGCTGATCTCGCCGGACTCCACGGCCAGCTCCTCGAGCAGCTCGCGCTGGCGGTCGCTCAGGCTGCTGGGAACCGCGATGTCGATGAGCACGTGGAGGTCGCCACGGGCGCCGGCACGGCGCAGGTGCGGGGCGCCCTTGCCGCGACGCCGGATCTCGGTACCCGGCTGTGTACCCGGCTTGATCTCGAGGATCTCCTCCCCATCGGGCGTGATGATGGGGATGTCCGCGCCCAGGGCCGCCTGCGTGATCGAGAGCTTCAGCTCCTCGTAGAGCTCGGTGCCGTCGCGCTTGAGC
>Ga0209013_10004257_pt1 | contig 12587 bp, 12 predicted proteins | sample Cruoilmetagenom2_FD_187291 | JGI IMG/M metagenome (GOLD analysis project Ga0209013, IMG submission 187291) | Oil polluted marine microbial communities from Coal Oil Point, Santa Barbara, California, USA - Sample 2 (SPAdes) (version 2) | ecosystem: Environmental > Aquatic > Marine > Oil seeps ...
CCCCAATCATAAAGATTAGTCCACCAATGCCAAGAAGGGGAAGTGTTAAGTCTTTACGAACTGTAAGACCAGATACATCTCTTGTTTCTACACTTTGAAATGCTAATTTATGTTGATTTTCTCCTAAGGGCTCAATTGTATTTTTGATCATAACAAAACTAGTTTCTCCATCAGGATATTCTGGACTATACATTTTAATTAAGAATGCCGGATTATTTGGAATTGGAGATTCTGATTGAGGAATCCCATCTACAAATTCCGTAAAACTAGCATAATACTCGAGAATCTCTACTTTATATCCATTTACTAATGGATATTCACTTTGAGGATCTGCTAAATCAATTGTAAACTCGCCAAATGATTCTTGCGTTTCTTTATCTTGTAACTGGAAAGTCATCTTAGCAAGTTCATCTAAACGGAAATCCATTTGAAATACTGAAAAATTATCAAACTTAAGGGGTTTATTCACTTGAATAGAAGCTTCTTTTACAAAAGCAAGTTCTTCCGTGTTTCCAGCGACAGAGTCTTCTGGACCTTTATATAAAGCTACGTCGGATTGATAGTTTTTAGCGATTGAACCAACTCGTTCAATTGCATCTCCAAATACTTCTTCTGATTCTTCCTTAGTATAAGTTTCATATATAAATTGTTTGCTTTCTAAAAAATATCCTTCTGTTTCTGGTATGTATAATCTTTCACCTTCTCGTAACCACAAGGTTTCATCTACGTAAAAACCAGGTAACGCTCGAAGCATTACACCAAATAAAAAAAGAATTAGTCCAAGATGATTTACATAAGGACCCCAACGAGAAAAGCGCCCTTTTTCTGCTAGAATCGCATTTCCTTCTCGTTTTACTTTATATCGCATTGTTTTTAGCTTTTCTTCTGCTTTATCAATGTTTACGATTGGTTCTTCTACTTCGCCAGTTCCGTATACGCGCTGACGCATAAGAAAACTAATATGACGTTTTGTTTTTTGTTTTTTTAATGATTTATACAATGGAATAACTCGGTCCAGACTCGCAATAACTAGTGAAATCCCTAACATTCCAACTAATCCTTGGAACCACCAAGAACTATACAAATCAGATAACCCTAACTCATAGTAAATTATCCCAAAAGTACCGTATATTCTTTCGTAATAAGCAGCAATATCTACCTCATTTGTTGCCGGAACATAAAAAACTTGTGGAAGTATTGTTCCAATCGCAGCTGCAATTAGAATGATTCCAATAATCCACATACCTACTTTTACGCTAGAAAAGAAATTCCAAATTTTATCAATTATCGTTGTTTTATAAGTTTGTGATCGTCTTGCAGATCCTTCATAACGCATATCTACTACCTGTTTATCTGAAACATTTTGATTTAAAGGACGACCACAACTCTCACATAATTCTGTACCAGCGGGATTGATATTTCCACATGTACAAACTATTTTGTCCATCTAAAAGAACTCCTTTACGAAGATTTAATTTGATCCATAAAATTCGCAGTATCTCGCTATGAGATTTCACCTTTTATATTTTATCAATTGCACTATGAAACGATAAAGCGTCTTTTGGTGCTTCATCTCCTACTTGAAGTAAGGAATTTCTTTTTATCGTGAAATTTGACTATACGGTTATAGCAATTGTTAAAAAGGCCAGTATTATTGATCTAATATAAAATCATTGTTTTTTAGAGTGGGCAACTTAAGTTCCACTATTCTAAAACATACCAACGTCTAGTATATCAAAATAGTTAAATCAAATAAGCAGAAAAGTATGAAAGTATTGTGAACTTTCATATTTCCTACTTTCCGATTTTTCCAGTTTCAGCAAGAACTCTCATTTGTTTCACTTCATGGTTTGTTAGCTCTCTCCACTCACCTGCATTTAAACCGTGCAAGTTTAAGAAACCAAAACGCTCACGTTTAAGTTTTTGTACAGGAAATCCAATTGCATCGAACATACGACGAACTTGTCTATTTTTTCCTTCATGGATGACAATTTCAATAATTGCTTTGTCTGCTTTTCGTTCAGAAGACAACATTTTAACTTTTGCTGGTGCTGTTTTACCATCTTCCAAAACTACTCCTCGTTCTAATGGACGTAGTTGCTCTTTTAATGGAATTCCTTTGACCCTCGCAACATATGTTTTATCAACTTTATATTTTGGATGCGTTAAAGCATAAGAGAAGTCTCCGTCATTTGTAAGTAATAATAACCCAGATGTTTCATAATCCAGTCTACCTACGGGATATAAACGTTCTTTCACATTTGGTAATAAATCAGTTACTGTTTTTCTACCTTTATCATCTGAAACAGCTGAAATAACTCCTCTTGGTTTATACAGTAGGTAATAAACTTTTTGTTCCTTTTCTAGCTTAACTCCAGCAACTTCCACTGTATCTGAATCAGAAACTTTTGTTCCGAGTTCTGTTACAACTTTACCGTTAACCTTCACTTTACCTTCTAAAATCATTTCTTCTGCTTTTCTTCTTGATGCTACACCTGCGTGAGCAAGTACTTTTTGCAATCTCTCCAACTTAGTTCACCTCGTCCATTCTGTCCACTTACATGACTGAATTATGTCACACTTTTAGTAAAATTAAAAGAAGACAGTCTTTTATAAAAACTGTCTTCTTTTATTCATTTTATTTTTTTTACTGGAAAACGTAAAGCAATATCACTTTTAATATATACATTCCACAAATATGAACGATCTGCATCTGAATCCCTTGGCATATGCAAGACATTTAGCAGATCTTTTTGTTCACCTGCATTTAGCAGTAAATAATGATCTTTTTCAACTTCTATTACTTCTTTATGAAATAAATGATACTTCCCTTTTTCAACGACTTTTACTGAATCATACGTTGCAAAAACTTTGTTCGCTACATCAACATGAAATCTCCAGTCATTTGAATTATTTAAAGTGACGACAATTATTTCTTTCTCATCTTTTTCAAAATATGTTATTAATGTTCGCCCCGCTCTTTTTGTATAACCAGTTTTTCCAGCGACGGCATTATCTTCAAAATGCATTAATTTATGTTTATTTCTCCACTGCACATTTCGTTCTTTTGGAGCAAAAGACTTAGCTGAAGCAATTTCTTTAAACTCTTCATCTTGAAGAGCTAGACGGAGCATATTTGCCATATCATAAGCTGATGCGTAATGCTCATCTGCATGAAGTCCTGATGGATTAGTAAAGTGAGCATGCTCCATACCTGCTAGTTGAATTTTTTCGTTCATCAGCTGAACGAATCCTTCCATAGAACCGCCAGTATGTTCTGCAAGCGCATATGCTGCATCATTTCCTGATTGCAATAATAAACCATGCAAAAGGGAATTCACAGTCCATTTTTCACCTGCCTTTAAATAAAGGGAGGATCCTTCCTGCGAAGCTGCTTCTTCAGATATAGTAATTTCCTCATCCAGTGAAATATAATCTAGAACTGTTAGCGCTGTCCAAACTTTAGTTAAACTCGCAATTGGTAACTCTGTTTGCTCGTTACTACCTTCTAGTAATCTTCCAGACTCCGCATCTATGACCGAATAAGAAGATGATGCTTCCACACCTGCTGTGTTCCAAAATAAAGAAATCAACATAATTAATAAAGTTTTTTTTATTATTTGAAATGCTCCTCTTTCTCTTATTCGTTTGGATCAAAAGCTTCCTGGAACTTCGTCATAAATAAATCTGTATCTTCCATTTCATCCGTTGATACGTCTTCTGGAAGTGGGGGAAGAGCACTGAGTTCTTGTAAACCAAAGTATTGCAAAAACTCATTTGTAGTCCCGTAAAGAATAGCTCTCCCTGTTCCCTCTGCACGTCCCACTTCTCGAACAAGTCCTTTTGCTGAAAGTGTGGATATCGGTCTTTCTGATTTTACTCCCCGTATATCTTCTATTTCTACGCGTGTAATCGGTTGTTTATACGCAATAATTGCTAAAACCTCTAAAGACGCCTGTGATAAAGATTGAGTTGTTGGATTTTCTACAAGTTTTTGAATACATAATACGTTTTCTTCTTTTGTTACAAATTGAAAAGTACCTGCAAGTTGTTTAATCTCAAGTCCTCTATCTTCCTGCTCTTTATATGTCTGGATCATTGTCTGAAGAATTCCATCGATTTCTTCTTCGGTTGTATCCGTTAAAAAGGCAAGTTGTTTATTAGTCAGACCGTCATCTCCACTTACAAAAAGTAAGCTCTCCACTTTACTCATCAATTTCATATTCAAATTCACTATCTATATCTTCCTTTCGCAATAGAACAAATAATTCATCAAAATTACTTTTTTGTTCTACCTGTACAAACTGCCGTTTTATTAATTCTAAAAGAGACAAAAAGGTAATGACAATTGTCATTTTATCCATTGAAGGAAATAACTCATAAAAAGATAGTTTCCCACCACTTTGCTTTAATGTTGAGATTACATTTCTCATTTGAGCTTTTATCGATATATCTTGTTTACTAACCCTTGTATGTAATGGTGCATTCAACTGTTTTCTTCTCAGCATTTTCTGAAAAGCACCTAACATATCATACACATTTACATCTAATTCGAATAAAGCTAGTTGTTGATTACTTTGAAAACCACTCAAATCAGCAGGTGGTCGAGTATAATACAAATGTCTCAACTCCTCCATCTCATTTAAGTGATTAGCAGCTTCTTTAAACTTTTTATACTCTATTAATCTAGATACCAATTCGTCTCGAGGGTCATTTACCTGAACATCAAAGTCGTCCTCCATTTCTTCATCCTGATGAATTGGAAGTAACATTTTACTTTTAATGGAGAGCAATGTCGCTGCCATTACCAAATATTCACTTGCTTCATTTAATTCTAATACTCGCATCGCATGTATATGCTCCATATATTGAGAAGTGATTTCTGCCATTTTAATATCATAAATATCTATTTCCAAACGATTTATTAAATGTAATAATAAATCTAGCGGGCCTTCAAAAGCCTCCGTTTTTACTTCATACGACATAACACGCCACCTATTATCGGTTTTTAACATCATTATAGAGGAAAGGTGATTGTATTGCACCCTGCATTCCATCCTAGTTTTGTCCAATTTTTAAAAGAATTTAATGTATCTCACGACTATTTCGAATGTCACGAACTGCTAGAGGACTACTGGAAAGAAGTTGCACCAAGGCAGAAACAACATGCACTTACTGCATTAATACTTCTATCCACAGCTATGTATCATTGGAGAAGAAGGAATTTAATTGGAGCTATTAAAACAATGAAAACAAGTATTAATAGACTTAACGAAACAAGTAATTCCATTATTTTTGACAAGATAAACATAGAAAAACTAAAACTAAATATGCGAACTTCTTTCGAACTTATGCAGCATTCAGAAGAATTCCAGTCCTTTTCCATCGATGTTATTAGTTCAGATCTACTCGATCAAGTTAACGAATTACAATTATCTAAAATGGAAAATTTGCATTTCCTTACTCATAAACATATGCTCAGAGATCGAACAGATATACTAGAAGAGAGAGAAAAACAGAAAAAAAGAAGAGATGACTTAGTTTAGTCATTCCTCTTCTTTTTCGATTTTACATTTTTCGAAAAAAAGTTTTATATCTGCAGTTGGTTTCAAGGAAATAGTGCCTAGCGACGATGATAACTTTTGAACCATCTCAGTACCTATTCCTTCTCCACGATGTGAAGGACTAACTGAAATATGATGGATGAAAGCCTCTTCACCAAATACCTGTATACCAATAATCCCAACTAAATCTTCCTCTTTTTTCCAAAGATAAAGCTGCCAATTAGAATCTTTTTCGTATTGATGGATTGTTTCAATTAACTTTTTCACGTCTTTTTCTTGAGGCATAAAAGAAAGAAGCCCCATTGCTATTTTTTCAAATGCTTTTTTATAGCGAAGTAACATATTTTCAGACCCTCTTTTTATTTCATCAACAAAATATTTACTTTTAATTATCGAGTTGCAATGATTTTAAAAGAAATATAGTTGCAATTTCAAATTATCATATTTAAATATCTTATATTATTTCTCTTCAAATTACAAATTAGCATTCGGCGCAACAAAGAACCAATAAATTACTCCCCACAGAATTCCTGTAACAAGCAAGAAGATATAAAGAATGATATTAGGTCTTTTCATCTCGTAGTCACTCCTTCTCTAATGTTAAAGGAAGGTCAAGATGTACGAGGTCTTCCAAAGTTTCTCTTCTTATTGCTAGTTGTTGGTTACCTTTTTCAACAAAAACAACGGCAGGTCTAGCTAAGCGATTATAATTACTTGCCATTGAATATCCATATGCACCAGTGCAGAACATAGCTAAAATATCACCAGGATCAGCTTTTGGTAAAGATATTTGTTCGATTAATTTATCTCCAGATTCACAACATTTACCTGCAATTGTGTAGTCTTCTTTCGACTCTTTATCCATTTTATTTGCAATAACGGCATCGTATAATGCGCCGTACAAGGCTGGTCGAATATTATCAGACATACCACCGTCAACAGCAAGATATTTCCGTACATCCGGCACTTCTTTTTCAGAACCAATCGTATATAAAGAAGTTCCAGCATCACCTACTAATGAACGACCAGGCTCAATCCAAATTTCAGGCATTGCAAAATTCGTTTCTGCGACAAGATCTTTCACAACAATTACCATTTCCTTCACATATACAGATGGCTCCAATGGAGTATCTTCTTCCGTATATTTAATACCAAAACCTCCACCTAAATTCAACACAGTACATTGGAAATTAAAATCATTATGCCAGGCAATCATTTTCTTAATAAGTTTTTCAGCAGCTACTTTAAATCCAATTGTCTCAAAAATTTGCGAACCAATATGACAATGTAATCCAAGCAGATGTATTCGCTTTTCTTTATACACGTCTTGAAAAGCACGGTCCGCTTGTCCATTAAGTAAATCAAAACCAAATTTAGAATCTTGCTGACCTGTCGTAATATAGTCATGCGTATGTGCTTCCACACCCGGAGTAACGCGTAATAAAATATTGACTTGTTTATCGTGTTCAGCCGCTAAATTCTTTAATAGTTCAATTTCGTAAAAATTATCAACGACAATACAACCAATATTATGCTCTATTGCTAATAATAATTCCTCTTTGCTTTTATTGTTTCCATGAAAGTGAATTCGATCAACAGGATAGCCCGCTTTAATAGCAGTATATAATTCTCCAGCGGATACTACATCTAATGATAAATTTTCTTGTTTCATCACTTGATACATTGCAACGCTAGAAAACGCTTTACTTGCATAAGCGACTTGAGCTTGTACATTCAATTCTTTAAATGTATTGATAAACCCACGAGCTCGTTCTCTTATTAGCGATAAATCATATACGAATAATGGTGTACCATATGTTTTTGCAAGTTCTACACTATCAATTCCACCAATTAACAAGTGTCCTTTTTCGTTCACTGCTTGTTTTGCTACCATAACCATGGAGTTCCCTCATTTCCTCTTTTTCTATATGAACCTTACCATAAAAAAAGAACAAAATGCAATACTATTTAAGACCTTTTGCGAACAAGCGCTCGTGTAATGAATGGTCTCTTCGAATCAACCGGCATAGGATATCTAATTAAAATACGAAGAAATGCTTTTGGAAAGAACGGGACTAAAGGCCATAAATATGGAACATTTAATGGTTTTAATGAACAAACATACCAAACCAGGCATACTAGCGCTATAAATAATCCATTTACTCCCAAAAGTGCAGTGGATAGTATAATAAACGTCCTGAAGATTTTAGTAGCTATACTTAGTTCATAGGATGGAATAGCGAAGGTAAAGATAGCACTTATTGCAGTATAAAGAATAACTTCAGGAATGAATAATCCAACGTCCACCGCCATTTGACCGATAACTAGTGCAGCAATGATTCCCATTGCTGTAGATAAAGGGGTAGGTGTATGAATGGCAGCTAACCGCATAAACTCTATCCCTACATCCGCTAAAATAATTTGTAATAAAAGTGGAATTTCACTAAACTCTTTAGGTCCAAAGAAATCTAATGATTTTGGTAAGAATTCTGGGTGCTTAGACATTAAGTACCAAAAAGGTAATAATAATAAACTTAAGAATACTCCTCCAAAACGCAACCATCTAACAAAGGTTCCAATTATGGGTGCTTGCCTGTATTCTTCTGCATGCTGTAAATGATGAAATAAGGTCGTAGGGACAATTATTACGGAAGGTGATGTGTCCACAATCATCAAAATATGACCTTCTAGTAGATGAGCTGCTGCTATGTCTGGCCTTTCAGTAAAACGGACAAAGGGTAGAGGATGAAACCCTTGTTTAAATATCCATTCCTCCAAAGCTTTATCCGTCATTGTAAATCCATCATGTTTAATTTGCTTCAATCGATCGCGAATTTGTATTAAATTATCCTCATTTGCAATTCCTTTTATATAAGTAATTGCCATATCCGTTTGACTTAGAGTTGTAACTTGATGAAGTTCAAATCGCAAATCTGTATCGCGAATTCTTCTTCTGATCAGTGATGTATTCTGAATAATATTTTCAGTAAAACCGTCCCTTGACCCTCTCACTACCTTTTCATTGTCAGGTTCTTCAGGAGATCTACCGGCATATGAACGAACATCAATCGTATAAACGGAGCCATTCGTTAATATGAATGTTACTTGCCCACTTAATAATGCAACTAACCATTTTTCTGTGGAATCATACTGAGTAATCGAATGATAAGGGAAATAGTGCTCCATTACCAAATTTTCATCTAATTCATCATGCCACTTATTTTGCTGCATATTTGTCAGTAATTGAGTAAGCACTGTTCCATCCACTAACCCATTGATATACACAAGTAATACAGGAAATTCATATAAATGTGTATGCATGATTCCAACATCAAATGATTCATTTACACCAAATTTTTCTTTCAAGAAATCTTCTGCAACTGACATATTTGGAAATAATGCCTTCGTTTCAATCACCCATCTTTTGTTTTTTTATTTTCATTGTGTCCAACTGGTACTAACCATGTCTTCAGCTGAGTTAGTATTTTCTTCTCCAGTCTGGATACTTGAACTTGTGAAATTCCTAATCGTTCAGCAATATCACTTTGCGTACAGTCTAGGTAATAACGCAAATAAATAATCATTTGTTCTCTTTTTTCTAGTTTTTCTACTAGCTCTCTTAGAGGAATATGATCGAATGACTTTTCTGAACGCTCATCTTTCATCTGATCCATGAGTGTGAGAGCATCTCCGCTTTCGTTCTCATAAAGCTGCTCCTGAAGTGATGCAGGATCTCTTAAAGCATCTGTAGCCATCACGATTTCTTCTCTTGAAACTTCTAAAATTTTTGCTAGTTCCATAATAGTTGGATGTCTTTCATTGTTTTTCAGAAAATCATCGGTCGCATGACGAATTTTAAAATTTAGTTCACGAATAGATCGACTGATTTTCACCATACCGTCATCTCGTAAAAAACGTTGAATCTCTCCAATAATCATCGGAACTGCATATGTCGAAAATTTCACTTCATAACTTAGGTCAAACTTGTCTACTGATTTCATCAAACCGATACATCCAATTTGAAACAAATCCTCCAGATCTGCTCCTCGCGATGAAAACCTTTGCACAATAGACCAGACAAGCCTTGTGTTTCCTTCGATCATTTGTTGCCTAGCTAGTTTATCCCCAGCTTGTGACGCAGCGATTAATTCTCTCATTTTCTCTTGAGTTAATAACGTAGACGGTTTTTTATTCATCATTAAACAATCCTGCTAGTTTCTTGAATTGGCACAAATCTTTTCGTTATAGTTACAGTTGTCCCCCTATTAGGAATTGAATAAATTTCCACATCATCACTAAAGCTTTCCATAATCGTAAAGCCCATTCCAGAACGTTCTTCATCTGGTTTTGTAGTAAATAATGGTTCACGCGCTTGATTTACATCACGTATTCCTCTTCCATAATCAACTATTGATACAACTATTTCTCTATCTTCTCTTCTAGCATGGATTTCTATTTTTCCAATACCATCTTCCTCATAACCATGAACAATTGCATTCGTAACTGCTTCGGAAATAACGGTTTTAAATTCCGATAACTCTTCAATAGTTGGATCAATAGCTGCTATAAAACTTGACATCACCATTCTAGCTAGTGCTTCATTCTCACTTTTGGCAATAAAAGACAAAGTTATCTCATTGTCCATAAACTATTCCCCCTAACTTTGACATAATATCAATTTCTGAATCACTACAAATATATGGACTTAATCCTGCAAATTGGAAAATTTTCCGCATAGTTTCAGATGGATTTACAATAATTGTTTGTCCATCAATTGGAGCTAGTTCTCGCATTCTACCTAAAATAAGCCCTATGCCTGAACTGTCCATAAAGTTTAAGTCTTTTAAGTTCCATACAAGTACTTTAATTGTTCCATTTTTAATCATTGGCACTATCTCATCTCTAATTTCTTGTGTACTATGATGATCTAATTCACCTTTTAGTCGAATAATAATTATTTCGTCTCCTACTTTTTCTACTTCGTGATGCATATAATCGCCCCCTCATGATAGCGCTATTCCACAAGAACACCTTCAATACCTTGCGCTTGACAAAAGTAGAAGAAAACATTGCTTATTAGTCGATTTTCGACAAAGGTTTTCTCCTTAAAAGTATGGGATTATTCCTTTTTTTTTAAACAAAAAATAGGCATCTCGTAAAAGTTTTTTAAAACTTTTACGAGATGCCTATTAATATCCACTTATTTTCTACTATTTATATAACTTTTAAAATTGAATTATTTTTCACTGGCTCTTTCACTGTATATATATAAGCATCTTCTATTAATTGAATAGATGCTTCTACATCGTCTTTGTTTGAATAGAGGATAGCTATTGTTTCGCCTTTTTTAACAGATTGACCTGTTAATTTTATTAACTTTACTCCGGCATTAAAATCCAAGACATCAGTTTTTGTTAGTCTTCCAGCTCCAATAAGTAAAGAAGCCTTTCCGATCATTTCAGCATCGATTGAATTGATATAGCCATCTTTTAAGGCTTTTACCGAAATCTCATGCTTCGTATTTTGTTGATAAATATCAGTTGCATCTCCACCCTGTGCTGTAATAAATTCTTTAAATTTATCAAGTGCAGCACCATTTGATAGTGTTTCCATAATTTTCTGTTCTGCTACTTCATCGCTTACTCCCGTTGCTAATTGATACATTTTGGAAGATATAGCTACAGTTACTTCAAAAAGACCTCTTTCGCTATCTTTATAGTTGCTCAAAAATTCCTGCGCTTCTGCAACCTCTAATTTATTTCCTATGTTATGTCCTAATGGTTGATTCATATCAGTAATAACTACAGCTACTTTTCTTCCTAAATTTTCACCAATACTAATCATTGTAGTAGCTAGTTCCGTTGCATGCTCTAAATCTTTCATAAATGCACCTTTACCGCATTTTACATCTAATACAATACCATTTGCTCCACTAGCAATTTTCTTGCTCATTATGGATGAAGCAATGAGAGGAATAGAATCCACAGTACCTGTTACATCTCTTAGAGCATAAAGTTTTTTATCGGCTGGTGTTAAATTACCTGATTGACCAACTATTGCTATTTTGTGCTCGTTTACTTGTTGGATAAACTCATTCGTTGTTAACTCCACATGAAATCCATTGATCGATTCTAATTTGTCTACAGTACCTCCAGTAATGCCAAGGCCTCTTCCACTCATTTTGGCTACAGGAATATTTAATGAAGCTAGAATTGGAGCAACAAGCAGTGAAATTTTATCTCCAATTCCTCCTGTTGAATGTTTATCCACTTTAAATCCTTCAATAGATGATAAATCAATGACATCGCCTGAATCTACCATTGCTTTTGTTAACCAAGATGTTTCATTATCATTCATCCCATTTATTAAAATTGCCATCAACATAGAACTCATTTGATAGTCTGGAATTTCATCCTTCGTATACTTTGTTATCATAAAGTGTATTTCTTCTTCTGTTAGTGAGTTATTTCTCTTTTTCTTGTCTATTAATTCAAGCATGTTCATGACATTACCTACCTCTTCATATTCTTTATATCGTTACTTGTATTATTTCAATAACGCTAAGAAGCTTTCTCCGAATTCTGTTTTTGCAACGTCAAAGTTTTCTGCAATTGTCGCACCAATATCAGCAAAAGTATGACGAAGTGGTAATTCTTTCGCTTCTTTTAATTTTGGTGAATAAATGATTAACGGAACATATTCACGTGTATGATCTGTGCCTGGCATTGTAGGATCATTTCCGTGATCTGCAGTAATGATTAGTAAATCCTCTTCTGTTAACTTAGGAAGAACTTCAGAAAGTCTTACATCATATTCTTCTAGAGCTTTCCCATATCCAATTGGATCACGACGATGTCCAAATAATGCATCAAAGTCAACCAAGTTTATAAAACTAATTCCAGTAAAGTCTTTATCTAATGTAGCGATGAACTTATCCATTCCATCCATATTATCTTTCGTTCGTTCTGATGCAGTAATACCTTCTCCATTATAAATATCATGGATTTTACCAAGGGCAATGAC
>Ga0209013_10004258_pt1 | contig 12585 bp, 7 predicted proteins | sample Cruoilmetagenom2_FD_187291 | JGI IMG/M metagenome (GOLD analysis project Ga0209013, IMG submission 187291) | Oil polluted marine microbial communities from Coal Oil Point, Santa Barbara, California, USA - Sample 2 (SPAdes) (version 2) | ecosystem: Environmental > Aquatic > Marine > Oil seeps ...
AGTGCAAAACTGTGCCTGATAGATGATGGAGGGAATGTATCGCTGCTCCAAATCTAGTGTTCCATTAAATGTGGTTATTAGTAAGAACAGATCGTGGACGGAACACATTATGCCTTGTCAAGGTGCAGGTACTCTGATATCGAATGACACTTTCACCTCTGACAAAGCACTAGCTTATCTATGGCTGGCATAGGAAGTATGCTTATCTGGCTGCCCAAATTTTTTCGAGGCGTAGATAGGGTTGCTCTCGACTAGCATTCACTTCCACTACACCCTCTGCTACAAAGGGACCGCGACCTTGTAATAAATTGTGATGATGGTGGTAGACTGTTTTTGCAATAATTACCGGCAGATTCCCTTCCAGATCCTCTAATATCATTCTGTAAAGTACTTCCCCACTGGAGCGCGTAATTTTTCGCAATGTCTCCCGGATACCAGCAATTCGCACTCGTTTACCAACCCGCATAACGGCCTCTGAGGATGTAATTACACCTTGTTCAGCCAATGTGCGTGCGACCAATTCCAAGGGATGGAAATCGACACTTATCCCAAGAATATATTCCTGAGCTGAGGCGATTTGCTCCGGTCCCCAATTACGGTCTGGGGCTGGTGTATTCGGCATCGAAAATAGCTGGTATTGGTGCGATTGCCAGGAGCGCCCCCCCAGCTGTTGGAGCAGCTCTGGTACACTGCCGAAATATCGTAAGGCGCCACATTTCGCTAAGTTCTCTGCTTCGCTTGTCCGAGGATCTACACGAACTAATAAATCATTAAGCGAAGTAAAAGGACGCTCTTTTATTATTCGTGTTTGTGTTCTGCGGGTCAAGTCGCGCACTTGGTTTAAACCCATATACAGGGTCGGAGTTCCGGTATGGTAATCCACACAAAATTCGTGCTGGGAGTAATTTACATGGGGCCCTTTCACGGGGAGTTGTAGTCGGCGCGCCTCCATCAGATATACACGTTGGCTGTAATAGCCTCCCCAATTCGCTAAGATAGCTGCCAAGAATTCAGCCGGGAAATGGGCTTTACACCAGGCAGAGCGCCATGAGATCTGCGCATAGGATGCGGCATGGGCTTTGGGGAAACCGTATCCGGCAAAAGCTGCCATCATCTCCCATACCCGTTCACTGGTCTCAAGCGGGATTTGGCGGTGTGATTGCGCGCCAGCGATGAATTTCTCTTTCAGTGTCTGCATCTGTTTGCCCGGGTCGAAATGGCTCATAGCGCGGCGCAGCAAATCCGCTTCGGATAGGGACAGCCCGGCTAATTCATGAGCAATGCGCAGCACTTGCTCTTGATATAGGATGACGCCATACGTGTCAGCAAGCAGCTCTGCAAAAGCTGGATGCAGGTGTTCCACCTCTTCTATTCCGAGATGGCGGCGAACGAAAGCATCTTTCAACCCTCCGCGGAGCGGGCCGGGCCGGTACAGCGCGAGGGTGATCGTGATGTCATCAATAGTAGATGCTTTGATTTCCCGCAGCGTGGCACGCATACCCGGGCTTTCGATCTGAAAACAGCCAATAGTCTTACCATTCTTGAGTAATTCTGAAGTGCTTGGATCATCACCCGGTATCGCATCAAGTGCGGCCAGGCGCGACTTGTATACTTGGGGTTGTTTACCTTGCATGGATAGTGCGACATCGCCAAGCACACTTAAACCGCGGATTCCCAACAAATCGATCTTGACCAGTCCAAGCCGTTCTATGGACGCGAGATCCATTTGGGTGATGACGATACCTTTGCTGGCTAGATGGGTTGGGGCAATTTCTGTAAGACACTGTGGAGCGATAACCGCACCACCTGGGTGGATGGATAAGTGATGGGGTATATCGAGTAAAGCCGCGGCGATGGTGAAAATCTTAGCGTAGTGCGGTGAGCTAAAACGCTGCTCTAGAGTTGAATAAGGCGATTCATTTTGGGAATGGGTTCGTTGTGGTGGTCCCCAACTGCGTCTGGGAAGGGCATCAACGAGCTGCCGGATGCGATCCTGGGGTAAACCATATGCTTTTGTTGTCTCGCGCAGGGCAGACCTCACTCTGAAGCGATTAACAGTGGCCACCATGGCTACTTTCTCATGGCCGTATGTTTCGTAAACGTGTTGGATGACTTCGTCGCGCCGCTGGGAGCAGATATCTGTGTCAATATCTGGAGGCGAGCTGCGGGCAGGATTTAGAAAACGTTCGAAATATAGATTTAGGCGCAGCGGGTCGGGGGTTGTGATTCCCAGGCAATGGGCAACAAGTGATGAAGCGGCTGAACCACGGGACGCGGTCGGGATATCCGCCTGGCGGGTAAAGTTCAAGATATCTTCCATGATCAAAAAAAGTGGTGCGAAGCCTTTCTCCGCGATAACCTCAAGTTCGTGATTTAAACGGGCCTCAATCGGGGACGAGATCTGCCCATACAGCTTGCGGGCACCCGACAATGCTTTTGTTTTTAATACATCATCTGGGGTGGTTACATGAGGCAGCGGCAGCACAGGGTATCTAGGTTTGCCAAGGGCTAAATCGAGCTGGCAGCGTTCTGCGATTTCCATAGTAGCCTTTATTGCTTCAGGCTGGTCGAAGAACTTTTTGTTTGCTTGATTGTCCGTGATGAAATGGGCACCAGCTGGCGCACAGGCTTTGGCATTGACTTGATTGATAGGAGTGTTGAGGCGAATCGCCGTCACTACTCGCTGTAGCTCTTCGCCGCCAGGAGAAATATAATAAACTGGGTGTATCGCCACAACCGGCAAACCCATCCGTACTGCGATTGTGTTTAGTACTGCGCTTGTGCGTTTATCTCCCGGTGTACTGCGCTGTAGGGGGATATAGAGACGCTCAGGATAAATATCACCCAATTGAGCTACGAACTGGGTCTTCAAATCTTGATTACTGGGCGGATCGGTTGTTTGCCCTGGTTTGTATAACCCAACTGGAATGCAGATCACTCTGCCAGAATATTCCGCGATGAGATCCATAGAAATCGCCCCGTGGTGGGTGAATTCAGGATCGGTTTGCAAAGAACTGCTCAAGCGGCTGATGTTCCCCCAGCCTTCGCTGTCCATCGCTAACAAGATCATCGATGAATGGAGCGTTTCCGTGCCTTTTGTTTGAGATAGGTGAGTAAACGGTATTTCGAGACCAATGATTGGCTTGACACCCTCGTCAAAACAGGCATCGTAGAACTCAATTGCCCCAGTCATCCAGCCATGATCGGTAAGCGCGATGGCTGGCATCCCAGCATCTGCAGCCTGTCTAGCGAGGGAGGTGGGGGAGTCTAAACCGGCCAGGAAAGAATAATAAGAGTGGGTGTGCAGTTGTATGTACATCAATCAATTACATTATATCGCACATATGTTCTGTAATAACAAGGAGTTCCTTGGCGGATTGTCACGGTTATAATCACATCTAGAAATAAGATTTATTACATCCAGGTTAGGCTCAATGGAACGTTGGTGTTTACTTTGCGAGCGATATGACCTTTGAAATTATATTACCGCTTATGATGATTGCCTTCGGGGTCTTATTTGCCCTGGTTTTTGGTGGCTTCGCGTTGATCTCGATCCGAGAGGGGGAGCGTCGGGCTGCCCGGGTGGCGTTCTCAATCGCGTTAATTGGATGTCTGTCCTTCCTGATTGCCGCGAAACTGCCTACAACTGCCTTACTGATAATCGCAACCGTCATATCGGTAATTATTGCTGCTGGTATCGTAGTATTCTTTCTGCCATTTGGGAAAGTAGATATGTCCAGGGATATCCCCAATGCCCGCTGTGATGAAAGAGAGATCATGTTTGCCCGGGCGAGATTGATTCCCGGGACGGGAGAATATGAAGCATACTACCATAGCCATCCGGAGCACAAACTCATCGATGATCGCATTCGCGCTAAACCGGGTTTGCTCTCTCCAGGATCGAGATATTATGATCGTAATTTATTCGCAGCCCCGTTAGCCAGCTTTGAATTGACAGGAGCTCTACAGGATGCGGTAAACGGAGAAGTAGCTGGCGAGCCTATCCCCATCGATCCGGGACAATTTACATTCTATATTAAAAACCTGGGCAAATACTTCGGCGCGCTTGATGTGGGGATTACTGAACTGCATCCGTACCATGTCTATTCGCACATTGGGCGCGGAAGTGGTATCTATGGCAATCCCATTCCTGTCGAACACACGTATGCCATCGCTTTCAGTGTGGAAATGGATTACTCAATGGTTGGTGCTAACCCCACTGCACCAGGAGTAATGGAATCGGCACGCCAATATGTTGAGGCAGCGAAGGTAGGTGTCCAGCTGGCCTCTGTCATCCGCCAACTTGGTTATGAAGCGCGAGCCCATATCGACGGAAATTACCGTGTGATCGCTCCCCTAGTGGCGCGCGATGCGGGTTTAGGTGAAATCGGGCGGATGGGATTGTTGATGACCCCCAGGCAAGGGCCACGTGTACGCCTAGGTGTCGTGACAACCAACCTGCCATTAACCACTGACCCACGTACCCGGGATAATGCAATCATCGATTTCTGCAGCATTTGTAAGAAGTGTGCACTGGCTTGCCCGTCTAAATCCATCCCCTTTGAAGGACGACAGGAGGTCGATGGTGCAATGCGCTGGAAGATCGACGCAGAGTCTTGTTTCCATTACTGGAATGTTGTCGGAACGGATTGTGGGCGCTGCATGACTGTCTGCCCATATTCCCACCCAGATAGTTTCAGCCATAATATTATCCGCTGGGGTGCGTGGAAATCTGGTGGTTTTCGCCGCTTGGTAATATCCATGGACGATCTGTTCTATGGAAAAATACCTTCACCGCGCCCAGCACCACCCTGGATTAGAGCTGTGGCGAATGATAAGTGATTCGAGACAATGTGAGGGTTGCAGGTAATGTCAATCAGAAAATATATTGAAGTGTTGCGGGATTCAGGTGAATTAACAGCGATTCGTGCACCGATCTCCACCCAGTTTGAAATTGCTGGCGTACTCAATCAGATGGAGCCACAACCAGTGCTGTTTGAGGCAGTCGAGGAGTCGCCATTCCGAGTGGCTGGGAATCTGTTCTGCAGCAAGTCAGCGTTTGCTGCATATTTCAAGATTTCGGTTTCAGACATTATTCCCATGTTGACGCAGGCGATTGATAATCACACTCTACCGGAAGTCGTTCCGGCTGGTCCTTGCCAAGAAGTTGTCCTCTTCAAGCCGGATCTTACTAAACTTCCGATCTTGCGGCACTGTCATGGAGATGGAGGTAATTACATCAGCTCGGGTGTTTTAATTGCTCGCCATCCGGTTTACGGTCAGAATATGGATTTCCACCGCGGTATGCAGATATCCAAGGATGAGCTGGCTTTACGGGTGGTCGCAGGGCGCCATTTCGACAAATTTCTTCAAGATCTGGGCGAGGTAGATGTCGCGATATGCATCGGTAATACACCGAATATTCTGGCAGCTGGGGCGACATCAGTTGAGTTAGGCGTCGATGAACTGGAAATTGCCAACGCTCTGCAGCCAGTACGCGTGGTGCGCGCGAAAACCGTTAACCTTTATGTGCCAGCCGATGCGGAGTTTGTGCTCGAGGGTACCGTTTACCGCGACCGGAAACATCGTGAAGGTCCATTCGTCGATCTGACTGGCACATACGATGTCATTCGTAATGAACCAATCATGAAGGTCAAGGCTATCACGCACCGGGCAGAGCCGATTTGGCAGGCTCTGCTGCCGGGCGGTTTGGAGCATAAACTATTAATGGGGATGCCTCGGGAACCGACCATCTATAAGCAAGTGAACGAAGTAGTTGAATGTTTAGATGTGCATGTTAATCCGGGCGGCAGCTCATGGCTTCATACGATTGTCCAAATTAGGGTAGAACATCCCGAAGATGGCAAACGGGCTATCGCAGCCGCTTTCACTGGGCATAGCTCTTGTAAACACGTTTTCGTTGTGGATGATGACATCGATATCTACGATCCGCTCGATGTTGAGTGGGCGATGGCAACCCGCTTCCAGGGCGACCGGGATATGGTCGTATATGATAAGGAGCGCGGTTCAAGTCTGGATCCAAGCGCAGAATATGGCACACATCTGACCACGAAAATTGGTTTCGATCTAACTAAACCAATCAAAGGCTCGTCTGATAATCACAATAAAATAAAATTCCCATCAATCGATTTGGATAATTACTTGAATTCCTGAAATATTGAATTAGCCGCAGGTAAAAACATTGTCGTTATGGATCTAACACCTGAACAACACCGCATGCTGGATGGGGATTACGGGAAGGCAACGCGAAAGGCGATGCAGATCCTGGTGACATTAGGTGATATATACAGCGCACAACGGTTGGTGCCGGTATCGTCTGTTCAAGTTGCGGGCGTCAGTTATGACAATCTCGGGGAAGCAGGATTACATTTTCTCTCAGAGATGGCTGATAGCGGCGGGCAGGCACGGGTATTCACAACGCTGAATCCAGCTGGTATGGATATCGAAAATTGGCAGGTATTGGGGATTGATCCGGGCTTTGTAAAAAATCAGCAGCGTGTGCTGGATGCTTTCGCGAAAATGGGCATCGTGACCACTTGTTCGTGCACACCGTACCTGGTCGGGAATGTCCCTCACTACGGGGAGAATATTGCCTGGGCTGAAAGCAGCGCGGTGTGTTATGCCAACTCTGTGTTCGGCGCGCGCACAAATCGCGAGGGGGGTCCAAGCGCCCTAGCAAGTGCCTTGACTGGGTATACCGCTGAGTATGGCTTGCACCTGCCGGAAGCGCGACGGCCTGAGATCACGGTAGAAGTCCATGCCGAGCTCGTGGACACGATGGATTATGGCGCATTCGGGAAGACCTTGGGAGAGCAGCTGGTAAATGCTGGTGGCAAGCTCACTCCGTACATACAGGGTATCTCACAAGTTCCGCTGGAACAGCTGAAATCGTTTAGCGCGAGCCTGGCGACCTATGGGGGAATTGCGCTTTTTCACATGGAAGGTATTACGCCGGAGGCTTCCTCATACTCACCGCCAGCGAAAAAAATTAGTATTGGTAATCGGGAAATAAATGTGGCGAAGCAATCTATGCAAGGCGGGGATGATGATGAGGTAGATTTTATCAGCTTGGGTTGCCCGCACCTGAGTCTGCCAGAGATTGCACGGATCGCTGAACTGCTTAGGGGTCAGCGAGTAGATAAAGAATTCTGGATTACTACGGCGCGGCCGATTAAGCAAATCGCTGATCGCATGGGCTACACAGCTGTCATCGAGGCCAGCGGCGCAAAATTCGCTGCAGACACATGTTGTGTCGTCGCACCGCTCAAAGGGCGTTTTAAAGTAATGGCGACAGACAGCGCTAAAGCCTGTTACTATGCCCAAACCAAGAATCGTTTCAGGACGGTTTTTCGACCGTTTGATGAGATTGTCCAGCTAGCGATTGCTGGCGGTCATGTAGAGCAAGGGGGAAAAGCATGACGCGATATAAAGGCCGGGTGATTTATCCCGGGAATGCCATCGGTGAAGCATTGGTTACGACACAGGCGATTTCTTTTTTCGGGGGAGTTGAGCCTGAGACTGGATTGATTGTCGAAGAAGGCCATGAACTGCAGGGCAAGTCGCTTGCCGGAAAGATTCTTGTGTTCCCAACCGGAAAAGGCTCAACGGTTGGCTCTTACACACTGTACCGCTTAAGTCATGCCGGATGTGCACCGGCTGCCATAGTAAATGCTGAATGCGAGACAATCACCGCTGTTGGGTGCATTATTTCTGAAATCCCTTGTGTCGATCGAGTTCCGATCGAACACATACAATCCGGTATGTTGTTGAGAGTAGACGCAGATCAGGGGTGGGTTAGTGTACTAGATCATCCTGGAGGGTGATCGACCAAAAATTCTTTTTCGGAAATAAACTGGCCTCCTTGTATATCGCGGTTAATCAATTTGCGGTTCTTGTTATAAGTTAACTCGACCTTGATTCGTTGGAAACAATGCCCCTCGCCAATAATAGTCTTACGGCAAAAATATGTTTTACTGCCGTTATCATAATTGATACTCAAGTCATTGCTGAGATTTATCCGTGCGCGAATTGTTTCTCCGCAGCGATTACAGCGCACGTATACCCACGAACTGCGCGCCTCTGAGCTGGTTGGTGGGGAGAGATTTGCAAAGATCTTCTTAAAGAAACTCATTGAGGGCCTTTTATCCGTAGTAGTTGCTGATTATGTTAAATCCCATTTTACCAAAAACCCAGCCGTATAGAAGATGAGCAAAACGTGGAATCCATCATTTTGCCAACATCAAGGATCAGACCGGATTTGCTGGTGATTATATCCCGCGAAATATAGATCACGGATTGGTATAATACACTTTTGCCAGTTGAGGGTTTCCTGAATTAAAATTAATGGAACTAATGTGCTATAATTGTAATTTGACTATGTCAGTTTATTGTGAATAAAAAGGTTTGGATATGCGACAAGACGTAATCCGAGTAGTTGGGGCGCGAGTTCATAATTTAAAAAATATAACTGTCGAAATCCCCCGCGATCAATTGGTTGTCATCACGGGACTCTCCGGTTCGGGCAAATCATCTTTAGCATTCGACACCATTTTCGCAGAAGGGCAGCGCCGGTATGTTGAATCTCTTTCGGCATATGCCCGGCAGTTCCTGGGGCAAATGGACAAACCCGACGTGGATTATATCGATGGGTTGTCGCCCGCGGTATCGATCGATCAAAAAGGAGCCTCCCATAACCCTCGTTCAACGGTCGGTACAGTGACCGAGGTTTATGATTACTTGCGATTACTGTTTGCGCGCGCAGGCATCCCTCACTGCCCAGTATGTGGGCGTGAGGTCACGAGACAGTCTGCCCAGGAGATCGTTGATGAGGTGGAGAAGCTACCAGCCGGCTCCCGGTTGGTTTTTCTGGCACCGTTAGTGCGCGGCCGAAAAGGTACCCACCAGGTGGTCCTCGATGAAATACGGAAAGCAGGTTTTATCCGGGCGCGTGTAGATGGACAAATATATGAATTGGACGATGACGTGCAGATGGATCGCTACAAAATGCATACCATTGAGGCGGTTGTTGACCGCCTGGTCATCAGTCAAAATGATGACGATCACGAAGCCGAGGAGTTTCGATCCCGCTTAACGGATTCGGTCGAGACAGCCCTAAAGTTTGGCGATGGATACCTTACGGTCCAAGACGTGACCAATCCACAAAAACCCAGTGATATATTGTTCTCTGAGTATTTTGCCTGCGCTGAACACGGCTCAATGATTAGTGAGATTGAACCGCGCACATTTTCATTTAACACACCTCATGGGGCTTGTCCAGAGTGCCAAGGCTTAGGTGGCAAGTTGGAGATTGATCCGGATTTGCTGATCCCGGATAAGGACCTGTCATTGAATGAGGGGGCCATCATGGTATCTGAGTGGCGAGGACCGCGTGAGGAGGGGGGGTACTATTGGCAAACGTTAGAGGCCGCAGCGCGCGCATATGACATCGATCTGGATATCCCTGTGCGGGTTATTCCTGAAGATAAACTGGATATTGTGCTGTATGGAACGAAGGGGAAAGCAGTAACCGTTAAATACCGCAACCGTGACGGCCGCCGAGCCACGTTTGACACACCGTTTGAAGGGGTTATTGGGAATCTAGAACGCCGCTATAACGAGACTAGCTCGGAATATATGCGCGCTAAGATCTCAGAGTATATGAGCGAGCGTATCTGCCCGGATTGCGGTGGGGCGCGTTTGCGAAAGGAAGCGCTAGCGGTCACCGTCGATGGGAAGAATGTCGTCGAAGTGACTCACTGGCCTGTCCTGCGCACATTGGAATGGGCGCAAAGATTGGGAGCTGATGACACATCGTTAAACACCCGCCAGCAGTATATCGCTGCCCGGATATTGAAAGAGATCCAGGACCGGCTGGGTTTCCTAGTAAATGTCGGTTTGGATTATCTGACCCTGGGCCGATCAGCAACTTCGCTTTCAGGTGGTGAGGCACAGCGCATCCGTTTGGCAACACAGATTGGTTCGCGCTTAATGGGAGTGTTATACGTCCTGGACGAGCCGTCGATCGGTTTGCACCCGCGCGATAACACGCGTTTGTTGAATACGCTAAAAGGTCTCCGCGATTTAGGTAACACAGTATTGATCGTTGAGCATGATGAGAAGACCATCCGCACTGCTGATTGGGTCGTTGACTTGGGACCAGGTGCTGGCGAACATGGCGGTCGTGTCATCGCTGAAGGCTCGGTTGAGGATATCTTGCATAATGCTGAGTCTTTGACTGGTGCATACCTATCGGGAAGATTGCGGGTAGACATCCCAAGCCGGAGGCGACCTGGGAATGGCAGCGCCTTGCAGATCGTTGGTGCTCGCGAAAACAATCTCAAAAGTATCAATGTCACGATTCCTTTGGGACAGCTGATCTGTATTACTGGGGTCTCAGGATCCGGGAAATCGACACTCATGGTTGAGATACTCTATAAAGCCCTAGCACGTCACCTGCACGGCTCGCGGATTTTACCCGGTGAGCATGACTACATCGAAGGTCTAGAGCATATCGACAAAGTGATAAATATCGACCAGTCACCAATTGGACGCACTCCGCGTTCCAATCCGGGTACTTACACTGGTTTATTTGATCAGATTCGCCAGTTGTATGCTGATCTTCCTGAAAGCAAAATCAGAGGCTATAAACCAGGCCGTTTTTCATTTAATGTCCACGGTGGGCGCTGCGAAGCATGCCAGGGTCAAGGCCAACTGCGCATCGAGATGCAGTTTTTACCTGATATTTATGTACCCTGTGATGTTTGCCACGGTGCGCGCTTCAACCGTGAAACATTGCAGGTGCATTTCAAGGAATTTAGTATCGCGGATGTGCTTGAAATGACCATCGATCAGGGTATGGAAGTATTTCAAGCTTTCCCGAAAATGGTTAACAGGCTAGAGACCCTGCAGGATGTCGGTTTGGGCTATATTAGGATTGGCCAACCAGCTCCAACTTTATCTGGCGGTGAGGCCCAGCGCGTTAAGCTGGCACGTGAGCTCTCAAAACGGTCAACCGGGCGCACACTGTACGTCTTAGATGAGCCATCCGTAGGCTTACACGCTGCGGATGTCCATAAATTAATTGAGGTCCTGCAGCGCTTAGTTGATGGTGGAAACACCGTTCTTATCATTGAACATAATCTCGATATCATTAAAGTAGCAGACCGGATTATCGATTTAGGTCCAGAGGGGGGCGACCGAGGCGGAGAGCTCGTGGCTGAAGGCACGCCCGAGCAGGTATGCGCGCGGGATGAATCCTATACCGGACAATTCCTGCGCCCCTTCGTATGCACAGCAGACTAGTGTTCCTTCAATTGTGATTATGTAGTAATAATAGATCGTGGACGGAACACTTTAAGCTTAGTCAAGGGTGTAGTAATCGGCGAGCGAATGGAACTTTTATCCTTGACAAGACACTAGTGTTTGCGGGGGGATAAGTAAAAATCTTCGTCACCGCTCAGGTGGAGGGAGATTTTTTGGGCATCGAGTGCCATCACACGGCTGTTGGCAAAATATTCGAAATTGAACCCAGTTGCATCGCCAGCGCTTTTTCCGGGTATCGGCATCAAGCGCGCAGTGAGCGGTTTGTCAAGGCGCTGGGATAATGCTGCCAGGTCGAGCAGCAGCGGGGCAATTTCTTCTGCAGTGGTGTCACCCGGGAGGGGGATTGTATCCAATCCCGTGCCGCAGACCGCAGAGTAAAGCAGTAGATCCTTCAAATCCAAAGCCCCCTGCGCGGCACGTTCAGCCAAGATTGAATCTTCCAATACCGGCAGCATTAAGCCGCTGAAACCAGCACGCTGGAACTCCGCCTGATCCATCGTATCAGCGAGGATCGCTGCAGCAGCTACAGATCCATGTTTACCAATACACGGCCCGCCTAAGCGTTCCATGGCTGCACCTAAGGAGCAGGACTCATCCGGGTATGGGGCTAGCGAAAAATCTATCCCGCCAAAATTCACACCATAGCAGCTTGATAAAGCTTCTGTTGCCTGGCTAAGTTTTTGCGCATGCTTATTCATAGCAGCAATCAGACCTTGGCGGGCGGTCGTGAGGTCGCTGGCATCGGAGAAGGCTTTCACCGCTAAGTCAGCAGCTTCCAATGCTAGCGCAAAGCTGGGTTGTTTGCCTTGGTGATAGGCTGCGGGAAAGAAAGGCGATCCTGGGGGAACGTTGGCAAGGGCGGCGAAACGCAGGTTGGCGAATCCATCCGCAGATAGAGTTGCGGCTTTCACGATGACGTCTGCACACGCGCGGACCGCAGTCAGGGACACACCACCATTTGGTAAGGTCATTGATCCAGAGAAGAATGTGGTTTCTGTCTTCTCGAGCAATACCGGTATCTGTTCGTACTGAGCAGGATTATGGGGATTTGCTGGGCCGAGCGAGACGTAATCGATGCCCAAGACTTTGCTCACCCCTTCTATCTCGCGAACCTTATCCGATATCGTGCTGAAAGTGTGTTCAGCGAGAGAAGTAAATAATGGAGTCGTGGCTAGACGAGTAGTCTGGACCTCATAACCTTGCTTTTCGAATGTGCCCCGGGCAGCAGCTGCGAACTCGCCG
>Ga0209013_10004259_pt1 | contig 12584 bp, 10 predicted proteins | sample Cruoilmetagenom2_FD_187291 | JGI IMG/M metagenome (GOLD analysis project Ga0209013, IMG submission 187291) | Oil polluted marine microbial communities from Coal Oil Point, Santa Barbara, California, USA - Sample 2 (SPAdes) (version 2) | ecosystem: Environmental > Aquatic > Marine > Oil seeps ...
TTATAATGAAGCTAATAATTAGTATATTTTTATTGTCCGTGTTTTCATTGGGTTTTAGTATTCCAAAAAAAACAAAAAAGCAAATTGATAAAGAAATATTATCCGTATTCGGAATCGAATCATTTTCAAAAGAAGAATTGTTTTTTGATGAGGAGGTAAATAAGAGTTTACTGCTTGAATTTGGGAAGGAAAATTTTTACAGGATATTTGACAATGAAAATCAAATAGGGTATTTTTATTATGGAAATGCACGGAGTAAAGCAGATACCTTTGATTATTTGGTTATTTTTGATAATGAATTGATCATAAAAAAAATTAAGATCTTGGCTTACAGAGAGGATTATGGTGGGGAAATTGGAAGTAAGAGATGGTTAAAGCAATTTATTGATCTGTCAAAAGAAGATAGCATTGTTTACGGTAAAGATATTAAGGCCATTTCCGGTGCAACCATTTCAGCAAGATCTATGACTATTGCAATCAATGAATTATTACAAAGTATAGCCATTCTTCAAAATAAAAATAAATTATAAATGCAGTTCCACGGGTCATTATCACAACTCCCTAAAGAGATAAAGTCATTGATTATAGCTTTTATAGTTACTTTAAGCTTAGGATTTTTTACGGGAATTAATTTTGTTAGAATAACTTCAACTTTTCAAGCCAATGGAGTTGAAACTAATTATTTAGGCAATGAAGAAAACGAAGATGCTAAAGTAATGCAATTTAAAAAATCGAAAAAAGAAGTTTTGACCTTAATTCATAATCATATCTTATCCATGTCGGTCATATTTTTATTGTTAGGAGGTTTATTATCCTTGACATCCATGAATAAAAGAATAAAAACGGTATTGATTTTTGAGCCTTTTATATCCATTATTCTGACATTTGGAGGAATTTATGTATTGTGGAGCGGTATTCATTGGTTTAAATATGTGATAATGATATCGGGATTTGCAATGGTTTTATCTTTTATACTGTCTTCTATATTTATTTTAAGGGAGTCTGTTATTACTTTTAATCAGGTGAGTTCAAATAAACAAAATGATTAGTTTTTATATGAACCTCGACGACCTGGCTGCATAATGCAAGGTTTTACCAACTTAGGGCACAGAGAATATTTAATTTTCTTCTTAAAATTAACTTTTTCAATTCAACTTAAAGTTGTAAATTCGCACGCAATTAATTTTTAATTGCAATCCATGAAAACTCCCAAAATTTTACTTGAAGGCCTTACTTACGATGACGTTTTGTTGGTGCCGGCCTATTCCGAAGTTTTACCACGCGACGTAAGTATTCAAACCAAATTCACTAAAAATATAACGATAAGCACTCCAATTATTTCTGCAGCGATGGATACTGTAACAGAATCTGCTATGGCCATCGCTATGGCAAGAGAAGGAGGTATAGGTATTTTGCATAAAAATATGCCGATAGATCGGCAAGCCGCCGAGGTTAAAAAAGTAAAACGTTCTGAATCCGGCATGATCATCGATCCAATAACACTTACTAAGGATAGGAATGTGGCTCATGCAAAATCATTGATGAAGAAATACAAAATAGGAGGAATACCGGTTGTAAATACTTCTGATGAACTCATAGGTATCATTACCAATAGAGATTTAAGATTTGAAAATAAAAATGAACGCTTAGTGGAGGAAGTAATGACTTCTAAAAATCTGATAACGGCAAAAGAAGGAACTTCATTAAAAGAAGCGGAAGAAATTTTACAACAACATAAAATTGAAAAATTACCGGTAGTAAATAACAGTGGTAAATTAGTTGGCTTGATCACTTATAGAGATATTATTAAGGTAAGTGAAAATCCACATGCGAATAAAGACTTTTATGGCAGATTGCGTGTGGCTGCTGCTATCGGTGTTACAGGTGATTCTTTAGATCGAGCAGAAGCATTAATTAGTGAAGGTGTGGATGCATTGGTAGTTGATACTGCTCATGGTCATACCAAAGGTGTTGTTAATATTTTAAAAACCATTAAGAAGGATTTTCCTCAAACTGATATTATAGTAGGGAACATTGCAACCGGTGATGCAGCTAAATTTTTAGTGGAAGCAGGAGCCGATGCGGTAAAAGTAGGAATTGGCCCTGGATCGATTTGTACAACTCGAGTTGTCGCGGGAGTTGGTTTTCCACAATTATCTGCCATTATGGAAGTTGCCGAAGCTATAAAAGGGACAGGGATTCCTGTAATTGCAGATGGAGGTATACGATATACAGGCGATATTCCAAAAGCAATAGCTGCTGGAGCAGATACCGTTATGCTAGGATCTTTGTTGGCAGGAACCAAGGAATCTCCGGGAGAAACAATAATCTTTGAAGGGAGAAAGTTTAAATCTTACCGAGGAATGGGATCCATTGAAGCGATGAAACAAGGTTCAAAGGATAGATATTTCCAGGATGTTGAAGACGATGTAAAAAAATTAGTACCGGAAGGAATTGTTGGTAGAGTTCCATACAAAGGAGAAGTGTATGAGACCATGCACCAGTTTGTAGGTGGTTTACGTGCCGGAATGGGCTATTGTGGCAGTAAGGATATTTATACTCAAAAGGAGGCTAAATTTGTTAGAATAACCTTTTCCGGTATTTCTGAAAGTCATCCTCATAATGTGACCATAACCAAGGAATCTCCAAATTATTCAAGGAGGTAGCTATTTGAAAATTAATGATAAAAAAACTCGAAGCTTAACTTCGAGTTTTTTTATCATTTTAATTCTAATGAGATTAACGTCTTCGTCTTCTGCCACTATCTCTTCTTCTTTCACCGTTAAAACTTTTTTTTCTGTCATCGTGGCTTCTGTTACTTCGATTTCTGTCACTACTTTCAAAGTTTCTTCTTTTAGATCTGCTCCTTCCCTTTGATTTAGGTTTGTTAGTTACTTCAACAATAAGTTTTCGGCCATTAAATTCAACATTCTTCAATTTTTCAAGAATATCATCTCTGTAATTTTTATCTATTTCAAAAAATGAAAAACTTTTTAATATTTCTATCTGTCCGATCTCAACATCTCTTTTTTTCAAGTTCTCATTGATGACACCAATTAATTTAGCTGGATTTAAATCATCCATTTTGCCTAAATTGATATAGAATCGAGTGAAGGAATCATCACTTGATCTTCCTTTTTCTCTAGAATCATCACCATTGAGATCACGAGCCTTTTCATAATAAGATAAGAATTGATTGAATTCTAAAGAAACAAATCTCTTAATTAGTTCTTCTCTATCCAAACCATCCAGTTTTTCATAAACATCAGGTAGATATTCTTTTATTTCTTTTTCGTTAATATCAATATCATGGACCTTATCGATCAAACTGTATAATTGTTTTTCACAAATTTCTTTCCCGTTAGGAACTTGTTTCTGTTCAAATTTCTTGTTTATTTTACGTTCAATCGGACGAAGTTTCCCCTTTTCTTTGTTAGTTATCAATGCAATTGAAATACCATTTTTACCTGCTCTTCCCGTTCTGCCACTTCTATGCGTATAGTTTTCGGTTTGATCGGGTAATTTATAATTAATTACATGTGTCAGATCAGTTACATCCAAACCCCGGGCTGCAACATCTGTTGCAACTAAAATTTGTAAATGTTTCGTTCTGAACTTTTGCATCACCATATCTCGTTGTGCTTGAGAAAGGTCACCATGAAGTGCATCAGCATTATAACCATCGGCAATTAATTTATCAGCAATATCTTTTGTTTCTCTACGAGTTCTGCAAAAAACAATACTGTAAATGCTCGGATTAATATCTGCAATTCGTTTTAATGCAGGGTAACGGTTTCTGTCAGACACCAGGTAATATTCATGGGTAACATTATCGGCTCCAACATTTTTTTTTCCAGCTGAGATCTCAACAGGGTTATTCATGTAGTTTCTGGCAATAGCATCAACCTCTTTTGGGAAAGTTGCTGAAAAAAGCAGTGTCTGTTTAGTACCTGGGGTAACTTCTAATATCTGATCAAGCTCATCTTTAAACCCCATGTTTAACATTTCATCGGCTTCATCTAACACTAACCATTGGATGTTTTTCAAATTTAAACGATTCCGTTTAATTAAATCCACTGTTCTTCCCGGGGTTCCTACAACAATATGTGCTCCTCTTTTTAGACCCCTTATTTGATCCTCAATGTTTGCTCCTCCATATACCGCCAATACATTTAAGTTGTTAATATTATTGGCAAACTCCATGATGTTCTTTGAAATTTGTATAGCTAATTCTCTGGTTGGAGAAAGAATAATAGCTTGTGTATTTTTGTTTTTTAGATCTATTTGTTCAATAATAGGTAAACTAAATGCTGCTGTTTTACCCGTACCGGTTTGAGCGAAAGCTTTCAGGTCCTTCTTAGATTCTAAAATTTGAGGTATAGAAATATTTTGTATTTCTGTAGGTTGTTCGTAGCCCAATTCAGTTAATGAATCAACTACGGCTTGGCTTAGACCAAGTTCTTTAAATATCGACATATATTTTTATTGCAAAACTTCATTTATTTGTAAAGCGCTGGTTTGCAAATAAATATATTGTTTTATGTTTTTGAGCTTGCAAAAATAAGACTAATTTAATGAAGTATACTATAAATTATTGATTATTAATATTCTTTATATAGTAATTTAAATTACTATCCAGAAAAAACACATAACCATTTTCTATATTTCCTTTGTTATTAACAATAATGGTTCTGGCCATGTCACCTTCGAACCAAGAATAATTGTCTGAATTCTTTGTTATTTTGAACTGTGTATTTTTTGGTAATTTTTTGGTTTCAACAAATTTTTTCCAATCTTCATTGGATTTGTTTCTTTCTATACCAATAAATACTGTTTCAGGATGATTCTTTTTTAGGAGAACTAATTTTTCATTTAGTATTTCTATACGACCCAAGTCTTTAGGCCAAAAATAAATAACTGCATTGGAATTTTTAATAATGGCATTGATCTCAATTTCTGAATCATCTATATTATATGCCATTATTTTAGGTAAAGCATCACCACATGCTAATTTTTCCTTTTGATAAATTGCTTTTTTAAATTCAGAAACATAACTTTCATTGGTACAATTAGCGAAGAAATATTCTCGGATCTTTTGATTGTCTTTATCCGATAAATATTTATTTGTTAATGATCCCCAAGCACCTTTTGTTAACAGTTCATTTTTATAGCTCTCAATGGTGATATTATTTACAATAACCTCCATATATTTCAATTCGAAAATACTATTCTCAGGGTCTTTATTTTTTTCATCCCTGGCCAAATTATATAAATAGGTATTAATAAAAGCTAAATTAGGTCCATAATCAAGAAGTGATAAATCATTAAGGTCGATATTATCCCGGTAACTGTAAAAGTCATCACTTAAAACGGTAGGTTCTTTTAATTGTAAGGCCTTTTTATGATAATAAGAATAGTGTTCATTATAATAATAAAATGGAAAATAAATACCTGTTTTTGCCAATTTATCAAAAAAATCTGACGGTTTTTCTCCTTCACTTTCAATTAACTGATCGTAAGAGTTTAAGTGCTTTTTAATCCCTTCATCAATTAATTTAGAAAACTCTTCTTCATCCAAGCTATAGTTGTGTTTGAAAGTTTTTTGATATTTTTCTTGTTGTAGATACAGGTTGATCAAGTAATTATTCTTAGCACTTCCTTTTCCACTGAAGATCAAAGATTCGTCAAAATCCCAGGTATTTAAATAAATAAGCAAACTATCATTTGGCTCAAGATATAAATATTGAAACTCTGGTCCATGATTAAAAGTATATAAGCCAATATCAATAGAATCCAATTGAAATGAAAATTTATTGTACGAATCCAATTTAGCAGAATCTAGGACTTTCATCCCTTTGGAAAAATAGACATATTCAGCTTTTGGGTTTTTAATTTTACCTCCAAAAAAGGTAATATTATTTTCATTCGAGTCTTTACAACTAATAGAAAGCGCTAAAACACCGACAAGTAGAAGTTTAATTATTGGTGAAGAAAAGTAATTTTTTTTCAAATGATATATTTTAAACATGATAAACAAATGTACTCATATAGATGACTTATTCTTGTTAATGTGATGTTAAAAGTTCTATATAGAAAGGTTAAAGTTATTTGTTTATGTGGGTTCTAAAAATTCATTCGCATCAAAATTTTCCAGAGTTTTTCAGAGACAACTAAAAATTTTGAAGTACTATCGGGAAAATACAATAAAATTTTAGGAAGTATATGGAAAACTCTGGAAACCTTTATGCGAACAAAGATAACAAACAATCTACTTCGTTATATTTTTTTTCTATAGCTAGGTTATTCAAAAAAAAATAGTGCCTTGTATGTTATTTATTCTCTTTGTTTTTTGAAAGAAATGAATTTTTAGAACCCACCTTACTTATTAAAAGATTTAACATTTTGATTTTTGTATAACGAGAATAAAATTAAAAATTGACTTTTATAGTAAAAGATGAGTTATTTATTTAGTTTTGCAAAAAATTTAAAAAAGGCATGTTAGGAGTATCTAATTTATCAGTACAATTTGGGAAAAGAGTATTATTTGACGAGGTAAACACGAAGTTTACTCAGGGTAATTGTTATGGGATCATTGGAGCCAATGGGTCAGGAAAGTCTACTTTTTTAAAAATACTGGCTGGTGATATTGATCCAACTTCAGGATCGGTTAGTTTGGAAAAAGGAAAACGGATGTCGGTTTTATCTCAAGATCATTTTGCTTTTGACGAAATCCCGGTATTGGAAACGGTTATGGTTGGAAACAAGCCCTTATTTGACTTGAAAAGGAAACTGGATGAAATTTATGCAAGGCCTGATTTTTCTGAAGAAGATGGGGTAAAAGCAGGAGAGTTAGGAGTTGAATTTGAAGAAATGGGAGGATGGACAGCCGAAAGTGAAGCAGCAAGTTTATTATCATCGGTGGGTATCAAAGATGATATGCATTATGTTTTGATGAAAGACCTGGATGGGAAATCAAAAGTTCGTGTATTATTAGCTCAAGCTTTATTTGGCAACCCCGATGTATTGATCATGGATGAACCAACCAATGATCTGGATTTTGAGACCATTGGATGGTTAGAAAATTTTTTAGCAAATTATGATAATACGGTAATTGTAGTATCGCATGACCGTCACTTTTTAGATGCGGTTTGTACCAAGATCTCAGATATAGATTTTGGAAAAATGAACCATTATTCTGGCAATTATACTTTTTGGTATGAGTCAAGTCAATTAGCTGCAAAACAGCGAGCACAACAAAATAAAAAGGCTGAAGAAAAGAAAAAGGAATTGGAAGAATTTATTCGACGATTTTCTGCTAATGTTGCCAAATCTAAACAAGCAACAAGTAGAAAAAAAATGATCGATAAATTAAATATAGCTGATATTAAACCTTCAAGTAGAAGATATCCGGCCATTATTTTTGAACAAGAGCGCCAGGCAGGGAACCAAATTTTACATGTTGAGAATTTTTCAAAAACATTGGATGGAGAAGTTATTTTTAAAAATATAGATATTAACCTAACAAAAGGTGATAAAGTTGTTTTATTGTCCAAGAATTCCAGAGCTGTTACCTCATTTTATGAGATAGTAACTGGAAACAACCAGCCGGATACAGGTGATTATAAATGGGGAGTTACAACGACACAAGCTTATTTACCCATTGAAAATTCAGAATATTTTGACAATAATCTGAATTTGGTGGATTGGTTACGTCAATATGCAAAAACAGAAGAAGAACGGGAAGAAGTTAATATACGAGGTTTTCTGGGTAAAATGATCTTTAGTGGTGAAGAAGCCTTAAAACAAAGTAATGTGCTTTCCGGTGGTGAAAAAGTTAGATGTATGCTTTCACGTATGATGATGACAAGAGCAAATGTTTTATTGATTGACGAACCTACGAATCATTTAGATCTGGAATCCATTCAAGCCTTTAATAATGCATTGAAAAACTATAAAGGAACGGTTATTTTCTCAACCCATGATCATGAGTTTGCTCAAACTGTAGCCAACAGAATTATTGAGATCACTCCTAAAGGGATAATTGACAGATACATGAGCTTTGATGAGTATTTGGATAATAAGAATATAAAAGAATTAAGAGATAAAATGTATTCTTAGTTATAAGGTTAATTAACTTAATAACTCATAACTAAATACTAACCATCCTTTCTCGGATGAAACTTTTCGACTACCGCTTTTAAATAACTCTTATCCAAGTGCATATAAATTTCGGTTGTAGTAATACTTTCATGACCCAGCATTTGTTGAATTGAACGTAGATCGGCACCATTTTCTAACAGGTGTGTAGCAAAAGAATGGCGCAAAGTATGCGGACTTACATTTTTTGATATTCCTGCTTTTTTTACCAGATCCTTTAAGATCATAAAAACCATATTGCGTGAAATTTGTTTACCTCTTCTGTTTAAGAACAAAGTATCCTCAAATCCTTTTTGGACTTTGATATTGACCCTGATTTGCTCTTTATAGATATTTATAAGCTTAATAGTATAAGAGTTAATTGGTACAAATCTTTGCTTATTCCCTTTTCCTATGACACGAATGAATCCCTCCTCAAAAAATAGATCGGAAATTTTTAAATGGATCATTTCGCTGACGCGTAATCCACAACTGTAGAGAGTTTCAAACATAGCTCTGTTTCTTTCACCTTCGGGTTTACTTAGATCAATTTGATCAACTATTTTATTAATATCTTCTTCTGATAAGGTATCGGGTAATTTCCTTCCAATTTTTGGAGATTCTAACAAATCAGTGGGATTATCCTTACGATAATCCTCAAAGATCAAATAATCAAAAAAATTTCGAAGACCTGAGATTAATCTTGCTTGCGAACGAGGATTAATATCTTTTGAATTGTGATAAATGAATTGTTGGATGATTTTATTGTTTATATTTACGGGACTGTAATTTAGGTTATTAGAATGAAGATAATTTGATAATTTTTTAACATCATGACTATAGCTAAGGATGGAATTTTGAGATAAACCGCGTTCAATTTTCAAATAGTGCTGGTAATCTAATAATGTATTTTCCCAATGCATATATTTTTGTAACAATTTGATAAAGCTTTGTGTAAAATTATAGTATTTTTGGAAACGGAACTTAATTTTCTTTTAAATAAATTAAATGCGAATAATTATTATCAACGGCCCAAATTTAAATTTACTTGGTAAAAGAGAGCCAGGTATTTATGGTGATTTAACTTTTGAGGAATATTTTAAAGACCTGAAAAAAAAATATTCTCATATCCAATTAGATTATTTTCAATCCAATATTGAAGGTGAAATAATTAATAAGATTCAAGAGACAGGTTTTACTTTTGATGGAATTATTTTAAATGCAGCGGCTTATACACATACATCTGTTGGTATTGGTGATGCAATTAAGGCCGTACAAACACCTGTAATTGAGGTGCATATTTCAAATGTTTATCAGCGGGAAAATTTTCGACATCAATCCCTAATCGCTCCGAGTGTTAGCGGGATTATTGCCGGATTTGGCATGAAAAGTTATGAACTGGCATTACTATCTTTTATTGATCAGTAAGTGTGTATGTTTAAGAGACTTTCAAATTTGTTAACAATTTTTAATTATATAATAAATATCAGTTTTTTTTAATCATCATTTTTTACTTTTACTTCTTCAAAATTTACACATATGATTTTAGTAGCAGACAGCGGCTCAACAAAAACAAATTGGATTGCTTTGAATAATAAAGGAGAGACTTTTTTTAAAATTGACACAAAAGGATTGAATCCGGCAGTTTTCCAGAAAGAAATTTTGTATGACCGAATTATTTCAAAAATAGAGCTCAATGAAAATAGGAATAAGGTTGAAAAGATATATTTTTATGGGGCAGGTTGTGGTACACAAACGGCAAGAAATTATTTAAAGGAAATATTTGTTCAAATATTTGAAAAAGCTGAAATCCATATTTTTGAAGATACTATTGCAGCTGTAAAATCCTTGCAAACGGATACTCCGGGTATAGTTTGTATTTTAGGTACCGGTTCTAATTGCAGTTATTTTGATGGTAAAGACACTCATCAAAAGGTTATTTCCCTGGGTTATATTATTATGGATCTTGCAAGTGGTAACTACTATGGAAAGCAGTTATTAAGAGATTACTATTTTAATAGGATGCCTGTAAAATTCGCTATGGAATTTGAGAAGATATATGATCTAAGCCCGGATACAGTGAAGGAAAATTTGTATAAAAAGGATAACCCTAATACTTATTTGGCACAAATAGGAAGATTTTTGATCGAAAATAAATCAAATGGATATGCTAAAAAAATAATAAAAAAAGGATTGCGTTTATTTGTAGAAAACCAAATTTTGCAGTTTGAAGAGAGTAAGACCATACCAATCTATTTTGTTGGGTCAATAGCACATTTTTTAGCAGAGGAGATCCGAGAAGTATTGGATGAATACAGTTTAGAATTAGGTAAGATAGTCCGTCACCCAATAGTAAGTCTTGCACAAACTCATGCGCAGGAGGTTTAATTTTTTTTAAATAATAAAGATATCAAGCGAGGAATGTTTTCCTCGCTTTTTTTTGGAATATCATCAAAGCTTTCAACTAGTTCTTCACATTTAAAATTGTATTTATTAGCCAATTTAAAATAATCTGAGATATGATGTATATGGCTTTTTACTAATTGGTTTTCATATTTGGCCTGACTTCCAAGATATTGTTTAAACGGATGTAACTCACTAATAAATAAAAAACCGTTGGTTTTTAAATTTGTGGCAGCATTGTCAAATATAAGATCGAGATTTTCAATATGTTCCAAAACCAGATTGATACTGATGAGGTCAACAAGAGAAGAATTGAATTTCCAGGGTTTCGAAATGTCAGCTTCCATGAATTGAACATGGTCAATATTTACTTTTCTTTTTGCAATTTGGATCATCTCAGGAGAGAAATCAACTGCTATTAAACTTTTCGCTATTTCACTTAACCAAAGTGTGTTTTTACCGGTGCCACATCCAATTTCCAAAACGGATTCAAAAGATATTTTTGATAGTATCTCTTTGCTAATATTCAGATCTAGATCTCTGGTTCTGTTTTCGTTAGTGTCATATACCTTTGACCAGTTCTTATATGAATCTTTCACATTTTCCATATGCTATAAATAGGCCATTACAGAAATTTCAACATGTACAAGTTTAGGTAATTTAGCAACTTGAACAGTTTCTCTGGCAGGAGCAGTATCTTCATTAAAATAAGAACCGTACACCTTATTTATTTTTGAAAAATCGTCCATATTTGTAATATAAATTGTGGTTTTCACAACATTGCCGAAGTCCATATCGGCTGCTTTCAATACGGCTTTTAAATTCTCCATAACTTGTTGTGTTTCTTCTGCAATTGAATTGGTTTTTAATTTGCCGGTAATGGGATCTATGGCAATTTGACCGGAAGTGTAAAGAATGTTATTTATTAATATAGCCTGGCTATATGGGCCAATTGGACTTGGAGCATTTTTAGTTTCAATAATTTTTTTCATCTGGACAATAATTTTTAAGGATATATTTATATGTAAAAGTATAAACTTTTAAAAAAGGCGCTTGTCTGGAACGTTTCTTTGATCATATTTTAAATCGCTAAATGCGGAAGATTTTATTCCTATAAAGAAATAATAAGTGGCTCTATCACCAAATGGCACCCAATTGAAACTAAATCGCCAACTGTCAAGATCGCGCTCAAATCGCAATTGCGTATAGGTAATCCCATTATTTTCAAAATCATAACCAGACGATACCCCAACTCTCCATTTAGGCGAGAACTCTAAGTTTCCCGAAACTTGTACCGAATTTGCTGAAATTTTATTTTCAGCTCTCATATTGCTATAGGTCAATGAATATCTTAATCTTAGATCCCATGGCATTACGGTATTGTAAAGTTTAGCCACTTTTACTTCATCTTCGGTATTAACAGATTGCCGATTGTCTGAAAGACTTCCACCAAACATAGTATCTGAATTGGAAACTTGAGAATTAGCATTAGTTGAAGAACTTGATGAAGTTTTATTTTTCCCAATATCTTTACTGGAAATAGAATAATTTGCCGATAAATTTGCATTGGTCAAACGAAATAAACTACCTCCATTATTGATATTGAATTTGTTTATCCTGCTTCCATTCGCATTAATAGCATACGGATCCATGGAAGCATTTAAATTTACATTTAATTTGTTTTTAAGCATTTGAGTACCTGCAGTCATTCTAAGAGGGCTCCAACCTAAAGAGTCGGCCGCCATATTATAATTGGTTGAAAAATTCAAATTATTTAAAATCGTTATTTTTTTTAATTCTTCTTCATCCGGATCCTTTGAAGCAACTTTACCTTCAAAAGTATTATTTAGCGAAAAACCAACACTACTGCTCAATCCTTTTGACGGACCTCCATAGATGCCATTTTGAAATCTTGTATATTCTTGTATATCTCTTGGGTCAAGACTCGCTTGATATTCATCATAATATTGACTAAAATCTGGTCGATAACCATATGCAATAGAAGGTCGCATCACATGCCTAATAGCTCTTAATCTACCTTTTTT
>Ga0209013_10004260_pt1 | contig 12584 bp, 11 predicted proteins | sample Cruoilmetagenom2_FD_187291 | JGI IMG/M metagenome (GOLD analysis project Ga0209013, IMG submission 187291) | Oil polluted marine microbial communities from Coal Oil Point, Santa Barbara, California, USA - Sample 2 (SPAdes) (version 2) | ecosystem: Environmental > Aquatic > Marine > Oil seeps ...
TTTTTCCAGTTCTAACTCTTTTACACTCTCTTGTAACGTATCTATCTCCCGTCTTTTAGGTTCTAGTATTTCAAGGCAGTTAATACGCTCTAGTTCATGATTAAGATATGTGAGTTCCAGCTCTTCGATCTCATCTTGTACTTTGTGTAGTTCTCTTGTTTTACCTGTGAGTAGTTTTGTATACTCTGCTTCATCCAGTACATCTTTATACTCTGTGTTGAGTTCTTCTATAGAGTAGAGTTTTTGTATAAAGTCATCTTGATGTCGTTCTAACAATCTAGTATCTATAGCCAACTCTTGTTCTATTGCTAAGAGTGCTGTTTCTTCTTTTCGCTTGTTATTTACTGTTTTTTCTATGCTATTCAATAGTTTTTCTATCTCTATTTTATACCTGCTTATACCCTCGGCATAGGCAAGAGTACCTTGTTTATAATAGTTGTCTATTTCGTTGATAATTGATGGTATATTTGTACCATTAGATAGTGTGTGGATAAGTGATTTTTGTATATTTTCGTTTATATCTTCTTTCTTATCTTTCATCTTATGAACCTAAATTTACACGTTTAAGCTGTTGATCTCTTTTAGTTTTATACTCTTCTAATTTGGCTACTACCTGGTTTTTAGTACCATCATTTATTTTCTCTTCCAGTGTAGTGACAGTGTGCTGAAGTTCTAAAAATCTTTTTTCATCAGCATGGTTTTTTTGTGTCTGTTCATACTCATATTCTGCATGGGTTTGACGTAAAAATTTTATTTTTTCTTCATGTTCCAAGATAAGTGCATTTTTATGTTTAAGTGTTGTTCTCTGTTTGAGAAAGCCGTAAACCAAAACCAATATCACAAAGAAAATAACAAGCCCCATAGGTGCAATGTACATTTTAGGCAAAGTGACCATATTTTCATTTTCTACAGAAGCCTCCAGCATACTTGACCCTGCTAGAAACAAACTCATATTTAAAACTATTTTATTTTTTATATTCATCATCTTATAATTGTATCAGAAGTTTTTGTGTGTTCTATAATGGAAGAGAGATTCCTATGATATAAGGATAATAAAAACCCTACCCGACTAACAAAGAGTTCTTTTTTGCTACATCACGTAAGTGTTGTAAACTCTTTGTATCTAGAGACGTCTGTTTGATCTTGGATACCATAGCGATCAAATGATCATACGAGTCAAAACGAACATTTTGTCTATGAAGCGCAGCCGTACTCAAATACTCTAACACTTCTTCTCGACTTACGATCCCACATTCATCTTCCAGGTTTTGCATCATCATTGCCAATAACGCTTCATCGACCTCTAAAAGATTATTGGACATCTCTTCTGCTACATCTTCATCTATCCCTCTATTATATAAAATAGAAGCGATACTCGACGATATCGTGTGATTGGTGGTTTGAACCTGAGAAACACTGTTTACTGCTGTGTTTGCGATCAACGGGTTTAGCGCCAATCCTGAGATGATCAAAGTAATACTGATAAAATGGTGTTTCTTCATTTTTAAATCCTTTGAAACATCATATACTAATAAGGTTAACCATTCTTCTAATTTGCATTTTGACATTTTTTTGACATTTTTATTATATAGTTTTATCATAAAAAATTTAAATTGATTATGTTAAAAAATAAGCTGAAAGGAGAATTGAATGCCTGTATCTGTTCACAAAACGTTGTATACTGAATGACACTAAACAATATCCTATACAGTGGTTATAAATTTGGAGAAGATGAAGATTTTCTCAAGTTTAAATTTAAGATGCTGAACTCTATATTCATCATCGTTGCTTTTTTTAGCACCCTGTTTGGGTTGCTTAGTGATTTAGGTATTAATGACATTGGACCTATCCACTCTAAAGTCAACTATGCTTACAGTATATTGACGATCATACTTATTTTCTTTTTACGATCGTCTAAAAAAAATTATACACTAACAGCACATGCTCTACTTATCATCTCATTAATTACATTTACTTCAGCACTACTATTTGTTCCTCAAGATGAGTTTAGAATCATATGGTTTTATCTTTTAATTTTAGTTGCCTATAAGATCAATAGCAAAACTAGTGGTATACTTTATACTCTGGCTGCTATTGTCATTGTACTCACTGCTCACTTTTTTGCAGAACTCCAACTTTCCCAGGTGTCCATCAATTCCAGTGTTTTGGGTCTGATCATAGGAAGTTTGTTATCCTATATATATACCAATAAAATCACACAATATGAAAACAGTTTAAAGGAACAAAACAGTACTTTAAGTGTATTGGCTTCTACTGATTATTTAACAGGTGTAATGAATAGACGTATGTTCAATGATATCTCTGAACGATACTTTCAAACAGCACAAAAAGATGATTTGAGTTTAACACTTTTACTACTGGATTTAGACCATTTCAAAAAGATAAATGATACCTATGGCCATCAAGTGGGCGATAAATTATTGATACAGTTTGTTGAAACTACAAAAAATATTTTAACAAAAAGTGATATATTTGCTCGTGTCGGTGGTGAAGAGTTTGCGATACTTCTATCGCAAATGGATAGAAAGGACGCTTACGATCTGGCTGAAAAAATTCGTAAGGAAGTAGAAAATATCTCTATAAGGTATAAAGGTCAAAATGTTTTTGTAAGAACTTCTATCGGTATCACTCAAAACAGTACAACTGATAGTTCATTTGATGATGTTTTCTCTCGTTCTGATATGGCACTGTATCAAGCTAAAAAAGAAGGTCGTAATCGGACATGTTATGCCTCAATTTCAAATGATAATATATATTGTCCAGATTCAACAATGCACACAGAAGCACTTAATTTCACTATCTGATCAAAAAAATGTTTAGGCTTTAAACAGTTCCCAAAATTCTGAAAACTCAGCAGCAAACAGTTCCAGTCTCATCTCAATACTCTCCTTGATCACTTCTGATTTACACAAAAAGAAGAAGACCCTTGGTGAGTATGGTTTATGTTTGATGGCTACGACATGATGATACTCTTTTTTCAAATCACCTAATAAAGATTCTATCTGTTCATCGTGGCTAAAACAACGTCCAAGATGTTGATAAACAATGCAAACTTCCAGGTAAGGAAGCCGGTAAAAATAACTGACTTCATCTGCAAAGATGTACTTGTGTGGGTAGACTTTTTGACTGTAGTGTTCTTCTAATGTAAGAAACTCAAAACACCTCTCCACCCTATTACACTTAAGCGCCATACCGTTGTCCGGTGCAACAGCTACAACTTGGACTTTGTCTGAAAAGGTGAGTGCTGTATTGAGCCACAGGTAACGGTCTTCCAAAGCTTTGGGAACTTCTCCATAAAAAAACTTTGCATTTTGTAAAAGTTTGAGGTTTTCAAGTTCTGTGACTTCACGCTTATCCCGCATCAAGATATCCAGAAGTGACTGTTCCAAATACTCATCGGTACCGTTCATGCGTTCAAAGTAATCTATATGCCGTCCGTCATTGTTCTCTTCACCCTGACCTTCATGCATGAACCAGATCTGCGCTAACTCTTTTCCATCCATAGGACTCTCTTTATGGTTGAAGAGATAACGAAATAACTGAAACTTTCCAAAGTCCCCAACATCAGCTACATATTTGTCTTGCATGATGGGGTCCTTTTTATGGAATTATAACAAAATCTGTAAATTTAGATCTTCACTTCATCATCTCTTTAATGTCATCACAATGCATCGGCTTTGCGTACAAATATCCTTGTAGCGTTCTACACCCATTTTCTATTAGGAAGTTCTTTTGTTCAACTGTTTCAACACCCTCTGCAATAATACTTAACTTCAAACTCTTAGAAAGTGCTATCAATGCTTTTACAATACCGCTATCTTCATTATCATGAGGTAAACCTTTCACAAATGACTGATCAATTTTTAATTTATCTATAGGTAAACGCTTAAGATAAGAAAGTGAAGAATACCCCGTTCCAAAATCATCAATAGCCAATTCAATATTCATATTACTTAGCGCTTTAAGGATCAAAATTGATTGTTCAGGATCTTTCATGATCTGTGTTTCTGTGATCTCAAATATGATCCATTTTGCTTGACAACCTGTTTGTTTCAAAAGAGAAGAAACCACCTCTATTAAATCAGATTGGCCTAACTGTTTCATGGAAAGATTGAGTGCCAGCTTACCAGGATTTAATCCTTCTTTATGCCAGTGAACCCATTGATCCATCGCTTTTTTCATCACCCACCTGTCGATAGATATCATCAGTCCTATCTCTTCAGCAAGAGCAATAAACTCCTTTGGCAAGAGCATACCTTTTATCGGGTGATTCCAACGTATTAACGCTTCAATACCTACTATAACATCTTCTATCCCATCGATTTGCGGATGATAATAAACAACAAATTCTTCTCTCTCCACTGCCTGACGTAAACTAGTCTCCATTTCAATACGTGCAAATGCTTTTTGTGTCATTTCCTCCGTATAAAAACAGTAGGTATTACGTCCATTATCTTTTGCATTATACATCGCTGCATCTGCATTTTTCAGTAGATCTTCCGATGTCTTTCCATCATCAGGATAAAGACTAACCCCAATACTGAGCGTAATATAAAGTTGTTTTTCTTCTATAAAAATAGGCTGATTCATAACATCCATCAATTTTTTGATAATATCTATAATGATATTTGTATCATCTAATGTATCTAGAATAAGTATAAACTCATCACCGCCAAGACGTGCAAGCGTATCTGTTTCACGTATCTGTTGATGTAATTTATGACTCACTCTTTTCAGTAATTCATCACCCACATGATGACCAAGGGAATCATTGATCTCTTTAAAGTGATCAAGATCAATGAAAAGTATCCCTACTTTTTCATCAAAACGATGCGCATACTTAATAGACTGGGTGAGTCTGTATAAAAAGAGTTGACGATTTGGAAGATCGGTAAGTGCATCATGATGTGCCCTATACGCTAACAGTTCTTTTTGTTCTTTGATGTTTTTTTGGGCAAGATAATTATCGGTAATATCTCTGGCGACACCTTCTACAGAGATGACTTCACCTTCACTGTTAAAGACCGGAGACTCAATCACTTCAAGATAACATACTGAACCATTATGATGATAGATACTTAGATTATAAGGTTCTTGCAATTCACCTTTCATAGCTTTTTCTGTGAATTCTTCAGCCTTTTTATTCATAGGATCATCTGTTAAATACTTAGCATAATGGGTTTTAAAAACTTCTTGGGAATAGCCCAATACATCGGATAAAGAGTTACTCACATAGGTTAATATACCCTCTGTATCATAGGCATAAAAAAAGTAATGTTGTTTTACATTTTCTACTAAACTACGATATTTTGATTCGCTCTTTTTTAAGGCATCTTCCATTGCATAGCGTTCTGTATCATTTTGAAAGACCATAACAGTACCAAGTATTTCACCCTCTTTATTTTTAACCGCTGCCGCAGTATCACTCAGCATATATTCTTTACCTGTACGGGTTATAAGTTTTGTACCGTTTGAGATCAATTTAGTGAGCCCTCTGTTTATCACGTCAGAGATAGGGGTAATGATCTTCTCCCTTGTTTTAGTATTGTAAAGATCGATCACTGAGTCAATATGTTTTCCCTGTACTTCTTCATTTTTATATTCTATTAAAATTTCTGCTATACCATTAAAAAATGTGATATTTCCTTTTACATCAGTTGTTATCACGGCATCACCTATCGATCCTAAAGTAATGACAGCACGTTCTTTCTCTTCAAGTAAAGAGTCATAATACTTCTGTTGACGACGTCTTGCACTCACTAACATAGAAAATACCAAAAAATTTATTAGAAGAAAAAGTACAAGGATCCATGAAAAATAATATTTTCTATCGGCAGATTCATCTGAAACTCTTTGAGTAATATCTAAAGAAATATCATCTATATCTGCAAGGATAGTCTTGAACTTCCTATCAAACACCTGGTCTAAGTCACTTCCTGTGGCATGCATTTTCGCTTCTTTCCAACGATGTTGTGCAATCGCATAGAAATCCTCTAGTTTAATATCCAGATTTTTTAATTTACTGACAATGGGTTTATCTTCTTTATCAACAAAAATAGTGTCTAGCTTTTGTATAGATGTGTGTATTGATCTATGTAAAAGAGGAAGCATAATATCTTTTTCTATATCAATAGAAGTATCACCGGAAAGTGCTTCTTCAAGCCATAAATGTGCTTTTGAAAGATCACTTTTAAGTGTCTGGATCTGCATCTGTAAAGGTAAATATTTTTTTAAAGAGTAGTCCCACTGCCAATGTACAAATACGATAAAAATAAAATTGATGAGCAGTATGATAAATAAAGAAGCTATTGGTAAATATCTGTGTAATTTAATTTTATGCATAGAAGCTCTTTTCCCAGTATAGAGTTTGTATATATAAAACCATTGTATGCTTTTATTGTTTAAATTTCTTTTAACTTGTCTTTTTTTAAAGGATGTATCTTTTAGAATTTAGGCTATGATATAACATTAGCTTTTAAGGATAGCCGCAATGAAACATAGATACATAGGAAAAACCGGTCTTCGTGTGTCACCCATCTGTATGGGTACTATGACATTTGGTACACAGTGTGACAAAAAAGAAGCTTTTGCCATCATGGATAAAGCCTATGACCATGGCGTAAATTTCTATGACACAGCAGAACTATACCCTGTTCCACCCGATGCAAAACTTGCAGGTATCACCGAAGAATGGGTAGGCGAATGGATGCAGACTAAAGATCGTGACTCTATCATCCTGGCTACAAAAGTAGCGGGAGCTGCAAGTGGTTGGTTTGTACCTCCTATCCGTCATGGTCTGACTGCCATCGACAGGTTTCACATTGAACGTGCCGTTGAGGGGAGTCTTAAAAAACTGAAAACTGACTACATAGACCTCTATCAGATGCACTGGCCCGATACCATCGTCCCCATTGAAGAGTCACTTGAGGCATTTGACAGACTCGTAAAAGCAGGAAAAGTACGTTATATGGGAACTTCTAATGACACAGCGTACGGTACGAGTAAAGCTCTTATGACTTCTCAATACAAAGGCTATACACGTTTTGAATCCATACAAAACAATTTCTCTCTGCTCAACCGCAGATTTTTAGATGAACTCTCGACACTCTGTCAAAACGAACAGGTCTCACTACTACCCTACTCACCACTTGCTGGAGGTGTACTCTCAGGAAAATACAATCAGGGTCTCAAACCTGAAGATGCCGAGGGAAGATTTGCCACCTATCTGAAGTCACCCAACCAAAGACAACGCATCATGGCACAACGTTTCATGAATACAAAAACCCTTGCATCCACACAAAAGTACCTCAAAATAGCTGCTGACGCGGGCATGCATCCTGTTACTTTGGCAACAGCGTGGTCAAAACAGTTTAATTTTGTGGCTTCCACCATCATAGGCGCAACACATACAGAACAGCTCGATGCTTCACTTGCAGCTATGAACCTTACACTCAGTGATGAAGTGTTAAAAGCTTGTGACAAAGTACATGAAGAGATACTTTACCCTATGGGTTAAGAGATTCAGAATACAGTATTTATTCACTATTGAATGAATGCTGTATTTATCATTTGTATTTAATACAATTAAAGTGTACAATAAGTGATAAAGTTTAATTTAAGGGAGTAACATATGTCTTTACAAAATCATCATATCATGCGGAAATTGGACGAATGGCTGCATATGCTAATTGAAGTGGAAGGTGCGGATCTACACATTAAAAGTAATAGTACCATACATGCACGTGTTAAAAGTGAAATTGTTCTCTTATCTAACGAAATCATAGATATAGATACGATGGAGAAGTTGGTCAAAGCATTAGCCGGTGATGGCTATGCAGCTATGGAAGAGACAAAAGAGTTTGATGGTGCTTATGCGCTTGATGAAGATAACCGTTTTCGTGTCAATATCTTTATGCACCTTGATGGTTTTGCCATAGCCTTTCGTCTTATCCCTTCATACATTAAAACAATTGAAGAATTGAACCTCCCAAAAGCCTTACATAAACTTGCTAAGATTCGACGTGGACTTGTGCTTGTGACAGGTACTACAGGTAGTGGAAAGTCTACGACACTTGCAAGTATAGTTGAGGAGATCAATCAAACGAAGAGTCACCATATTATTACCATTGAAGATCCTATAGAGTATGTACATAATGATCAGAAATCTATCGTTGAACAACGTGAATTGGGAACACATACCAACAGCTTTTCCGGTGCATTACGTGCAGCTATGCGTGAAGATCCGGATGTTATCGTTGTGGGGGAGATACGTGATCTTGCTACAGCAGAGAGTATTTTACAGGCGGTAAATACAGGACACCTTGTTTTCTCAACCATACATACTTTGGACGCACGTGAAACGATTGATCGTCTTATCGCTATTTTCCCTACCGATGAACAAAACCGTGTACGTGCAACACTTGCGGCTACCCTTGAGGGTGTTCTTTCTCAGCGTTTGATCAGAGGTATAGACGGGAACATGGTACCTGCTGTAGAAATGATGTTTAGAAGCCCTCTTGTTCAAGAGCTTATTCGAACTAAACGTGATCATGAAATTTTAGATGCAATTGAAAAAGAGGGTATCATGTTTGACTCTATCACCTTTAACCGTGCACTCTTTGATCTTACATTGGCAAACAAGATCACAGAAGAGCAGGCATACCAATATGCAAGTAGTCCTTCTGACCTTAAATTACTCTTTACTATGAGTCAAGACTATGAGAAAAAAGTGAATCAAAATAAAAGTGAAGATGATCTTATCTTGAAAGACTAATCTTCTTTATCACCCATAAGGGTGAGGGATTAGATATCTAAATATGTTATACTATATAAATTATGTAAATTTCTATCTATATAATTTTTATTTAAAGGATTGGTATAATGTATACAAAAAAACTAGTGTATTTACTTATAGTTTCAAGTAGCCTAATGTTTTTAGGATGTGGTGGTTCAAGCAGTACAGATTCTTTGCCCGTTATAGGTGACAATCCTCCAATTGACGGCAATCCCCCTGTAGGTGAGAATCCTCCTATTGACGAAATTCCCCCTATAGACGAGAATAATACAGATATCAATTTTACCTTTCCCGATGTTGTTGCCCATGATCCTACTTTTGAATCACTTCATTTTAGCGGTTCACAAAACTGTGCACAGTGTCACGATGGCATTTCTAATACCAATGGTGAAGATGTCTCTATTGTGCAAGCATGGAAAGGGACGATGATGGGTAATGCTGCCATAGATCCTCTTTACTTGGCAAAAGTCGCCAGTGAAGTACAACGAAACCCGGATTTTAAAGAAGAGATCGAAGCAAAATGCAGCCGCTGTCATATGCCAATGGCACATGTTGAAGCCGGATTTTCCGGTGACGCGACCGCAATGTTCGGTGATGGATTTCTTAATCCTGAAAACCCTCATTATGATGAGGCAAAGGATAGTGTCAGTTGTACGCTCTGTCACCAAATTGAAAATGATCCAACATTGGGTACAGATGAAGGGTTTTCCGGTAAGTTTGTTGTTGCTGAAAATTTTGGAACCGATCGTGTAAGCTATGGTCCTTATACCGGTCCTAGAACGCAACCAATGATAAACAATGTCCAATTTACTCCAAAAGTGAGTTCGCACGTAAGGCAATCAAAACTCTGTGCATCATGTCATAACCTTGACACGCCTGTCATTAATGCACAAGGTGGAAGTTTAAGCGGTGCTACTTTCCCTGAACAGGCTGTTTATACTGAGTGGGAATACAGTGATTTCAATACTACGCAGAGTTGTCAAGAATGTCATATGCCTAAAACAGAAGGAAGTGTGGTGATATCTACAAGACCAAATAACCTTAGTGCAAGATCACCTTTTCAGCAACATCAATTCCTTGGTGCCAATACGTATATGCTTGAGATCTTAAAAAATAACCGTACTAAGTTGGGTGCCGTTGCAGACAGTGTTATATTTGATGAAAGTATTAGAAATACCAGAGACTTTCTCAAAGCTGCTGCAGATGTCAGCATTGGCAGTACAGGTTTTGCAAATGATACACTTACATTTTCTGTCCTTGTTTCTAACCACAGTGGACATAAATTCCCAACGAGTATACCAACGCGTCGCGCCTGGGTGCATGTAAAGGTCACTAATTCAGCAAATCAAACTGTTTTTGAATCGGGAGCCATGAACAGTGAAGGACAGATCATCGGTGTAGATGATAATTCTGATGGGTATGAACAACACTATGAGAAGATTGATGAGGCATCAGAGGTTCAGGTTTATGAGCCGATCATGGCTGACACAGATAACAAACTAACCTACACATTTATGCAAGCTTCAAAGTACCTCAAGGATAACCGTATTCTGCCACTTGGATACAAGAGTAATACTCCCGCTAATGCACAAGCTTACGGAGAGGCTCTTAATGACAATGACTTTATCGGAGGAAGTGACACGGTAGCATATGAAGTGAGTGGTCTTCCAGTCGGTGCTTACAGCATTACTGTCACCCTGCACTACCAAACAATGTCTTATGGTTTTGCACAAGACCTATACAAAGACGATGAGCTCATTGAAGTGGCACTCATGAAGTCACTTGACAGCAACACAAGCAATCACTTCGAGACTATCGCAACAGATACAGCTATTTATACCCCTTAAAAAATAAGGGGTATCTGAAAAATACTACGTAGAAATATGTAGTATAGCATTTATTAGGCTGTCACAACATCCCATGTTTTACCTGCATCTTTTTTAACTCCATGCCACGTTGCACAACCATTCATACTTATCCCTATAAATAGAGTAACCATTAAAAATAACAAAGATTTTTTCATACTGTTTGGATCCTTTTTTTAAATTATATCAAAAGTCAATGCGTAGTGTATTACTCAGCAGGAACTTCTTCATCATCACTTATTTCTTTTACTGGTTTGTCTACCACTTTTGCCAATATCTCAACATAACACTCAGTTGCACCTGTTTCTTTTACTGCATCAAGCGCTTTGATAAGTGCATCGAACTCTACTACTTCTGCTGTATCTGAAGTTGCACCTACTTTACAGTCAAAATCCCAGTACGTAAGCTTTGCATCTGCAAGTTTCTTCTTCTTTTCACGTTTAACATACTTGCGAATGTCATGTTTTACTGCTTCAAGTACACGATCTTCATGTTTTTTTTCATCTGTTAATTTAAATATTTTTTTCATTTTCTATCCTTCTGATCTGTTTCTATTTCTATTACGATTTCTGTTTCTGTTATTGCTTCTTGCGCCATCATGGCTGCCGCCGTTGTTGGCATGTGAGCTGTTGCTGCGAGGTTTATTGCGTGAGTTTCCTCCGCCATTGCCACGACCTCTTCCTCCGCCTCTACCATTTTCGATAGGCTCAGCCTTGATATTAGGATCTGGTCTAAATGCCTCAATGTCTACTTTTTTAATGTCAGACTTGATGAACTTTTCAATGTCTTTAAGCAATTTATGCTCATCTACACAGACAAGAGAAACTGCTTCACCGCTCTGCCCTGCACGTCCTGTTCTACCTATACGGTGAACGTAATCTTCTGGAACATTTGGAAGTTCATAGTTAACTACATGTGGAAGCTGGTCTATGTCTATACCCCTTGCTGCGATGTCTGTTGCTACAAGTACACGGATCTCATTTGCTTTGAAAGAGGCCAAAGCTTTAGTTCTGGCACCTTGGCTTTTGTTTCCATGTATTGCCGCAGCAGTGATACCATACTCTTCAAGCTGTTTGGTCAATCTATTTGCACCATGTTTCGTACGGGTAAAGACTAAAACCTGTTTCCAGTCTTTTGCCTTAATAAGCTGAGAAAGTAATTCTCTCTTTCTTCCCTTATCAACCAAGTGTACCACTTGAGATATCTGATCAGCCGTCTTGTTTTGACGTGCAACTTCTACAAGAACAGGATTTTTGAGAAGTCCTGATGCCAATGTTTTGATCTCTCGTGAGAATGTTGCGGAAAAGAGAAGCGTTTGTCTTTTTTGCGGCATAAGTTTCATCAGTTTTTTGATGTCATGAATGAATCCCATATCAAGCATACGATCTGCTTCATCAAGAATGAGACACTCTAAAGCAGAAAAGTCTATGCCCTTTTGCCCTGCGATATCGAGCAATCTACCCGGTGTTGCGATGACTATGTCTACACCCTTACGTATGGTTGCAAGTTGAGGGTTTATACCCACTCCACCGAAAATAACAGTAGAAGTGTACGGTACATGTTTACCATATGTTTTGATGCTCTCAGCCACTTGAGCTGCGAGTTCACGTGTAGGTGTAAGTACCAAAGCACGTATCTGTTTTTTCTGCATTCTTGGTTGTGTTTGAGAAAGTCTCTCAAGTAGTGGAAGCGTAAAGCCTGCAGTTTTTCCCGTACCCGTTTGTGCTGCAGCCAATACATCTTTTCCTTCTATAACGACAGGAATGGCTTTTTCCTGTATAGGAGTAGGAGTATCATACCCCTGCTCTTTGATAGCTTTTAAAAGAGGTTCAGATAACCCCAAATTTGTAAATGACATGTATTATATACCTTATGAACGAGCCTACCATCTGTAGTATGAGGTC
>Ga0209013_10004261_pt1 | contig 12584 bp, 10 predicted proteins | sample Cruoilmetagenom2_FD_187291 | JGI IMG/M metagenome (GOLD analysis project Ga0209013, IMG submission 187291) | Oil polluted marine microbial communities from Coal Oil Point, Santa Barbara, California, USA - Sample 2 (SPAdes) (version 2) | ecosystem: Environmental > Aquatic > Marine > Oil seeps ...
CATAGCTGAGATAGTGATATTCCTTCACAAGGTAGTTGAAGGCTTTCTCATATTCAGCGCAATTTCTGGCAATTTACAATCTTTACAGGCTTGATATCAGATAACGAGCATGATATTGGACTTCGATCAACATCTATGGATTCAATTATTGGAAGCTGGCGAGTACCGGAACGCTGGCGTGGGGGAAGCTTTATAAGAGTGCGAGACTCAAGCTTGCGGAGAAGTTCGCGGCAGGCCATGTCTTTAATCTGACCGTCGAGACGCTGCCAATTCCAAATTACACACAGCTCGCGGGACAAACGAGTTCGGTTCCATAACGGATTATTGCGAAGAAGCATCCGTATTTCATTTACCTCCGCTTCTGTCACAAAGCGTCCCTGTATTTTTAATGGCCAGTCCATGGCCTTGTATATTATACATGTTGCTGATGTGAGTCCAGAAGTTTTTCAAATTTGATGCATTTTTTCATGTTATAACTTTTTTGTATTACACCCTCTGAATCCAGGAGTTTATAAATGCAAAAGACCGCTGTATTACTTATTCTTTTTTTATCTTTTATGCCTGCCATGCATTGTTATGCTGAACCATCCGGCATTAAAACACATAAAAACCTTGCCCCGGATTTATACAAAGTCCTTCACAGACTGGAAGATAAAACATCTGAAATACGTACACTGAAAACCGGGTTTATTCAGGAAAAAGAACTCGCTGTATTTAAAAACAAAATCATACTGAAAGGAATGATATTCCTTCAAAAACCTGAGCTGTTTGCCTGGCATATTATAGAACCTTTAAGCTATTCCATGGTTATAAAAGGCGACATTCTATCTCAATGGGATGAAAACACGAAAAAAATTCAGAAAATATCTCTTGCTAAAAATCCTGCATTTCAGGTTGCAATTTCACAAATGAAAGACTGGTTTTCAGGCAAATACACATCAATGACAGAAGATTACAACATAATTATACTTAAAAAAAATCCTGTTTCCCTTAAATTTATTCCTAAAAAAAATACAACTGCCGGCAATGTCATCGACAGTGTAACAGTTATTTTCAGGGATGATGAACGTTATATTCATCAGATATATATCAAAGAAAAGAGCAGTAACAGCACACTCCTTACATTCGTCAACACGCAGTTAAATACCCCTTTTGAAGCCTCGGCCTGGGAGATTCAACCACGTGTTAGATGATCATTTCTTTCGTTTATATGGCAGTATTCAACGAAGCAAATGGCTGGTCGCCGTTCTGGCAGCAACTGTAATTATCACAGCGATTATCGGACTCAAATCAATTAGTTTTGATAATAATATCGAGCTGATGCTTCCCGGGAATGATGAGGTTTACCGCAGCATCCGTTTCCTGCGCGAATCCAATCTTTCGGATAAAGTCATCCTCTCTCTTGGACTAACATCTTCCGAATATACAACAAAAAACCTTATTGCTGCTGTCAAAAAGATAGAGGAATCTCTTGGCCCGCCTCTTGTTACTGATGTTATAAGCGGAATTCCTGAAAACAATGTAGTGGAAGAAATGCTCGAACTACTGAAGTATGCTCCGCAACTTATCGACGAGCCAAATCTGTTACTGATTGAAAAACAAATAAATCCTTCAGGAATAAAAGAAAGTTTACAAAATAACTACAGGCAATTTTTAACCCCGGCAAGCACACTTATAATCCCTTTTATTCGATATGATCCACTTGGAATATACTCAAATATTTTACGTTCGCTGCAAAACATCTATTCTTCTGTCGGTTATGAAGTAACTGTTGAGAATGGTTATTTCATAAGCAAGGATAGAAAACATGCCATGCTTATTCTCGACACTCCGGTAAATCTCACAGATGGATTCGGCTCCCGAAAGCTGATATCATATTTAAATGATCGTCTAAATATCCTGCCGGACTTTATTTCAGCAGATATCATTGCCGGACATCTTCACACGGTCAGTAATGAAGATGTAATAAAACGCGATATCCGGTTGACGCTGATTATCGCCTCAACGGCATTTATTCTATTATTCATACTCGTTTTCAGAGACCTGGGTGCAATTATAATTTTTCTGATACCATTTGCATCTGTTATTGTTTCCATCAATATATCAAACTTAGTCCTTAACAAACTGTCTTATTTTATTATCGGAATGGGGGCCGTTATTGCAGGTATTGCTGTTGATTATGGAATTCACGTTTATACAGCACTGCGGACTGGAGACAGCAGACAGGAAGCGGTTAACAGTATTGTAAAGCCATTAACAATTGGCGCATTAACAACCATAAGCGTTTTTGCCTCATTTTTCTTCTCCAGCGTTCAAGGATATCATCAACTATCATTTTTTTCTATTCTCAGTATTATTTTGTGTCTTGCATTTTCTCTGTTTATTTTGCCTCATTTTGTAATTAAAAAAAAATATAATAAATTAGCTATAAAAAAATATGGGAAATATGCAAATCAACCACCTTTAAAAGAAACAAAAACACAGGATAAATTTATAGTATTATGCTGGGCAATTTTTATGATTATCGCTCTGATATTGTCTAAACAAATTTCATTTAACAGCGATATCAGTCAGTTTGACGGTAGTGAAATAGAAATAATTAAAGCAGAACAAAAATTTCGTAGCGTATGGGTGAATAAAACCAATCCGGCAGTTTTTGTTGTGCAAGGGAACAGTTTAGAAGAAGCACTCAAGGTTAATGAAAAAATTTACAAGCAAGCAAAGACGGTGGTTGGAGAAGATAATTTTTCAAGTCTTGCTGCGATTTGGCCATCAAAACAAACTCGCAAGGCCAATATTGATAGATGGAAAAAATTCTGGAAACAAGGAAAAGAAAAAAAGCTGAGAGAGCTTATCTCAACGTATGGAAGTGATTATAATTTTTCCGAAGACGCATTTTCTCCATTTTTTGATAATTTGTATGCATGTACAATTGTTGAAGATGAACCGAAAAGAATTAAAATTTATAAAAGGCTGAAAAAACGCTTTGTAATGGATAAGCATAACCGCTTGCAAGTTATGTCTTTTTTCCCCGATGAAGATAAATATATAAATACAATGTCAACGATATCCAGCCATTATCCAGGGACATTTTTGGTCTCCAGAAAAGTTCTTTCACGAATGCTGTCTAAATCTGTGTCCTCAGAAATAATTTTATTATCGGGAATCGCTGCCATAATGATACCTTTGTTAACCGGCTTGTTGTTAAAAAATATAAGAATGACATCTCTTGCCCTGATTCCGGTTATAACGGGCATAACAGCAGTCATGGGAATTATTCAGATTTTCGGTTTGTCTCTAAATGCGCCCAGCCTAATTGCAGCTATGGTTGTTTTAGGTCTCTGCATTGACTATGGAATCTTCATGGTTTATACATGCTCACACAACTTGAAAACAAGCACACGTATGGCTGTATCGCTTTCGGCAATTACGACACTCATAGGAGCGGGAGTACTATTATTTGCTAACCATCCGGTATTATTTTCAATTGGGGTTACGATAGTCTCAGGTGTTGTATTTGGATATATTGCTTCAATAATTGTCATCCCATCATTTTATAGTTTATGGATAGAGAATACAAATCAGGAGGAATTGGGCATAAAGCTCAATTCTTAATATTAAAATATATAACAGCAGGGCTGTATATCCTTTGCTTAACCTGCTGCGCCAGTATCCCTTTTCAAAAGACAGCGCTTGTACCAGTTGAGTTATTCGATCCAACAGATGTGCGTCAACAATTTGCCGGTTCCCTGCCGTCTGAATTTAAGCTCGTAACCACTATTGAATTTATGTACAAAGGACATTCCATTCCTTCTGCTATCGGTTATATAGATGCAGACATTAAAAATAAATCTTTTACAGTGGTTGGAATAAATCCAATAGGAGGCTGCACTCTTTTTGAATTATCAATGGAGAAAGATAGAGTTGATTGCAGGTTTGCGATTGAAGGGTTCACACGTTACGGCGATTTTGCAAACGCAGTGGCTGGTAACATCAAAAAGGCTTATTTTGACTGCATACCAGCGGCAGATGCTAATGTTGTTAAGAAAAAACAGACAATCATTTTCAAACAGCAGGAGGTATCAGGTACCATGGAATATACCTTTGCCGGTGTAGATAAAGTTTTGATCGAAAAAAACTATTATGAAAATAGCAGGAAAGTCTGGAGTGTTTTTTATTATGAATACCAAAAACTGAATGAAAAACTTTATCCAGCCGGTATTATTATTAAACATTATCAATATAAATATAATCTTGTTGTTCGATTATTGGAGATCCGGGCATGAATAGAATTATGCAGGAAATTAAACAGTACCTGTCTGATATAATTGAAAAAGATAGTAACAATGTATCTGCCCGTTTTCTTTTTCCTGAAAAGTTCATAGGTTTTCAGGGTCACTTCCCTGAAAAACCCGTTCTGCCGGGTTTTTGTAAAATACAGGCGGTTTTAGTTGTTTTGCAGAAATGGCGTAAAAAAAATGTAAAATTAAAAGAAATTGTTCTGGCGAAGTTTTTTTCACCGGTTTCCTGCGGAGATGAATTAATTTTTGAGTGCACGGAGACAAAAGGAGATAACGAGGAATCCAGGATACACGCTTATGTGATCAGTAAAGGAAAAAAAATAGCGATACTGGATTTAAAAGTAACTTGTAACGGTTAACAGTTCACAGTTGCTCAAAACGGCTACCAACGTAAGGCGGGATATTGAGTGCCTGAGAAAACCGACGATTTAGATGTAGCGCAACTCAGTCCCACTAAAGCGGGATTTACGGAGCTGTCTTTTTTAGATCATAAGAAATAACCGAACTTTTCGGACGTGTTCCTATAATAGAACCTTCTTTACTTACAACTGCTGCTATTATTTCATCTTCTCCGTCATTGTCAAAATCTCCAACAGCAAAGTCACGTATATAGCCGGTGATTTTTGCTGTTTTCCAGTTAGTTGTGAGACCCAGGCCGTTCCATGAAAAGGACTCTATTTGAGCTTCTTTGAATTTTCTTAACTGTTTCAAGAGCCTTCCTGTTAATTCATAGTTTTTGACTGCAATAATTTCATATTTTCCGTCTGAGTTAATGTCTTTTATAATTATCCTCATTGGATAATATTGGCGATTATCGGAGCCTGGCTCAAAAGCAAGCATTGCAAAATAATGTGTGCTGCCTCCATAATGAGCATTTCCTGTCCATAAGACCCTCCCTGATTGATTGATAATTCTTATATAATCAGACTTATCATAAGCAACGACAGTTTCTCCTCCGTCGTTCATGACATCACCAAGAGCAAAACCCATTAAATTTGCACGGTTTGACGGCAGGACTTTTTTATCCGGAACATATTCGGTATTGTTCCAAGTCATTTCAAATATATCACTTGAGAAAGTATCAGGTCCACCTGTTTTTTGCTTCTGACCAAACAGGACGCTTCCACGGCCTGGAAGTTCAGCCACCCTGTAATACCAGGCGTAGCTATCTACGATTCTGGTATAATTTTTACCATCGTATTCAAACACAATTGAATTAATAACATTTCTTTGTGGATTCAGGCTTGTTATAAATATTTCAGGATAACCGTTGTTATTAATATCTGCGACATCAACTCCGATGAAAATTTTATACTTGTTTTCACCTATTTTCATTGTTTCTAATAATTGATTATTTTCAAACCGATAAATATGTACTGAATCAGGAGTTATAATTACTGTCTCAATCTTCCCGTCGCAGTCAACATCACCTAATGCAATACCATTTATAAGCTCCCTGAAATTCCTGCTCTTCCAGAATTCCCTCGAAGATTTTTGAGGGCGAGTCACAATAAATGCCTGATTTAGATCGCTTTTTTTGCCTGCATATTCAAATTCAGCAAAATTCTTTAAGAGTTTCTCCGGATGAGCATTTATGTTGTCTGTCTGCACTGGCTGAGTCTGCTTTGCAGGTACTTCTTTTGATAACATAACTCTGCCAAATACCTTTTCATTTATATCCTCAGCAAAAGTATTTATTTTCGGAATAACCTCACCAATGCCCCGAGTCTGGTTAAAAAAAGCAAGGGTTTTTCTATCCCCTGTAACATCTACTATTTTTGAGTCAATGCTAACGCTTTCTCCAAAAATTGTCAGGCTGCCCCAAAAAACATAATCTGCTTCAAGTTTGGCACCGACCTCCCTGGCTTTTTCTTCGTTTAAAACACCTTCAACGGTTTTCACGATCTTTTCAGTCTCTTGCCTGTCGACAATCTCCACATTTTCTACAGAGGAAAGTCTGGAAGAAAGCATATCAAACACGCCATCTTTTAAAAATGTCATATCTTTTTCGGCATTTATCTTAAACGGTATAATTGCGACACGATACTGTTTCGCAAATGCTGAACTTAAATTTAGACCTATTATTAAAATTATAAGAATACAGATTGTACTTACGTATTTATTTTTAAATATATTCATTTCCCCAGCTTTTCCTTCAAAACCTCGTTAACTATCTTTGGATTTGCCTTGCCTTTAGTCTTTTTCATTATCTGCCCCACAAAAAAACCCAAAAGTTTGGTTTTCCCATTCCTGTAATCATCAACCTCTTTGGTATTATCTGCAAGAACATTTAATATTATTTCTTCTATGGCTAAAACATCAGTAACCTGGACAAGACCTTTTTCTTTTACAATTTTATCGGGCGCCTTTCCTGTTTTTGCCATGTCTTCAAAAACAACTTTTGCAATCTTTCCGCTTATAATACCTTCCTTAATAAGTCTAAGCAGATGCACCAGGTTTTGAGATGATATCGGTGACTGCTCTATGGTCTTTCCCTCAGCATTTAAAATGCCCATTAGCGATCCCATAATCCAGTTGCTGACGGTTTTGGACTCGGGAAATATTTTTAAACAATCCTCAAAGTAGTTTGCCGTTGACAGGCTTGCCGTCAGGACATCGGCATCGTATGAAGGAAGACCGTATTCCGTTATAAAGCGTTTCTTTTTTTCAGCCGGAAGTTCAGGCATGGTTTTCCTGACAGCATCTATCCAGTCCTCATCTATAATCAAAGGTAAAAGGTCGGGATCCGGAAAATACCGGTAGTCATGAGCCTCCTCTTTGCTGCGCATTGATATTGACCTGTTTGCAACAGTGTCCCATAGCCTTGTCTCCTGCACTACCTTGCCGCCGTCAAAAATAATTTCTTTTTGTCTGTTAATCTCGTAATGCAGTGCTTTCTCAACATGCTTAAATGAGTTCAAATTTTTAAGCTCTGCACGGGTTCCGAATTGTTCAGCGCCGACAGCCCTGACTGACACGTTTGCATCACATCTGAAACTTCCCTCTTCCATATTGCCATCACATATGCCAAGGTAACGCACAATCGACCTTAGCTGTCTCAGATAATTCCCTGCTTCTTCAGGCGACCTGATATCCGGCTCGCTTACAATTTCCATAAGGGGTACGCCTGTCCTGTTAAAATCGACAAAACTAATCGGTCTGCCGGGATCATGGCTTAACTTGCCGGCATCTTCTTCCATATGTATTCTTGTAATACCTATTCTTTTATTAGAATCGCCCACTTCAATATCTATATATCCAAACTGAGCAACAGGAAGTTCATACTGGGAAATCTGATAGCCCTTTGGGAGATCGGGATAGAAATAGTTTTTGCGTGCAAATCTGCTTTCATGCCCGATTTTACAGTTTGTTGCCAGAGCCATTCTAATTGTGTATTCAACGACCTTTTTATTAAGCACCGGAAGCATACCAGGCATGCCCAGACAAACAGGGCAGGTATGAGTATTGGGAGACGCTCCGAATGATGTTGAACAGTTGCAGAAAATCTTCGTATCTGTCCTTAGCTGGGCATGAACTTCAAGCCCTATTACAGGTTCAAATTCCATTTTTTCCATTTATTCCTAACGGCTTCGTAAAAAACTATTTCAAGAAATCATTATTATTCAAATATAACCTGATATTTTTTGTACAATTATTGATAAATAGTCAAGTTATATTTAATTAATCAGTTTAAACCTCTACCTCTGGTAGTGGTACCATAAAAAGGTTTTACCGTTACAAAATGTCCTTTTCCCATACCTTCGTACTATGGGCGGGAATTGCTGTTAGTGATTACTGATTAGTGATCAATCCTCAATGGTCATTCTCAACAAAAATCTTCCAGATTTTCTTTACGTTCTCACGCAGATCAATAAATTCAGTATCAGGTACTTTAGCGGATTTTTCCTGAAGACTAAGCCTGTGAGCAGATGCTCTATATTCCAGATAGGCCTCCTTAAGGAAACGCGCCGTAGAATCGTCCACTATCTTTGTCTCAATTAATGTTTCCAAAAGGCGCACAATGTCTGTCCATCCGGCAAGTTCATTATATTCACTGGATTTCAAAAGTACAAGATACTGAACTATAAACTCAATATCAACCATACCTCCTTCGTCCTGCTTAAGATCAAAAAACCCTGGCTCCGGGCTTAAAAGCTCCTTGCGCATACGTTCCCGCATGTCCCTGACATCCTGCTGAAGCCTGATTTTGCTGCGTGAAAGAGTAAGCACCTCCTTGCGTATCTGTTCAAAATACCTCGCCAGATAAATATCTCCGCTTATAGCTCTTGCCTTAACGAGGGCCTGATGTTCCCACGTCCAGGCTTTTTTAACCTGATATTCTTTAAATGCCTCAATGTGACCAACCAGAGGGCCGGAGCTTCCGCTTGGGCGCAACCTCATATCTGTTTCATACAGGCTTCCAGCAGAAGTATGCGCGGTTAAAATATGAATAACCCTTTGCCCCAGGCGGGCAAAAAATTGAGCGTTATCTATTGGACGTATTCCGCCTTTTGTTTGTCCTTTAGTCCCTGCATGAAGAAAAACCAGATCAAGATCGCTGCCATAACCAAGTTCAACACCACCCAGCTTGCCATAGGCTATAACAACAAAACCCCTTTCGCTTGTTTTTCCGTCAAAAAGGCAGGACGGCTTTCCATGTTTTTTAATTAAATGATTCCAGGAAAGTTCAAGAACCTCATTAATTATTGTCTCGGCAATGTCGGTAAGATGGTCGCTGACCCTCATAAGGGGAAGGGCATTTGTAACATCCGCTGCTGCTACACGCAATATATTGATTTGTTTGAAAATACACAATTCTTCAATTTGATATTCAAGATCCTGAGCAGGTATATGCTTCAGTTTTTTTCTTATTTCATTTATAATATCAGATTTTTTGGGTGGTATATATAGAGTGCGGGCATCAAGCAATTCATCCAGAAGTACAGGATGACGCGCCAGCAAAGAAACTATCCATGGACTTGCATTTGAAAGTCTAACCAGATGAACAAGAGCATCAGGATTCTCCAAAAGAAGAGCTATGTAACAGGTTCGCCTTTCTATTACTTTGATCAAATCAATTATACGATTTAAAGCAAGATATGGTTGTTCGGATTTTCCGACCTCCTTCAACACAAGCGGAATAAGCTTATTGAGCCGTTTTCGCCCTTCATTGCTAAGTGACCGTGTTTCCGGATTATTACGAAGATGTTTCAATAAACGTAATACCTCATCCGGCCATTCAAACCCGGCATTAAAAAGCACTTTATTGCTATGGTCATTTTCTATAAGACCAAGCCATACATTTTTCAATTCATTGTCAATTTTTTCGCCTTTTGTTTCAAAATCTTCAGTGGCAAGCAATTTATTAAAATGATAGTGAACACTTCCCATGTGCCGTTTAAGCTCTAAAGCAAAAAACTCCCATTTATTAAACCCCATTGATGCGGCAAGGCGTGCTTTCCCGACAGGATCTGACGGAATTTTATGGGTCTGCTGATCATAAAATTCCTGAAGCCGATGCTCTGTCTTTCGTAAAAACTCATATGCCTCTGTAAGATCATTGCAAACATCCTGTGGAATGTACCTCCTGTCAGCAAGGATCTTTAAAACATTCAGAATGCTACGTTCCTGAAGAACAGGTACCACTCCTCCTCGTATAAGCTGAAATATCTGTCCGAAAAATTCTATTTCCCTTATACCTCCGGAACCAACTTTAACATTTCCCTCCATTCCTTTATGACTTACTTCAAGAGATATTTTGTGCTTCATATCCCTTAAAGATTCATAAACTCCAAAATCAAGGTATCTACGAAAAACAAAAGGCTTAAGTCTGTCCAAAAGTCTTCTGCCGGCTTCTTTGTCACCGGCCAACACCCTTGCCTTGATCCAGGCATAACGTTCCCATTCCCGACCCTGTCGCTGATAATAAGCTTCCATGTTATCAAAACTCATAACCAAAGGCCCGTTTTCGCCAAAAGGCCGAAGCCGCATATCAACACGAAAAACAATTCCATCCGGAGTGGTTGTGCCAATAACATTTAAAAGACGTCTGCAAAGAAGTACAAAGAATTCTTCATTGCTGATCGACTTTGATTTACCTTTTGTTCTCCCGGCTTCAGTATATGCAAAAATCAAATCAATATCAGAAGAAAAGTTAAGCTCATGTGCTCCAAGTTTACCCATACCAAAAACCACAAGATATTCTCGAGAGCCGTCAGCTCCTGTAGGATTGCCATATTCAGAACAGAGAGATTTATAAAGAATTGAAAGAGCCTCTTCTAAACATGCATCTGCAAAGTTTGAAAGATCTGCCATGGTTTCCAAAAGATCTGCCCAACCGGCAAGATCCCGCCACGCGATTCTTACTTTCTCACGAAGTCTGAAATTACGTAGCATACTGGAAATATTATTATTTTCTTTTGCCTCAGAAAGAAAGATTTTAAGCTTATTATTATATTCACCCTTTGCGTACCGGCTTTTAATATCGCCGCTTATAATAAGATCAGCCAGCATCTGTGGCTTGCGTATGCAGCTTCTGGCAACAAAATTACTTAAAGCAAAAACCTGCTTTACAACAGCAAATATTTCAGGATAATGCCTGATTTCGATCTTTGCATTCTCCGCAGCAGCTATAAAAGCATCCAGCTTATTCTTTGCTTCTTCTGCCAGTTCTAATGGTAAATCATTTGCCGGTTTCATTTATTACAGAGGCTTTTTTTATTGGTAGAGAGCGGTGTTTTAAGAGAACGACCGCCCTTTAAAAAAACAAGAACATGCAATTAAATTGCTAATTGTTTCAATATGTTTAAGAAGTAACCTGGGGATGGGCTGATGGGGTTTGATTTAAGATGCTATCCACTTTCTGATACCTGGAACAATATCCTTTTCCCATCTGTTTGTAACACGCAGTCTTATAAAGTGTTTATAAAGATTGTTCATTAAAACAAAAATTTTTTCGTAAAGAAAAACCTTTTCAAGTAAAGCTGTTTCAATATCCTCTTTGGTTTCAACAGGTCCTGTCTCCGGTGTTTTGAGGCTTGAAATATCAAGGCTTTCACCTTTTATATTAAATCGCCATTCATTATTACCAGCTTTGTAGATAAGATTGAGTTCGGTTACAACAGCTCCTTTTTGGAGGGAGAGGATTCCTTCTTCAAGACCGGCCTTATCGCCTTTTATTGTAATACTTTCAATTGAATCGGTCTTATTGTTTTCAAGCACAATACGATTTCCAATATCAAGGGATACAAGTTCTTTGTCTGATTCTTTCAGTATCTCCTGCTGGTTTTCCATGATGAACCACAGCCATGTGAGAAATTCATAACCTAAAAATTTATATTGATTGTAAGATACGGCTACATCAAGCATGTGCTACTCCGTGAATTTTGTGGGCGAAAGCTGTAATAAAAGGTCTCGATCAGCATCTGAAAGGCCAAACATAAGGTCGGCAGTAGTGTATGGAAAGAGCCTGATAGGGCTGAGCTGGAATGATTTTGAAAACAGTGTTTCAAGTTCTTCATTGGCAGCTTTCAGGTTTGAGAAAAACCACAGCCATGATTCTTCTATGTTCCAGATCAGATCATAAATATTGGGCGTGGCTGGAATGCGAAGGCTGAGGACATCAATCACATGATCTTTTATGGATTTTTTTTCGTTTCTTGATAAATATTGACGGCCGCTTTTCTCAAGTTGTCTGGCCATTTCAATTGCATAGTGTTTTTGTATAACTTTGGGCGGTATTGATTTCCTGTCCAGTCTCATTGAAAAAACCAGATATGGACCAATTACAAAGGAGGAGCCTTCAAAATCAGGGACATAAGGATTTTCAAATGACGTCCATCCGACAATTTTTTCCAGGTGATCATCATCTATTTCCGGGATAGCATTTTGTGTAAGGCCGTTGTAAACTTTTTCAAGAACAGGTTTTTCAAGATTGCCTTTAATTTTATAACGCGTAACAGATACTGAAGAAGATAATAGACCCATAATTCCCCTATTTCTTAAAATGGCAGAAGACGAAAAAAAGGGTTCTGGCCTAGCCAAACCCCTATATTACCTGGTGGGCCGTGAAGGAATCGAACCTTCAACCTACTGATTAAGAGTCAGGTGCTCTGCCTGGTTGAGCTAACGGCCCAGTGAAACCTTTGAACCTGAACAAAATTGGACATTTTTTATTTAATGACCGAAACCAAAAAACAAAAATTTTTTAACAAATTTAATAATCGCTGTCAATTTTTTTTTAATTTTTTTAAGAGTGCATCCTTCTTGACCTATTAAAATGTA
>Ga0209013_10004262_pt1 | contig 12581 bp, 12 predicted proteins | sample Cruoilmetagenom2_FD_187291 | JGI IMG/M metagenome (GOLD analysis project Ga0209013, IMG submission 187291) | Oil polluted marine microbial communities from Coal Oil Point, Santa Barbara, California, USA - Sample 2 (SPAdes) (version 2) | ecosystem: Environmental > Aquatic > Marine > Oil seeps ...
TGAGGCAGCCAAGTCGGCGGTCCGTTCCTGTACCCGATGCTCCAGCTCGGCAGCCCAGTCACGGATCTCTTGCAGTAGCCGAACGTTGGTCAGCGCGATGGCAGCCTGGCTGGCAAAGGCGCTTACTGCCCGCCGGTCGTCCTCGGCCAGGTTGGTTCCGGTGACAATGAGCAAACCAAGCACCTGGTCATCGATGGACAGAGGGGCCGTGATGGCCTGGTCCATTCCGGTCATCTCTGCCATCTCGCGCGCCATCGATCGGTTCCGCCCGGGAAAGGCCGCAGCGACAAGGTCGGCATATCGTTCAGTAAGGACTGTCCTGCCTTCGGCCAATACCTGGCCAACGATGCTGCCTGGCGCCTGGGGGATCCGGTAACCCAGGATTGGGAAGCCGAGCAACTCATCCACTTGTGCTAGCAGGGATGGATCAAAGCCCGCGTACGCGATCTCCAGGTACGCCCCATCGGCGCCCGGGCGAAGGACAATGGATCCGTAGCCCAGTTCCCCGATCTGGTCGCCAATGGTTCTGTATACCTCCTCGGGCGTGCGAGCTTGCTGCACGCTCTGGGCGGCCTGGCTGAGGGCCAGCAGCAGGCTCTGGTCGCGGGCCGTGTCTTCGAGGGACTGGCGCAGTGCCTCTTCCGTCCTCTCGTGTTCGGCAAGCTCGATCTGCAATTGCTCGTTGGATTCCGTGAGCGCTGCCTCAGATCTTTGGAGCGCCTGGTGGCTGCGTTCCAGCTCGTGCCGCGCGGCCTCACTTTCCCGCAGTGTTCGGATGATGTGGCCGGTCGCACTGCGGCCCAGCAAGGCAAATGCCAGCAGAGCCATTGCCGGCAAGATGTAAAGGATAATCAAATCAGCGGTTCCAAGGCCCAACTCCTCGAAGGGTCCCAAAACCCGCGCGGTAAGCGCGGCCGCATAGAGGAGAATGCTTATCCCACCCCACCGCAGCGCAGCCTCGGGTTCGTCCAGGTAAGTGGCGATGAGGACAAACAGGCCCAGCCCGAGCGCCCCATTCAAGACAAAGGATGGCGAAAGAATGAGCACCAGCAGGGAAGCCATGAACATGCCGGATCCCAGGTAGACGCGGACCGCCAAATGCAGGTGACCCCGGCGGGATAACCGTAGGCACCCCAGGCCAATGGCAGGGATGGCCAGAGACAGCAGGTTCTGTGCCAACGTCTTCCAGAATTCAGTCAGCAGGAAGTAGCTGTTCAGCAATACCGCGGCAAGGATGATTGCGTTCGTCCATTTGACAATGGTGGTCAGAAGCTGCTGCTGATGCTGCTCGTAGTCGCTCGACATGGTTTACACTGACTCCGGTCCACCCAGATGGGCCAGGCTTGCTGGGCGAGGTTCCTCCCCGACCACATGTCACTGGGCCTTGAGAAGCGCCAAGGAGGGTGGTGCAGGGTTTCAAGGCCGCCTCGGGAAAGGGCAGCTATGCCTCTTTCAGCCGTCGGCGCCGGCGGAAGATGCCGATCACGATGGGGATGTTGATGAGGTTGATGGCGCCCATGACCAGTACCATGCCGGTGAAGCCCAGACGCTCGGTAAGCATGCCCCCCACGGATTGCCCGCCGGCCGTGCCGATATTAACAAACATCATAAAGATGGCGAACATGGACGCGGAGATATGGGGATCGCTGAAATCCATGGCCACGACGCCATAGACCGCCGCATAGTAGCCGTAGGCCACACCAAAGATGAAGCCGAATAGGGCCACGAGCGAGGTACTGCCGCCAAGGGCCAGGCCGGCGCAGGCTAGGGAAGCCAGGGAGATGGCCACAAACAGGCTTTGCCGGTGCCCGATCTTGTCGGTGACCCAGGTGTTGGAGACCGCTCCCACGATGCGCCCCACCATGGAGAGGGCCACGAGCATGCCGATATTCCCGATGGATATGTGCAGTGTCTGCCGCAGGTAGTCGCTCAGGAAGGTGAGCACACCGTCCAGGGTAAAGGCGTAGAGGATGCCGAGCGCGGCCACCAGCAGGACTGTGCCCTGTCCCAGGGCTTTGAAGGCCGACCAATGGAACGGACGCCGTCGCGTCTGGGTTGGGTCTTCCCGGATCAGAAAGACCAGCGGCACCGGCAGAAGAAGCAGGAGGGCCAGGATGTAGAAATACCACGGCCAACCCAGGTTGGTAACGATCCAGCCACCAACTAGCAGCACGACCAGGATCCCCGCCGCGCGGGCCGCGGTCATCACCCCTTGTACCAGCCCTCGTTCCTCTTCCGGTGTGGTGTCCAGGGCCAGCCCGTCGGTACAGGTGTCGTACAAGGCCATGCAGGTGGCGGCCAGCAGAAGGGCGGCCGTATAGGTTCCTAATCCCTCGGCAACAGAGATGCTTGGCACCAGGTAGATGATGGCCGTTTGGCCCAGCAATCCGATGAGGATGTAGGGCTTGCGGTGGCCAAGACCGAACAGGTTTACGCCATCGCTCAACATGCCCAGGAATATCTTTAGGATGAAGGGCACCAGGAGTGCGGCCTGGAGGAGGCCAACTTCTCCGGGGCTGTAGCCGGCTTCGCCCAGGTAGAGGATGTTGAAAGTCAGGATGAAGCTGAGTGTCACGCCCTGGGTAAAGTATAGCCCGCCAAAGAGCGACAGTCGGAGATTGCGAGTTAGCGTCACTGTCTTCTCCTAGTCGTGAGTGCGGCGGACCAAGAAGCCGGCTATGCTGTCCCGCCGCCATCTACCGCCACGATCGCGCCGGTCATGAACGAAGAGTCCTCACAAGCGAGAAACAGGGCCGCTCGGGCGATCTCTTCAGCTTGGCCGATCCGGCCCATGGGCCGGTCAGCCGCAGCCTCCAGGTATGCTTCCCAGGAAAGCCCTCGGCTCTCGGCATCATCGACAAGCATGGGTGTCTCCACGTCGCCGGGGCAGATGCAGTTGACCCGGATGCCCAGGCGGCTGTGGTCCACGGCCATCGCCTTTGTTAGCAGAACGACCCCGCCTTTGGCGGCGCAGTAGGCTGCTGCTACGTCGCCGCCTTCGAGACCCCAGCCTGAGGAGTTGTTGATGATTACTCCACTGCCCTGAGCGATCATGGTCGGGAGAGAATACTTTGACATGAGAAAGGTGCCCTTGAGACAGATGTCCACCGTCAGATCCCATTCCTCTTCGGTACAGTCCAGCAGCGTGTTTGGGAAAAAGACGCCCGCGTTGTTGAACAGAATGTCCAGCCGGCCGAACGCGTGAATCGTCTCCTCTACCGTTCTGCGGCATTCCTCCGCATGGCGCACGTCGGCACGAACAAACAGGGCTGAGCCGCCGGCTTGCTGGATCTCTGCCACCACTTCTTGACCACGGGCGTCACTGCGTCCAGTGAGAGCAACCTTGGCGCCCTCCTGGGCGAAAAGAACGGCTGTGGCGCGACCGATTCCGGAGGTTCCTCCGGTGATTAGGGCAACTTTGCCTGCTAACCTCATGGGTTTCCCTTTTCCCGTCGGGGCAGAACTCTTGCCCACAAGTTTCCCAAGTTCTCGTCATCCTGAGGCTCAGGTTTGCAGCCCGTACCCTGGGATGGTGAGGGCGTCGACCAACAGCGAATGTGTGGCTGACAAGCATGGGATAGGGTGGCGATGGGAGAGTGGGCCAGAAAGAGGACAGGCCGGCGCAGCGGGTATGCCCCCGCCTCGCTGGCCTGAAGAAGCCCAATGATCCTCAAGTTGGATATCTCGGCACCATTGGCCCTTGTCTGCATCTGACTTTATTCTCCGATGGTAGGGATTGTGGATCCCTATCAAACATTATAGCTCAGATGGGGTGTTGTGTCAAACCGTGCTCACGACCGCTGTGCTCAATGCTCATTCCGCCAGCTACCTTGCGGGGCTTACGCCGACTGGGGGGGCAACCGGGCCGACGAACTGGCCCATCCCACACAGCTCCATTCGGCGTCTCGTACCGTGCCATCAGTTGGGCCACGATAGCCGTAGAGAAGCCGGCAGTGCGTTCAACAGCCGTGCAGCCTGCCGAACCTCCCTTGGCTTGCCCGGACCCGGACTTGCCGGCGAAACTTGAGCCCGATGTTTAGAGAGATCATCTCCAGACGAAGCCGATCCCAGCCAGAAGGATCGCGATCCAGATGAACGGTCTCTTCTGTGCGCCTCTACGGTCGTCCACGGGATCCTCTCAGGCGAACCGGCATTCGGCAACCAGGTGCGGGCACCTTCCCTACAAGGCCTGGGCGTGCTCCCCTAGCGCCTGGGAGATCTGCTCAGCCTTGTCCTGGCCAATCTGGATGTTGATGGTTTGCGTCGGGCAGGCCAACTTGATCCCGGCCTCGTTGAGGGCGTGTTGCAGGGCGGTGTGCTCCTGGTCAAACATCGCCTGGGTGTCCACGTACGACTCGATCCACCATCGCACGCGAAAGATTACTTCCGAATCACCCATTTCTTGGTAGAGAGCCTCCACCGGCTTGCCTGGGAGCACCCCCTCGCGAAAGGGCCGGTCGACGAGGATGATGAACCCGGCGCTTAGGGCGCCGGCGTTGAGACCAAGGGCATCGCGAATGGCCGGGAAGAAGCTGTTGGCAATCTGGCCTTCGCCAAAATCCACGACCTGGGCAATTGCCAGGGTCGTCAACGTGGGGAGTTTTTCGGCGACGCGCTGTCTATGCGCTGGGCTCTTTTCATCAAAGGGATCAGGTTTCAGACTGGACCGGTTTAACGGAAAGCCGGTCCAGTCTGGTTCAGGAAACTACAGGGCGAGGATCTTTTTCTTTTCCGACTGGAATTCATCCTCGGTCAGCACGCCCGCCTCTTTCAATGATCCCAGTTCCTTGAGCTTGGCGATCTTGTCATCCTGGGACAAAGCTGGCGCAGCCTGCGGTATTGCGGCTTGTGCAGCTTGTTGCTGCTGCATTTGCTGCATTTGCTGCTGCATGGCAGCCTGTTGAGCGGCAGCCTGTTGAGCAGCCTCTTGATTTTCCAGAGCAGAATCAACGGCCTGTTGCGTTTCGAGATCGTCCAGTCGTTGGTCCTGCTGTGCCGCATATTGCGACTGTTGCGCACCCTTTATGCCGGATGACGAGCCTATCATGTACGCACCGCCAACGAGCATCGTCGTTCCCATCAGGCCCGGCCCCCGTCGTCTTCTTCGTCTTCTTCTGGCCATGTTTTTTCTCCTTTGCTTACAAGTTTGGGCATATGCTAGGCACAATGCCATTCTGCCCTTCTAATCCACGGCTGCCAGTTCTTCCTCTGCCAGCTCCTCTAGCTCCTTCAACGCTTGCTGCGGTACGCGGTCCTGGGCGAGCAAGAAACCGCCGGCTTCCACGATCGCATTCTGCAATTTGCTAGCCCAGGTATGTTCGAACAACACCAGCGCGGCGCCGCTGTCGTTCTCCAATGAACGCGCGAGCAGAAGTAGATCATCTTCGGTGAACATTGAGAGCAAGTCGTCGAGGAACGGGCGGTACAACTCTGCCTCTTCACCTTCCAGGTCGCTTGCCTCGACGATCTTGACGTCGCCCATGGTATTCTTGCGCACCCAGACCATATCGATCAGGCGAACGACACCTGTCTTCCGCAAAGCCTCCAGTTCCGGCATTATTCTGCCGGTGAACTCGGGCTTGTCAAAGCCAACAGCCATGACTTCAAGTGGACCGAACTTCATATCACACTCTCCTTTGTGTTGAGTAGTACTCGGACTTGAGTTCTGCGCCATCCTGCCATGCTACTCCTCCGCACCGAAGGCGGCCTTGAGCTTGGCCTCGTCTTCAGCCGATAGCGACGTGCGCAGGATCTTTGGATCGAACTGCTTCACCTCGTCCAGCACCTTGTCGGGCGTGACGTCCCGCACCAGCAAGAACAGGGCCGAGTGTCCCGGCTCGATGGTGCTGCCCACCTCTTTGATGAACTTGTCGTCCACGCCATAGTCGCCCAGCGCGCCCCCCAGGGCGCCAGCCGCCGCTCCGATGGAAGGCCCAGCCAGGGCGCCAAAAACAGCAGGCCGATCAGCATGCCCCAGAAAGCGCCCCCCAGGGCACCGGTCCCGACCAGGCTCACCGCTTGCTTGACCTTGCCGTCCTGCTTGCGCACGACGACGGCCGCATCCTCCAGCACGATCAGGTGCTGCTTCTGCAGCCGCGCCAGCGTGTCACGCATCTCGAACGCACTGGTCTCGTCCCCAAAGGCAAACACGACTAGCTCACTCGTGGTTTCCTCCTTTCTATTTGTTTTCTCAGATGCAGTGCACCTGTGAGTTCCTATCCTTCCTTCTCACCTTCACCTTCCTCTACTACGCCAGCGCCTATGGTGCAAGCCATGCCTTCGTCGCCGACCAGGCGCTCTCCGCAACAATCCCTCCACCCACCCCTTGTCTAGCCCTGGTATTGCAGGTGCTCTATGGACAGCAGTGGCAGTCCGAGGGCATTCAGGCGGCTGCTCAGGCCAACCAGTGCTGCCTGGTCTATCGGCTCGCTGGCAAAGATGGTCACCGGGAATCCGGCCTCATCCTCCTCGACCAACACGGATTGGGTGCCAAAGTAATCGGACCAGGTCTCATCCAGATACCCCTGGATGCGGATCCGGAACACTGCCGGGGTGTGCATTGTCAGTTTTCGCCGGTGTTTTCCCATTCCTTTTTCCCGTTCCAGGTATATGCTCGGAGACTTGACAGTCTGTGACGATCAGGTGACCAGACGTATCGCGCCAACTGACCTGCCAGAGTCCTTCCGTGAGGCACCCAGAGCCGAATGCCAGTATACGCGATTTCGTCGGGGAATGCGGGCTACAGAATGTAGTATTTGTGTAGTATCTTTGAGGTGTTCGGCCGCTGCCGCCAGACCTCAATCACGGGGGAGGGGGAGACTGCCGGGATGAGCAGACCTGGCAGGTTCACAGACCCTGACAGATCCTGACGCCAATTTCGAGCTACCGTGTCTCCAAGATGCCAAGCACCTCGGCTGCGGCGACAGCCTCCCGGCGTCCCCGGACGCCCAGCTTCTGGTAGATGTTGCTGGCGTGCTTTCTGACCGTCAGCGGCGAGATGACGAGTCTCTGGGCGATCTCTTTGTTGGTCAGCCGCTGGGCAAGGAGGGCCAGGACTTCCATCTCGCGCCTGGTCAGCGGCTCAACAAGGGGCGACGACGGATGACCGATGGCCGACGACGGCCTGATGGCAGGCTCTGTCGCCGTCTGTCGCCGGATGTCTGCATCCGCGTGATCTGGTGTCGGTTCGGGGAAGGCAGCCAGTAGTTGATCCAGGAATTCCAAGGCCACGCCCCCATCGGCGAGCCGGCGCAAGAGGAGTGCCATCCTGGGGCCAAGTTCTGCGAAGACCCGGAGGAAGCGGCCAGGCCGGGCGAGTGTAACCGCCTGCTCCAGCGCCGCCAGGGCCTCTTTTCGATTGCCCTGCGCATCGCGCAACAGGGCCTGCAAAGCCAGAAGCTCGATCATGGGCCACGGCGTGGCGCCCGCCACGGACTGCTGCAGGCGAGTGAGCATCGTCTCCGCTCGATGCAGGTGATCAGGCGTGCCCCGGGCCAGGAGGATCTTGGTCAGGGTACTGTGAGGTGCTTCGAGGAAATGCGACGGGGTCAGGTGCGTTTCCTGGTCGAATGCCCGGGCCCACTGATCGGCCAGGGCCAGCCTACCTTGCATCAACGCCAGGCGCGCCCGAAACGACTCTGCTTCATACATGAGCGCCGTGTTGCCGGTTTCCAGAGCGTATGTGCTCGCAGCGTCCGCAGCCTGTTCAGCTTCCACAGATTGACCCAGCGCCTGATGGGCCAGCGCCAGGCCATAGAAGCTATCTTGCACTATACGGCTGTGGGCAACGTGACGCCGCTCGAGCACCACAGCAAAATGATCCTGCGCCTCGGCACAGTTGTATTGCTCAAGTTGCACCCTACCCAGGTAATACTGCCCCCAAGTACTACTGACAGAGTGCCACTGCTTTTGCACCATATCCAGCAAATAGACTGCTGTCCTGGCAACCGACCCGAGATCGCCACCCAGGAATTCCATCCCCATTTGAGTGATCAGGAGGCGCGGGGCCAAGGCATTGGCGCCGGGCTGATTTTCCTTCAGGCTATCGCGGAGCATGGCCCAGGCGGCTGCAACATTGCCGGTTTGTTGCAGTCCGCCGACCACGTAGAGCAGTGCCAGCCCCCGCGTCTGCCGCTGGTCTGAAGACGTGGCGGCCAGGCTGCGCCGGGCAATCTCCAGGCAGCGCTGCCCCTCTCCTCGCCAGTAGCAATTTTGACTCTCCAGCGCGTCGATCTCGCCGCGCAGCAGCGCTCGCGCGTGTTCGTCCAGATCACACTCGCTGCTGTCGAGCAGGGTTTCTGCTCGGTCGAGCAACGGCGGAATGTCCATCAGTCGAAATTGGGTGTGCAGCAGCCAGGCGCGCAGCAAGAGCAGCGCGGGTCGTTGTTCGACCATCCCTGCCGGCAACCGGTCGAGCCATCGCTTCAACTGAGGCCACCGTCCGCGGTTCAATGGCTCACAGCGATGTGCCTCGACCAGCCTGGCGGCTGCTGCTACATCCCCCGTTGCCAGGGCGTGGTGCAGCGCTTCATCTACCAGGCCCTCCTGGGCCAACCAGGCGCTGGCCCGGCTATGCAGGGCGGCAATCTGCTCCTTGCTGCATCGCGCCAGCAGCCGGCGGCTCAGAATCTCCCGGAACAGGTGGTGGTAGCGATACCAGACCCCTTCATGGTCGAGCGGCACCAGGAATAGGTTGGTCCGATCCAGTTCTTCGATGATGGCCTGGCCGGAGGTTGGGATGTGGTCGGCATCCAGTACCCTGTCGCAGAGCGGCCCGCAGAAGCGGTCCAGGATCGAGGTTTACAGCAGGAATTCCTGAGTAGCTGGAGACTGGCTTGCCAGGACCTCATTTACCAGGTAGCCCATTACGTGGCGATGGCCGCCCTTTTCGAAGGCCCGGACGAACAGATCGCGATCTTTTGCACTGTGCAGCGAAAGGGCGGCCAGGCGCAGACCAATGGCCCATCCCTCGGTGCGCTTTTCCAGGGTAGTCACCGTCTTCTCGTTAAGCTCCATGCCCACGGCCCGCTCCAGGTAGACCCGCGCCTCTTCAGCCGTGAACTGCAGATCCTCAGCTCGGACCTCCAGCATCTTTCGCCCTGCCCGCAAGTGGACCAGGGGAAAGAGAGGATCGGCTCGGGTGGCGATGGCCAGGTGTACGTGCGGCGGGAGGCGCTGGACGAGCGTAGCCAGCAGGTCGTGCACCATCCCGTCGCCTACCTTGTGGAAGTCATCCAGGGCCAGGACCAGGCCCTGCGCCTCGGGGTCTTTCCGCGAGGGGAGCTCAGGCAGCTCAACCATCTCGTTGCTGAGCGTCGTGGTCAGGTGTTCCAGCGACGGCAACTGGGGAGCCCGCAAAAGATCGAGGGTCCTGGGGCAGGCATCGGCAAACACCGTGCTGATGGCTTCGACCAGGTAGCGCAGAAAGACGGCAACGTTGCTATCGTTCTCGTCCAATGACAGCCAGGCGCTGTGATGGGGGCAATCCTCCAGCCATTGGCAGAGCAGGGTGGTCTTGCCATAGCCAGCCGGCGCGGAGATCAGGGTCAGCTCGCGGCGAAAGCCACCGCTTTGACCCAAGCTGGCGCGCAGCCGCTCCAGCAGGCGTGGGCGGGGGATCAGATCCTCGCTCAGCCGAGGCCGGTGGAGCTTGGTTTGTAGCAGCACGAACGGGTCTGTCTGTCTGCCAGGGGTACTCACAACTAAGCCTCACTGTGCCGCTGATGGCGGCCCGTTGGCGCTGATTATACCACAGAACCGCCCTCAGCGCATTAATTTTCGTACAATTGCCAGGGCCAGTGTATTTGCCTTCCACGATGGGCAAAAGTCTCCAACCAAGCTTGCCTTGGCCCGAGCCCAATTCGCCGCGGTTTCACCTATCGGATGCTTTCCAGCGGCTGGCAGCTCGGGCAGATGTGGCTGCTGGTGCTGCCGGTCTTGATCTTTTCCACAGTCGCGCCGCAGGTGGGACAGGGCTCACCCTCCCGGTAGGCAACCAGGAAGTAACTGCGATCCCAGCGGCCCTTACCGCCGTACAGGTTCTGCTCCCAGGCGGTACCGCTCAGGTCGATGCTCTCCTGCAAGGTCTCCCGGCTCGCCTGCCACAGAGCATCGATCTCATCGCCGGTCAATGACTTGATCCTCCTGAGGGGGTGGATGCCTGCCTTGAACAGTGGGTCCTGGCCGTAGACGTTGCCGATGCCGGCCACGCGCTTTTGGTTGAGCAGAAAGGCCTTGATGCCGCCGCGCCGCCCCTGCAGCAGCAGGCGAAAGTCGTCCAGGGAGAGGCTCATGAAATCTGGCCCCAGCGCGGATACCATGGGGTGGTCGGCCAGATTCTCGACATAATGCGCATAGCCAAACCACCAGAAGTTGATGGCCAAGCAGTCACCGTCGTCGAAATCCAGGATGAGACGGTACTTCTCTGGCAGGTGATCCCGGTCGGTTAACAGAATCTCGCCACCCATACCCAGACCCAGCAACAGCCAGCCCTGCGTTGTCTCAACCTTCAGCCACTTGCCGTGGGCCGTCACTTCGCGGATCCGGGCGCCGGTGAGGGCTGCCTGGAACTGCTCGGCCGGAACGTTGAGGCACTTGGGTTGCAGCACCTCGATGTTGCTGATAGTTCTGCCAGTAAGCTCTCGCTGCATGTCACGCGCAAATACAGCGATTTCAGGCAATTCAGGCACCGGCTACCTCCTGGGCTGTCCCCGGTGCCTGAACCTCCTCAGCAAAGCGAAACCCCCGTCGCTTTGCCTGGGTGAGGAAGGGCAGGGGCGGCACCGCCAGCTCGAGCCTGATGGCTCCCCTGGGTGTTTCGCCCTGCGCCATCAGTTGGGCGACGATAGCTGCAGGAAAGGCGGTGGTGCGTTCCATGGCGGTGAAACCCGTCTCCTCATCGTAAAAGTCCAGTAACTCAATGACCGCCTCAGATTCCCCGTCCCGGTCTTTTCCCCGGCAGGAAACCCGCAGGACGACGACATCCCGGTTGCCGGCGGCCCGCAGCTTGGGTTCCAGCAGGGTGTGGTACAGATCCTGGGGAACGACGGATTGGCCCTTGACCTCTACCGGCTCCGGGCTGAACAGGCCCAGGGCGCGGTAGGCGCCAAACATGGCCGCGTGACCGGGGTAGCGCACCGTCTTTTCCTGAAAGACCTCCAGCCTGCCCTCGTAGGTCCAGGGACAGGTCGAGGCGCCGGCTGTGGTGATGAATGCCTCGCAGCGACCCACGGGCTCCGGAAACTCGACGGCCTCTACCTCGGCAAAGGGCGGCAGCTTGGTCAGCCGGCCGTCGCGCAGTACGGTGGCCGCCCCATCGTATTCCATGGTTAGGCCTTCGACAGGGAAATAGAGCCCATAGTTGAAGGGCGGCTGCGGGTTCTGGGGCAGGCCGCCAACCCAGATGCGCACCTCACGGGGCTGGTCCATCTGATCCATGGCGTGGACCGCCAACGTGTTGCCCATGCCCGGCAGCAGCCCGCAGTCGGGGATGATAGAGACACCCGCGTCGCGGGCCTCGTTTTCCAGGGCGAGCTGTTGCCAGACGTACTGGACCTCGCCGCCCAGGTCGCAGAGGTGGGTACGGGCGGCGATGGCCGCGTGGCTGATGCCTACATTGAGGTAGGGGGGTACGGTGCTCAGGGCCGCATCGGCGCCGCCCAGCAGTATTGCCAGCCCGGCTGCGTCTGCCGCATCCACCTGGCTGGCAGTGACGACGGCCTTGCCAAGCAATCCATTGACCTTCTGCGCGCCAGCCTGGGCAGCGGCCAGATCTAGGTCGGCCAACACTACGGTCTCAGCCTCTCCGTAGCGAGCCATGTCATAGGCGGCCGCCACTCCCTGGCGCCCCGCCCCTAGAACTATGTAGCGAATGATCATCGATCTGCCTCCATTGATGCTCTTTTACAATTCCCTGCCTGCTCTGAGATCCTTCCCACCCCATTGGCTGCTGACCAACCCTTCAGGTCTTGCGCCGGCGACCACGTAGCTGGTGCATTCGAGAGGGAGTGCGGCGAAGTCCAGGTCGATGTTCTGCAGCGCCAGAGGCAATATGCAGCGGCACGTGCCTCCGTGACCGACCAGGACGATGCGCTCCGGCATCTGCTGGTACTGGGAGACAGGCTGCTCAACAAAGGGCACAAAGCGGGACTGGATGTCGAGGTTTCTTTCACCGCCTTCAATGTGCAGCTCCCACCGGCCGTGCTCCTTCCAGTCCTCCCACCGAACCATTCTCCAGGTTTACGCCCTGGGCGCCCAGTCAGCCGCCCAGATCAGGTTGCGTGACCACATGATGCTCGGTCACTACAAAGCTACTGCGGCGTTCTACGATTCCGGGCCATCCACAATGGCACCCTGAGCGCGCAGGCTGTCACGCAGGGCCATGGCATCAACATCGCGCATGGCCGCGCCATCCCTGACAGCCATCGCGGCTGCGGTCCCCGCCCCCTGCCCCATAGCGAAAACGGCCGGCATGATGCGGTATGGTCCCAAGACATCCCATTCTGCCGAAACCGCACGCCCCGGGGCCAGCAGGTTGTCAATGCCTTGGGGCACAATGCAGCGGTAGGGGACCGCGGCATAGG
>Ga0209013_10004263_pt1 | contig 12579 bp, 16 predicted proteins | sample Cruoilmetagenom2_FD_187291 | JGI IMG/M metagenome (GOLD analysis project Ga0209013, IMG submission 187291) | Oil polluted marine microbial communities from Coal Oil Point, Santa Barbara, California, USA - Sample 2 (SPAdes) (version 2) | ecosystem: Environmental > Aquatic > Marine > Oil seeps ...
CGGAGGTGCGAGCTGGCGCTTGAAGCTGGACATTAAGATAAGAAGATAAGGAGGTTTATATGGCACTACATTCTTTCCATTTAACAGCTGATTGGCCTGGACTTCGCAATGATGTAGGCACAATTGAAACAGCCAACTTACATACCAAAGTCTCGATTCCCCCTGAGATGGATGGACCAGGAATTGGGACGAATCCCGATGAAATGCTACTTGGGGCAGCCGCTACCTGTTATATCATTACTCTTGCAGCCATGCTGGAACGTAGCAAAATCGAGAAAGCAAGCCTAACGATGACCTCGGAAGGCATCGTTGACATCACAAAAGGAGTCATCACGTACAAAAAAATCATTCATCGTCCCCTTCTCATTTTACATTCAGAGAAAGACATGGATTCAGCAATAAAACTAACACAGAAAGCTGAAAGTTCCTGTATGATCAGCCGTGCATTAAAAGGGAATGTCGAAATTGAATTGGAAGCGCAAGTTAACGTGAAATAAATATCGTAGAGAAGAGGGAGTAAATGGATTTACAACTGAAAGATAAAGTCGTTTTAGTAATGGCATCAAGCAAAGGCTTAGGAAAAGCAACAGCCCTAGAGTTTGCTAAAGAAGGAGCAACCGTGCTGCTCTCTAGCCGCAACGAAGAATCCTTGACACAAACCGTTGAGGAGATCAAGCAGCTGACCAAAAATACTCAAGTATTTGCGAAAGCATGTGATATGTCATCAGTTGAAGACATAAACGATCTTCTTTCTTGGGTAACGGAAAACTATGGTGGTGCAGATATTTTAATCAACAATACGGGAGGTCCTACAGCGGGTGGATTTAAAGACGTGGCTGATGAAGATTGGATGGCTGCATTCGAGAAGAACTTGCTTAGTTACATACGCACGACGAGAGCGGTGCTCCCACATATGCAAGCCCATAATTTCGGACGCATCATCAATATTTCTTCCTCTTCTACGAAAGAAGTGATTGATGGACTAATTTTATCGAACACGTTCCGTTCCGGCATGGTTGGGTTGACGAAAAGTTTAGCGCGAGAATATGCAAAAAATAATATTTTGGTAAACACGATTGGTCCGGGTCGTATTGCGACAGACCGCGTAGCAGAGCTTGATCAAATAGCAGCTGATCGCCAAAGTGTTTCCCTTGAAGACATCGTTAAGCACAGTGAAAATATGATTCCAATCGGACGTTACGGGAAACCTGAAGAATTTGCCAAAGTAGTTTTATTTTTGGCTTCACCAGCAAACACCTACATGACCGGCCAATCTCTCATCATCGATGGCGGTATGTTAAAAGCACTTTAATCAGAAACACCAATCTTTTGGGGATTGGTGTTTTTTTGACATAAAAAAATCCGCAATACGAAGAATGCGAATTTATTTTACGTTTATCATTATCCTATTTCTCCTAGAGGCAAAAATATAATCACCGCTTCCATTTCGTGCAGAAAAATGCTTTTTAATTTAATGAGATTTCTTCAAATCGCAGTCATTTTTCCAATCATCCCAGATCAATACACATGAGCTTCCCTTAAAAACCAACAGGATATTGTGGTAACTTCAGATGGAACGTTGTGCCTTGACCGACTATACTTTGCACAGATATTTGTCCGCCATGATCATGAATCGTCGTATACACTTGTGTTAACCCTAAACCGGTTCCATCACTTTTACTGGAATAAAAAGGGGTACCAAGCAAAGTCATTTTATCATCCGAAATCCCCATACCCGTATCACTGATTATGATATTCACCCAGTCACATTTGTAATAATGCTCGATGCGAAGCTTTCCTTTAGATGGCATCGATTCAATGGCATTTTTGATTAAGTTGAAAAATGCTTTCAAGTATAGATTTTTCTTGCCAAAAATGCGTTTATCGCAGTCACGGATGTCCATTTCAATTTCTACATCGTACAACTTGTCTTGAAATAAGAACATAAGTGAATTCAATTCTTTGCACACGTCAATTTCAATAACGGGCTCTTCGTAGAGATTCGGTTTTGATACTTGTAGTAAGTTTTGTAATGTATCGATTGCTTTCTCTAACTCACTTTCCATTGCACTTAAATAAGGATGGGAATTGTTCTCCTTCAATAATTGCAAAAATCCCTTTACTGACGTTAACGGATTTTTCACTTCATGTGCAATTCCAGCAGCAATTTGCCCGATGGAAGCCAATTTTTGTCGGTCATTCAGCAATTTTTCCGTTTCTTTTCGTATAGTAAGATCTCGAAGTACGAATTGAAAGGCCTTTAAGTCTCCGAATTGAACGGGGTGACAATAAAGTTCCACTTCAACCAAGGTACCATCAAATCGGGTGATGGTTTTCTCGATGATTTGGAATGGTTCCTTCTCTGTCATGCCCTGCTCTACACGCTTACGTATTTTATCCTTCATTTTATCTTGGAAAATATTAACAATATCCATTCCGATGATTTCCTTTTTGGTCCCTCTTAAAAAATTAGCACCAGCTTGATTGATATAAAGTACTTTATAATTTATATCAATATCAATAATCGCCTCAACAGAATACTCAATTATTTGACTGTAGACACTTTCACTTTGAAAGATTTTTTTTGAGTCATCAATAGATTCATACACTTGATTCATGATTCGACTCCATTCTATATTGAACTGGGCATATATGTTTAGAATATTACGAAAGAATAATGAATTTAGATAATTTTTTAGATTAATTCGAATATTTCTTTAGGTAAGATTATTGTATCAAACATTCTTACGATTGAAAATAGACAGTTACCAATTTTAACTAGACTTTCGCATAGAGTTTCCATCAGTTAGAATGCTTTATGTCGATTCCCGAATCTTATTTTCATTTGTCCCTCTTTTGTTACTGTATAACAAAAAAAGAAGACTCGTGAAAGTCTTCCAATCGTTCTTTATGTTTAAATTTTATAGAAGTCTTTCTGTTCCTCATTACTTACATCCTGAGGAGAATCAGAAGACCCGAAATTTTCAACGTCTTCAAAACTATTTTGATAGTCTCGGATGCCACCTTCATCTTTAAACGGATGTTCGGTTGATGAGCCTAGAATCGCTTCTTCGGGTGGTCGGCTATCCGTCTCAACGTCTTGCGTGGCATGTTCAATACATGTCAGCGAAGTTGGAACTACTTCTAGCCGTTCAAACGGAATCTCCTTACCACACACCGTACATGTTCCGTAAGTTCCATCTGCCACCGCTTGGAGTGCTACATTGATTTGTTCCAATTCTTCTTCTTTATGACGTTCTATGGCCATTTCTGTATGTTGATCCGTCAAATCCGTCGCACTGTCCGCCGGATGGTTATCATAGTGGGAAAGCTCCGTTGTTTCCAAATGCGTATCTTCATGAAGACGTCCCTTTACGTCCTGTAAGTTTTCAGTCAATTGTTTTTTAAGTTCCTCAATTTTTTTAGTTCTCATCATAAAATCCTCCATGTTCTCTTTTCCTTTCTATTACCGTTATTTTGGAATTCAAAACATCTATTCAAATTTCAAGTGGAATGTTGGATAAATGATTTGACCTTCGATTGCAGGAATTTTGACGTTTGAAACAGAAACTAATATATAGGACTTTTCAAGTGCAGCTTCATTTGTATTTGCCTGCCAGTGCACTTTTTTAATTCGTATCGTTAAACAAGAGGGGTTGGAAAATGATGTTCATCAACCGAATTGACCATATTCAATTAGCCGCTCCTATCGGTAGTGAAGAGATAGCACAGTCCTTCTATCAAGAGATTCTTCGCTTGCAAGAAATTGAAAAACCAGCTGACTTAAAGAAAAATGGAGGGGTTTGGTTTTCGAACGGTTTTGTTCAAATTCATGTAGGTATCGAAGAAAATTTCGTCCCAGCCAAGAAAGCACATCCGGCATTTGAAGTGTCTGATATTGAAACGTTCAGCACTCATCTCCATGAAAAAGGAATAGTCATTCAAGTGGACGATAAATTACCTGGAGCTAAACGTTTTTATGTAAATGACCCTTTCGGAAACCGTTTGGAATTTCTGGAATGGATAAATAAAAAATGAGGAGAAATCAAAATGCCATTCGTAAATATTAAAATCACAGATGAAAATGTAACACCTGAGAAAAAAGCGGAGCTGATACAAGGCGTCACACAATTACTGGTCGATGTGTTGGATAAAAACCCGGAAACCACTGTCGTTGTCATTGAAGAAGTGAATACAGACAATTGGGGAATTGGCGGGAAGTCCGTTACCGAACGCAGGAAAAACGGGAAGTGACATCCCGTTTCCTGTAGCATTCTTTAATTGATGCCGACTACCGTGCTTCTTCTTTCCAATACAACATTATCCCGCCAGATCCCGTCCATCTTGCCCATTCGTTCATGCGTGCCGACTTCCCGGAATCCGCACGATTTATGCAAAGCGACACTCGCCAGGTTCTCGGGAAAGATCACGGCTTTCAGCGTCCAGAATCCTTGTTCTTCTGAGGCACGGACCAATTCATTTAGTAACTTTTTGCCAATGCCTTTTCCTTTCGCATCAGGATGTACATAAATGCTGACTTCCCCCACTCCTGCATACACGGGGCGCTCGGATGTAAATAGCACTTTTGCCCAGGCCAGCACTCGATGGCATTCTTCTGCAACTAGATGACATCCCGGATGCGCGGATTGAATCCATTTTTCATAAGTTGGCGCTTGGGTCTCGAAGGTGGCGTTTTTGGTTTTAATGCCTTCTTCATAAATCTCTTTTACATTCGTCCAATCAGTCGCATTCATTTTTCGAATTGTCACCGTCATTTGATACCCTTCTTTTCCATTAAATTTTTAACGTTTTAGTTGCATTTTGCAACTTGTTAGCATATAACTAGTTCATAGAGGTGGAACATGGAAAACAAACGAGAGCTTTTTCAACTGTTAACTCGCCGTTTCGGTCTTTTGAATAAAAACTGTTGCACTGCTGAAGGTATCGATATCTCCACCGTGCATAGCCATATTTTGTACGAAATCGATAAACAACGAGCACCGACAATGCAACAAATTGCCGATACTTTAGCCATTGATGTGACAACGTTCAGTCGCCAAATCCAAACGCTGATTAAGATGCAACTTGTTGCCAAGTCCCCTTCTCCTGATGATAAACGCTTTTATGTGTTAGCTTTAACAGATGAAGGGCACACAATGGCGAGTTCAATTGAAACAGCCATGAACGCATACTTGGACGAGATCTTTTCGCATATGAACGAGTTCGAACAGGAAACCGTATTACGCTCCATTAAATTATTGAACAATGCCATGGCTAAATCAAGTGTATGCTGTACACCATTTATTTAAGCAAGAGCAATCTTGCTTTTGATTTCACATATACTTGCATTTTACAAATAAATGAAAAGAGGAATTTAGATGATGAAAAACAAAATGAGTTTCAACATTTTGACGAATTGTTGTGAACCGACTTCAAAGATGAGTAATCTCTCCCCATTGCCAATTGCCATCATTGGAGCCGGACCTGTTGGATTGGCTGCAGCTGCTCATTTGGCAACAAAAAGTGTAGCATTTGTGCTACTCGAATCCGCTCAAACGGTTGGAAGTAATATCTTGCAATGGGGACACGTTCGGCTATTTTCCTCATGGCAATTTAATATCGATAAAGTGGCGATGAAACTTTTGGTAGAAAACGGCTGGAAAGCCCCCTTGCTGAAACGTTTGCCATATGGAAAAGACCTTGTCGAGGATTATTTGATTCCATTAGCCAATCTCCCTCAAATTCAACCGTTTATCCAATTGAATTCAAAAGTAGTGGCGATAAGTAAACGTGGGTTAGACAAGATGAAAAATTCACAACGTGATGAACAATCCTTTATTTTGTATGTTGAAAAAAACGGTCGCACTGAACGATTGGAAGCAAGAGCAGTCATAGATGCAACCGGTACGTGGGCACACCCGAATCCGGTAAATGCGGATAATGTTTGGACTGATGAGGAGGAATCGCTCCATTCTCATATTACGTATGGAATCCCAGATGTAAAAGGAGGAGACCGCTCAACATTTGAACAGAAACGTGTGGCAGTAGTTGGCGGTGGGCATTCCGCCATCAACACGATCCTGGATCTTGCCGATTTAGAAGGAACCGAAATCATTTGGATTCTTCGTAAACATCGTGTAGAGGAAGTATACGGAGGAGAATCGTTGGATGCACTGCCGGCCAGAGGTCAATTAGGATCACGAATTCACCAATTAGTGGATAGCGGGAAAATCAGCGTGCATACTCCTTTCTTGATTCACCAAGTGCTTCCTGAAGATGGAACCTTGACGATTCACGGAACGACACCAAATGGGGCGGCCACAATTGAACAGATTGATGAAATCATTGCAAACACTGGGAGTCGGCCGGATTTCAGCTTCCTGCGCGAAATTCGCCTCGACATTGATTCCGCGACAGAAAGTGTATCTGCATTAGCACCACTTATCGACCCGAATATTCACAGCTGCGGCACAGTCCGTCCTCACGGGGAAGCCGAACTTCGCCAACCAGAAAAGAACTTCTATATTGTGGGGATGAAGAGTTACGGTCGTGCACCAACCTTTTTAATGGCAACAGGTTATGAGCAAGTCCGATCCATCGTCGCTCATTTGACGGGTGATCAAGAGGCTGCAAAACGAGTTGAATTGGATTTGCCTGAAACCGGCGTTTGTAGCACGAATATTGGCGGCAAAAATAGTTGTTGCTAAGAACTTGGAGGAGTGAAAATGGTGGTTAATCATGGAGGGAATTTGTCCAAAGCTTACTTTATTGCCTACTTGAATTTAATTATGCTGGCCAAGGAATGTACACTAGCATGTGCAAAACAAGATATGCTTGACCAATTTTTTAAAGGAAACCAACATTCTCTTGGACCAATTACGTATCAATCTTTTAACCAGGCAATTGATGAAATCGATCAATAGTAAAAGAAGGCAAACTACTTGATTACTACGTAGTTTTGCCTTCTCTTTGTTTACTTGTTTTTTTCTTTCAGCAACAACTTCCTCGTCCAAGCGATTTAGGTTATCGATATTGCTAATTCTTCAAGCTGCTTTCCTGAATTGAAACAGCGATTTCAAGTGCAGCTATGGCATTTTTATTTGTTATGATTTCATAGACAATCCCTTTTTCCTGCCAAGTAATCTGTTGTTGATGTGTTTCTTTTGAATTACTTACATCTAATTTTATGGCTCCCCATTCATGCGGGATTGGAAGTGTGTGTTTTTCCAAGAATTGAACGACTTCTTTCGCTTCTTTTTCAATCTCCTTTCCTTGTGCCGTGGTAGCTCTCATGTCGAGTGACCACCTGCCTTCGTTCCATCCAATGAATTGTGAACCCGCTCCAGCATCGCGATATCCTTTAATGCCAAATTCTAAATCAACGGATTGAGCACCATTATTCTTATGAATTTGATGGTTAATTTGCTTGGCAGCTTGTTCAGGGGTTTCGTATCTTTTTGCATTGAGTGTCGCAATATTGGCTTCTTTATTTTCCAATTCCTTATGATTAATTGAGATTGGTTGGAGTGTTTCAAAAAACATGATGCTGTATTGAAGTTGTTTAGCACTCGTCTTGGCAGTTAAGTAATGCCCTGGGGTTACAGCCAGGTCCATTGGTAGTTTCACGGGAACTCCCGTATTTAATTGGTTTTCTGTTTCAACGATGATTTCTTCTGATGAAACTTCCTGTTGTGGCTCCATTGCCGTCACTAGTTTATCATCAGGCTCACTTTGAGCTGTCGCTAATTGCGAGGCTTGATTCACATCGCCATTCTCTTCTTTTTCGGTAGTACCACTAGAGGAATAGCAACCCGTCAGTAATAAGAATGCCGCAGTATATATCGGTACTTTCCATTTCAAATCCGACGCCTCCTTAAGATTCTACTCCCTGTATACCCTATACCATTTTCAATAAGCAATACGGATAGATATCTTCACACCACTTATACAAATCTTCTATCCAATTATAGGTAAACAATGTCTTCACATGCATTCCCCTTTTCTTAACCGACAACCATATTTAATAACTTCGACAAACTTGGGATGATTCCCTACTAAGTGCTCATAATTGATCTTTCCGCATAGGCTAAGAGGATGTAATAAGTATTTGTTGCGCTAGAAAGGATGATGATTGATGTGTGGAATTACAGGATGGATTCATTTTCAGAAGGACTTACGGACACAGTACCCTGTCATTGAAAAGATGACAAAGACGCTTGCTAAGCGCGGGCCTGATGAAGAAAATATATGGCTTCGAACACATGCCGCGTTTGGTCATCGACGATTGACCGTCGTCGACCCGATAGGCGGGAAGCAACCGATGACAAAAACCCATAATTCACATAGCTATACACTTTGTTACAACGGTGAACTATACAACACGGAGGACCTTCGAAAAGAGCTCTTGCGAAAAGGACATTCCTTTTCCGGACACTCCGACACTGAAGTATTATTGACTTCTTATATCGAATGGAAAGAGCAGTGTGTCGATTACTTCAATGGCATCTTCGCATTTGCCATCTGGGACGAAAAAGAACAGAAAGTCTTCATTGCCCGTGATCGAATGGGTGTGAAACCTTTATTTTATGCCGAGCGAAATGGAGGTTTTCTATTTGCCTCAGAAATCAAATCCCTCTTAGCACACCACGACGTAAAAACCGAGTTATCGCGTGAAGGTTTAGCCGAAGTGCTGGCAGTCGGACCATCTCGAAAACCAGGCTCTGGCGTTTTTCATGGGGTGAATGAATTACGGCCTGCCCATGCATTGACTGTTTCACGCAAAGGTCTACGAATTTGGCGTTACTGGAATGTAAAAAGTGAACCTCATAAAGACTCGGTAAAAGAAACGACAGAGAAAGTTCGATTTCTCGTAACGGATGCCGTCGAACGCCAACTTGTATCAGACGTACCACTTTGTACATTGTTATCAGGTGGCGTCGATTCCAGTGCCATAACGGCAATTGCCGCCAATCACTATAAGAAAGAAGGATTGGGTCCACTTCATACGTATTCCATCGACTACGAAGATAATGCCAAGTTTTATAAAGAAAATGAATTCCAACCAAATGCGGATGGACCGTGGATTCAAAAAGTGACGGATAAATTCGGCACCGTGCACCATTCCTCGATTATTATGCAGGATCAGTTGATTGACACGCTGACAGAAGCAGTTCACGCCCGGGACCTCCCCGGCATGGCGGATGTAGACTCCTCTTTACTATGGTTTTGCAGAGAAATCAAGCAGGACTTCACGGTCAGTTTGTCTGGGGAATGTGCGGATGAAATTTTCGGGGGGTATCCGTGGTTTCATAATTTCAAAGATTTGAATGGTACGGGATTCCCTTGGATGCGTTCAACGAGTGAGAGAATTACTTTGTTGAAAGAAGATTGGCGTCAGAAATTGAAGCTTGAGGAGTACGCCAACCAAGTTTACTTGGATACAGTAGCCGAAACGCCTCGCCTGGATGGGGAAAGAGGAACGGATGCTAAACGCAGGGAATTATTTTATTTGAATATGACGTGGTTCATGACCACACTGCTCGATCGAAAGGACCGGATGAGTATGGGTGCCAGCTTGGAAGTACGGGTACCTTTTGCGGATCATCGTCTCGTCGAGTACGCCTGGAATATCCCATGGGAAATCAAGATGGCCGGCAACCGCGAAAAGGGAATCTTAAGAAAAGCACTGGAAGGTCTCCTGCCCGACGATGTGCTATATCGCAAAAAAAGCCCCTATCCGAAAACGCATAACCCTTATTACACAGACCGTGTTCAATTGTGGCTGAAAGAAATTCTAAAAGACAAAAATTCGATTCTTCATGAACTGTTTGATCCAATTCGACTGAATCAACTGATTGAATCCAAAGGGGAAGCTTTCAAAGTGCCTTGGTTCGGCCAATTGATGACCGGTCCACAGTTACTGGCCCATTTGGCGCAAATGCATGTGTGGTTTGAAGATTCGAAGATTCAATTGATTGATTAAACGTTTGTTTTGGCCATTCTATGTACGATTCATAAAAAAACACAGCAATTAGCGAATCCTTAATAAAAGAGTGGAACATCAACTTAAATTGATGTTCCACTCTCTTTTGTGTTTATAGTTTATATTATAGTGCAATTTATCATTTAGGTTTCACTTTCTCAAATAAAGGAAAAAGGTATGTAGGGAGTGAGCCGATATGAGCATAGAAAAGTACAGATGCAAAGACTTTCCAATTACTGGCGTATTGAGGATACCAAAAAAGTTCCAGGTTAAATTAGGATTGCTCGCAGAGAGAAGAGTGGAAATCGCCTATGAGGAAAAAATGATCTTCATTCGAAAAGAAAATCCCAAGTCCGTTCACAACAAACGACTCATCACAGACAACGGCTACATCAAAATTCCAAAGGAAATTATCGATATTGCCAACATTACTTCAGAGGACGAATATTGCCTGTATATAGATGAACCCAATAAACAAGTCGTCGTGAAAATATAAACAAGGCGTCCCAATGAAAAACCTCCCGCGGAAAGAGTCCGCCTGGAACTGAAATCAATTATTTTGATTAACTCAGCCTTTATCCAGACAACCGAGTGGAAGCGCAGCTGTCTTGCGGAATTTCAAACGCTTCCCTCCGGCGAAGAGACACACTCATTGAAGGTTACTTTATACTTTCCAATGCTCTCTTAACATTAGCAAAAGTCTCAATTTTAGAGAGATTAATACGGCTCTTGACTGCTGTTTGTGCTAATTCTGGACGCAATCCTGTCGTAATGACATGGATGCCCATTAAATTGAGCATCGTTCCAATTTGATGAAGATGTTCCGCTATGGCTTCATCAATATTAAAGATCCCTGAAAAATCTACGATTACATGATTGATATCCAATGCCCCTATTTTCGGAACAACTTGTTCCATAATATAATTTGCCCTATAGCAATCGATATTGCCAATTAGGGGAAGTACTACAATATCATCTTTAATCGGAATGAGTGGGGCTGATAATGCCGCAAATTGTTTTTGTGTTTCTTGTCTAGCTTCATTCAATAGAAATTCAAACGCGTGCACAGTTTCAGTTAGGCTGATGTCTAACATGATATTTATCCGTTTAAGAATAAGTGCATTTTCTTTAAGCGACAGGCCTAGTTTTATACTGATTTCCGTCACGATTTCATTAAAGACTTCCCGGGTCGGCGGATAACGTACCACAATTTCTGAAATTTCCCTACTTGATGACACTTGCATAGCTGCGTTTTTTTTACTCCACTCAATCACTGTATCAGGAACCGAGTCATTCCCTTCGTTTTCAAGTGATTCCGCCAAAAAACTTATAAGTTGAACATACATGGAAACTGCTTGATCTTTCTCCCAAACAGGGATATCTAGTTTCATTCTATGAAGAACACCTTCAACTACTGTAGTTGCCAAGGACTCCACATTTTCGTTTATGTATTTAGAAAAGTTAATAACTAAGTTCATTGTTCTTCACACCTTTTATCTGGATTATTTCACAAGTATCGGATAATCAACTCATCGGATCACTTCCATTAGGATGAGTTTTTTCTATTATACCGTATCACGGTTAATAGAAATGTCGGATGATTCGAATGATCATTTTGGGAATGAACAATATGATCTCCCCAGCTACTTCCAAAAGGACGGATTCTCGAACTTCACCGACGACAACCTTTACAACTCCTTCTTTTTGCTTTTCATGCTCTTCTTCTTTTTCCCTCATTTATTTATCTCCCATACACATATTTTCAACACCAGAAAATAAGATATTATTGATCAAAAACAACCATAAGCAACCGATTCACTACCACCAAGATTGCAAAAATTATAGCTAATGTCGGCTTTCCAGGGGGAGCACCTTAAATAACTATCAGTTTAATAACAACTTCGGTATACTCCTAAAAATCCCTGCTTATTCCATTAGTAAATTTTTAATAATAATAGAATGGGAAATCAACTTAAATTGATTTTCTATTCTATTATTCCTTTATTTTACATTTGTTTTATTGCCCGCCGCTTGTTTATTTATCTTCCCCCATCCTATGGTTCGTACTGTCCCCTGGCTTTGCGTTATTCTCTTCATTGAAAGATAGCACCATATCTCTTTCCAAATCTTTAGATTTGAGGCATAATTAATTACCAATACAATTGAACTACGATGGGGGAGTTAATTTCACCTATGGGTCTTATTTATTTAGAACTAACACGATTAGTGGATGATTATTTCAAATGCGAAACTTTGTTGATAAAAGAACAAATACTTTCTGATATCAGACTGCTTACTGAGGCTGTTCTCAGTGAAAGTCCTCAGTAAACGATATGCTGATGCTTGGATTTTATATGTTCCCCTCCTTTCTATTCTCTCCGCATAATAGCAACTTCAACTAAATAAACAAGCTGAAAGGGGGTGTCCCAAAAGTCATAGAAAAAAGACTTTTGAGGACAGCCCTCTTTTTATATTAGAAGTGGTTCAAATAAACATCGAAGAGGGTATCGCTGTTTCAAGACACAATCTGAGGGGCAATTGTGGCTCTTCATCGGGAAGAAGCGTACTGCAAGCGAATGATATTCCGCAAAACAGCT
>Ga0209013_10004264_pt1 | contig 12576 bp, 10 predicted proteins | sample Cruoilmetagenom2_FD_187291 | JGI IMG/M metagenome (GOLD analysis project Ga0209013, IMG submission 187291) | Oil polluted marine microbial communities from Coal Oil Point, Santa Barbara, California, USA - Sample 2 (SPAdes) (version 2) | ecosystem: Environmental > Aquatic > Marine > Oil seeps ...
AATGAGCGAATCGTATTTCGAGGCCCATTTGGCGGATTACTTTGAACACCCCCGTAATTTAGTTGTAGGCATTATCGGGGCTGATAAAGTCAACGAGATGGCACTTCAAGCCCTTGCCGATGGTGCGGTGCGGTTTGTTTCCTACGAACATTTGCCCGCCTGGACCGGTACGGGTGAAGCCTTGGTCCAGGAGATCGAAACAATTTATCATGATCTTTTAGATGATATCGATTACCCGGCGGACGGGATTGTGGCACAGATCGTAAGTGAAAGGCTCAAATCCCATTTGGGTGCCACATCCCACCACTACCGGTGGCAGATCGCTTTTAAAAAAAGAGGTGAGACAGGCGTCACCACGGTCGAATCCATTACCTGGCAGGTGGGAAGAACCGGCAATGTGACACCCGTACTGGAAGTGGCGCCGTTAAGACTATCGGGTGCGACAATCAGGCGGGTCACGGCGCACCATGCGGGGATGATCCGGAAGATGGGTATCGGACCGGGAGTTAAGATAGAAATAATACGCAGCGGCGAAGTGATCCCCAAGTTGCAAACTGTTCTTAGCTGTGTTTTGGCTGTTGAGATTCCGGACCGGTGCCCTTCCTGTGGAGAAGTATTGGGTTGGCGCGGAGATTTTTTACGCTGCCCCAACCAGGAAGCTTGTCGTGATCAAATCGTAGCACGGCTACGTCATTGGTTTCATATATTGGGGAGTGCCGATTGGTTTGGAATTAAAACGATCGCGAAGCTTGTCGATGGGGGGATTGATCGACTTGAAAAGATTTACACTACTACTGTTCAAGATTTTGAATCGTTTGGTTTCGGGCCGGTTCAATCCCGGAATCTCTACGAAGCACTTCAGCTTAGTCGTACTCAACCGGTGGATGACTGGCGCTTTTTGGCTGCTCTTGGTATATCCAGTTTAGGGGTTGGAGAAAGCCGCAAACTTTTGACCTGCTTCCCTTTAGAAGAGTTGTGGGCGGAGGGATGGAAGCAGGTTGCCCAAATCAAGGGCTTTGGTGAAATTAAAGCCCGTGCGATCATGGGAGGACTGGGCGAGCACTTTGAAACCTATTGTGATATGCTATCCATGGGTTTTCAGCTGGAGCGAACACCAAAGGCCGACATTATCCGGGCTGATTTAAGTCCCATTGCCGGCAAGGGAGTGGTCTTTACAGGGAAGATGATTCGAGGGACTCGATCAGATATGCAGTCTCTGGCACGACGTCTGGGGGCGAACGTGCAAACCAGCGTCAGCGGTGCTACGGACTTGTTGGTTTGTGGTGCCAGCGTCGGTGCTAATAAATTGGAGAATGCGCGCCGGAAGGGCATTCAGATGTTAACAGAAGCAGAATTTTTAAATCTGATTGGCGAGTTCGAACAGGTTGACGGATAAACCGGTGAATCCCTATAAAGGATGGTTGCTATGAGTGAGCATGTTGGTGCCCGCGTCATTATATCCGGGAAAGTTCAAGGCGTCTTTTTCAGGACCGAAACCCAGAAAGCGGCCCGTGGATTTGGTGTTGCCGGATGGGTTCGTAACCGGACTGACGGAACGGTGGAGGCGCTCATGGAGGGGTTACGGGAAGACGTGGAGGCCCTTATCGCCTGGTGTAATGAGGGTTCTCCCATGTCCCGCGTGAATCGGGTGAAGGTAGAATGGAAAGAATATACCGGAGAATTCATCCGGTTTGAGGTAACCTACTAGAACCCAAATTGAGCGATTTTTTGCTCGCTCCGCACCAATCTATTGAGCGCTAAGGCTTTCAAAAATACTCGGCATATCCAACGGGTATGCCTGCGTTTTTTGAAAGCACTATCATCTCAATATCTTGGCACATAGCTTCGTAAAAAATCGCTCAACTTGGGTTGATAAAACAGGCCGTTACCTCTTATTTTACTAAGAGAGCCAACAGCCTGTTTTGAAATCATTTCGGATAGGTGAGCTGCCGTTTAAACAGCATCGCTGAGCTTCTTGCCCGGCTTAAATTTTACCACGTTACGGGCTTTGATCTTGATACTTTCACCGGTCTGGGGATTTCTTCCCATGCGGGCTTTACGGCGCACTTTGCTAAAAGTACCGAAACCGACCAGGGTCAGCTTACCGTCTTTTTTTTTCAGCGCCTTGGTGACACTTGCAGTAAAAGAATTCAACGCCGCACTGGCTGCCACTTTGGAAATACCCGCATCATTGGCCATTTTTTCAATCAATTCCGCTTTTGTCATAATTTTTCCTCCCAATATTAGTTAATCCTGCCGGTTGTTATTGTCCTCCATCTAACGGCTCAATATAGCAATCAAAATTCCATGTCAACCAAAAAACCGTATCTTTTATTCCAAATTCAAGGCAAATCAGAAAAGAGCATCGACAAATTTTTCTGTATTGAATGTCTGCAGATCGTCAATTTGTTCACCCACGCCAATATATTTTAGCGGCACATTCAGGGAATTGACAATGCTAATGACGATGCCCCCTTTGGCGGTACCATCAAGCTTGGTTAAAGCGATACCGGACACGTCAAGCGCCTCGTGAAACATTTTGGCCTGGGACACCGCGTTTTGTCCGGTGGTCGCGTCAAGCACCAGCAGGATTTCATGGGGAGCGCCGTTGAGTTTTTTATCCACACTGCGTTTTATTTTTTTCAACTCTTCCATCAAATTGACTTTGGTATGAAGCCTTCCGGCGGTATCGATTAAAACAACGTCGGATCCCCGGGATATCCCCGCTTCGACGCCGTCATAAGCCACGGCCGCCGGATCCGATCCATCCTTGTGGTGAACGAGATCTGCTTTGCCTCGCTGGGCCCATATTGTCACCTGCTCAACGGCCGCAGCCCGGAATGTGTCGGCGGCGGCGATGAGCACCTTTTTATTTTCGCCCGTGTAATGGGCCGCGAGTTTGCCGATGGTCGTCGTTTTGCCCACCCCATTGACCCCGACGACCATGATGACATGGGGCGTGACTTCGGCTGCCTGGGAGCTTGTTTTCTTTATTTCGTCCGTTTTGAGCAGGGAGTGGATCTCGGCTTTAAGGACGCTTTTCAATTGATCGGCATCGGTGATGTTAGCGGAACGATGTGAGATTCGATCGATCAAGTACAGGGTGGTCTGAACACCGATATCGGCGGTAATCAGTAGTTCTTCGAGTTCTTCCAGCAGTTCGTCATCTATTTTTTTACGGTCCAGGAAAAGCTGATCGATATCGGTGTTTAGGAATTGCCTCGTTTTGGAGAGCCCTTTTTTTAACCGGGCAAAAAGTCCGGCCGGTTTTTCAACGATGGCATCATGCTCTGCCCGCTCTTCGAGTGCGGGTGGTTCGATTACTGGCTCGACTTGCTGAACCGGCCGTATGTCCGGTTGGGTAACGTCCGGCTCTGCGGGTTGAACTGGTTGTGGCGCGACTGGTTTTGGTTCAGTGACTTCTTCAGGAACAGGTGGTTTTTCTTCATCGGGTATTTCACGATCCGTTACCGAAGGTGGTTCCGGTATTTCCAACGCCTCGGTGGGTTGGATTTCTGTGGGTTGTGACGGTGCTTGTTCATAGAGTCTGGATTGGCTTTTTTTGCGACGGACAATGAGCAGAATCAGTAAAAGGAGAAGAAGCCCCAGCAGAGCCAAAAGATATGAAACCGGTATTTTCAATAAAAAATCGCTCAATTCAGGTTTAAGCCTCGGCCTGGTTAAAGTTGGCGGAGACGATTTTTGAAACGCCCTTTTTCGGCATGGTGATACCAAAAAGCATTTCGGCGAATTCCATGCTTTTTTTATTGTGAGTAATCATCACGATCTGGGATCTTTCCCCGATGGTTTTGATCAATTCGTTAAAACGCAGGATATTGGCTTCATCAAGCGGTGCATCGATTTCATCGAGGAAACAGAACGATGCCGGCCGGATAAGAAAAATGGAGAAAATGAAGGCAATAGCCGATAGGGCTTTTTCTCCACCCGACAACAAACTCATTCGGGTCAGCCTTTTCCCCGGGGGCTGGATCATATATTCAACGCCACTTTCAAGGGGTTTGTCCGGTTCGGTTAGGACAAGTTTGGCGACACCCCCTTCGAACAATTTTGGGAAAACAACTTTTAATTGTTCATTGATGGATTCCATGGTTTCGTTAAACCGTTTTTGGGTGATTCGGTTAATTTTTCTGATCACCCGGTAAAGACCGTCAATGGCATTGATCAGGTCTTCACGCTGTTTGGTTAGAAAGTCATATCGGGTTTCCAAAGTTTGATATTCCGATATGGCGCCCATGTTGACGTCACCCAATACCGATATTTTTCTTTCCAACTCACTCAATTCGGATGCGAGTTCTTCGGGACTTCGGTCTGCGTAACGATCCTTCGGGTTCTCCTGTGCCAACGCCTCAATTTCTCTTCGAAATCCGGAAATGGTTTTATGATAACGCTCCTTAAGGCGGTCGGCGATATTCTTTTGGTTGATGGTGAGCTCGCTAAGTTCAACTTCCAACAGCCTCGTTTCCTTAAGGGTTCTTTCATGATGGTCACGGATATCGGCGATACGATCTTCATTCTCTTTTAAATGTATATCGAAAGCATGGTAATCTTTTTCATAATGATCGATTTGGGCGTTGGCGTGCTCTAATTGTTGATACATGGTGTCCAAAGACTGTTTTATCTCTCCGGCTTTTTCTTTGGCGGCGGTTTTTTTATTGATCTTGGTTTCAATTTCGCTGATCAGTTGCCCATACCGGGTTTCCTGGTCCGACTGGAATTCGTTCAAACGCCGGAAACTGTTGCGGTGATTTTCCCGCTGGGCTTTAAAGGATGTCAGCTCAAGTTTCAAATCCATCTCGCGCCGGTTGATTTTTTCCATCTGTTCCGAAACGGATTGAATCCGAGCGCTGGTGTTCGATACAACTTCCTGGGATGTTTTTACTTTTCTGGTAACATCAGCCAGGGCGCGGTCGTACTTACTAATCTCCTCATCCAGGTCGGCTTCTTCACCGAACAATTGTTCCTGTTCCAGCTGAATGATTTCAAACCGGCGGGCGACATTTTTAAGCGCTTCTTCAGCTTTAAAAAGTGTTTTTTCAGCGTCCGTTTTGTCCTCGGAAATCCGGTGTTTGGTAACGGTCAATTTTTGCAGTCGATTTTCAACCGCTTTTACGTCGTTTTCTATCTCTGTTTGGGTGGATCGGGCCGAATTGATTTCTTGATCCAAACTGGCGAGCTGTTTGCCGAGTTGTTTTATTTCCTGCTTTTTGGCAAGGATTCCACCCAGCTTTTCACTACCGCCACCAACGAGGATTCCCCGGCGGGATACGATATCTCCAGATCGGGTAACAATGGTTCGTTTCGTTTCATTGCGGTTGAAGTGCTGAAGTGCGTCGGTAAGATCTTCGGCCAGATCCACTTGCCCCAGCAATAATTGGGCAATGTCTTCAAATTCTTCTTTCACCGTCACGTAATCGAGCAACGGTCTAAACGCAGACGATTTTCCTGCGGAGTCCGATTTATTGGGCTCTAAAGAATTGGCGGGAATAAATCCGCCTCGCCCGGCTTTGGTACGCTTCAGGTAGTCGATAGCCAACAGCCCGCTTTGCTGATCATTTACCAATACGTATTGAAGGGCATCGCCTAACACCGCTTCAACAGCCACTTCGTAAGACGGTTCCGGAACGATGACATCCGCAGTTAACGCAATGACTCCGGCTGCTAAAGTGTTGGTCGGGTCGGTTACCGGTTTTTGCTGGACGGATGCACTGGACAGTGTCTGCTTTTTTAACGTCATAATGGCCCTGACGCCATCCCGGTACCATTCGAAATTATCTTCCATTTTCTTTAAATCGGCGTGGCGCGAGGTGGTTTGATTCCGGTTTAGATCAAGTTTTTGCACGGTTTTAAGCTGTTGAGACAGATCCGCGGTTTTGGCGTCTAGCTCCCGCCGAATGGTTTCGAGCTGCGCATCGATATCCGCCAGGTGCCGACCCAGAGACTTCAGCCGGTCCTGGGTTTCGGTTCTCCGGTGCCGGCATTGGTCGGTTTCTTTTTTTGCAATCTGCTCCTCTTCCCCTTTTATTTTTAATCGCTGTTGGAGATTTTCCTTGTTGTTTGAGGCGTGTTGGTGGATGTTTTTATAACGGGCTTCCTGGGCGATTTGATCCATCAGATCGGTTTTAGCCGTTTCCAGCGCTTGCTTTAAAATATCGAGTTCCCGGCGAATCGACACCGTGGTATCCCGCTCGGAATGGATGGTTTCTTCCAAGGCGTCAATTTTTTCGTCTAGGTGATTGATCTGGGATTGGGTCTGATCGATTTCGGTACGGAGTTGGATATTTTTTTCCTTCAATCTGGCTCCGGCTGATTCAAGCTCGGTAATTTCACTGGTAAGTCGATCGGCTTCCTGGTGAAGATGGGCCCGGGTATTCTCGCTGCGATCAAGGGTTCGTTGAAGGTCGAACCGGTTCGATTTTTGATCGGCGATCTGCTGGTTTTTCTGCTGCCGGTTGAGTTTGATTTCTTCCATGGCGGCATCGATTTTCTTCATGGAAAATACTTGGGAATCTCCGGTATTTTTCAGCTCATCCAGCAATCTTTCGGTTTCACTGATTCTATACTCGTGGTCGTTGTAACGGAGAAGATTCAGCCGGATATCGATGGTGCGGGCCAGGGCACGAAATTTTTTATACCGCCTGGCTTTTCCGACCTGACGTTTGAGGCTGTTCATCTGGCGTTTGATCTCAACCATGAGGTCATCCAGACGTAGCAGGTTTCGCTTCGTGGCCTTTATCTTCCGGAGCGCCTCCATTTTTCGAGTTTTAAACCGGGTGGTGCCGGCGGCCTCCTCGACAAAGTATCGCCTTTCCTCAGGCCCGGCCTCGGTGATGGCACCGATACTTCCCTGCTGGATCATGGCGTATGACTTGGTACCCATGCCGCTTCCGAGGAAGACATTCCGAATATCTTTTAATCGGCATGGTTGTTTATTGAGTAAATACGCGCTTTCACCGGACCGGTACAATCGTCGCGTCAACATGATTTCGGTGAAATCTCTCAACTCTTCGGGTGCGGACCCGTTATCATTGGCCATAATCAGATTGACTTCAGCCATGTTCAGAGGGGCGGTACCGTTGGCACCGGAAAAAATCACGTCCTCCATGGCCTTGCCGCGGAGTTGCTTGACGCTTTGTTCGCCCATCACCCAGCGCAGGGCATCGACGATGTTGCTTTTCCCGCAACCATTGGGACCCACAATCGCCGTAATACCCGAGGGAAAATCCAGGCGGCATTTATCATAAAACGATTTAAATCCGGTAATTTCGAGCCGTTTGAGCCTCATGCCAGATCCTTTTTATTTGTTTTTAACAAGTCCGAACGAACACTTGCTCAATTTACGGCGATCAATACCAGCAAATAAATCCTTTGTAAAGGAAAAACACAACAGGATGTGCAGAAATGATAATACGGCACAAGATATGGGAAGTTATACCAATTCGGATATCTGGGAATTTCTGTTTGCTGGAATCGATTCCTATAGTTTCCTCTTGACACTCCGGATCAGGGACTATTAATTCTCTTTATCACCGGGATATTACAACGTCGATGATTAGTGCATGTATCTTTTCCCAGGAGGATATCCATGACCGAAGGTAAAGCGAAATTAATAGAAAGTTTTCTGTCCGAAGCCGGCGTACGGGAAGTGACGGCATCCAGCAATACCTCTCTGGATGAAAGGCGGTCGTACCATCCCACAGAATGCGATGTATTTTCAGGTAGTTATTCCAGAACATCGCCGGATCCGGCTTTTCGTTTCAGTATAGACCACGAGGCCGAAAGACTGCTGCCCGATATGGTTAAAAACAAATTACTGCGGATCGACGCGGTTGAATCGCCGGATGAAAATTTCAAGGAAAATTATCACCGAAAACGAACCATCGGTATTGTTTTCTCCGGCGGCCCGGCACCCGGGGGGCATAACGTCATTGCCGCCTTGTTCGATGCCGCCAGGGCGGCCAATGCCGACAATCAGATCCTCGGATTCATGATGGGGCCCGACGGCATTATCGACAATCAGGTAACGGAGATCACCCATGAGCGGGTGGACGCTTATCGTAACATGGGTGGCTTCGGCATGATCAAAACCGGGCGTGCCAAAATCGATACCGAAGAGAAAATGGCCTTGTCCAGGAATACCTGTAAAAAACTCGGCCTGGACGCCCTCGTCGTCGTTGGGGGCGACGATTCCAATACCAACGCAGCCTTTTTGGCCCAGGAAATGGCGGCCGACGGTATCCAGGTGATCGGGGTGCCCAAAACCATCGACGGCGATGTTCAGGTGCAAGACGCCACCGGACGGGTGTTGTGCGCCATGTCGTTCGGATTTCATACGGCCGCCCGGTCATTTTCCCAGCAGATCAGCAACCTGTGCACCGACTGCAGCTCGGATATGAAATACTGGCATATCTGCAAAGTCATGGGGCGTTCGGCCAGTCATCTGGCTTTAGAAGTGGCGCTTCAAACCCATGCGAATATGACCCTCATCGGTGAAGATCTGGCCGAATATGTAAATCCGGATAAAATGACGGCAACCACGTCATCGGGCAGGACCGATTGTGGTGCTTATGGTATGACCCTGCGGCACCTATCCCGGGTTATTTGCGACGGGATTGTCAGACGGGCCGCCGTGGGGAAAAATTGTGGGGTCCTGGTGATCCCCGAGGGCGTACTCGAATTCATCAACGAAATTCAAGTGTTCATCATCAAGCTCAATACCATTATTGCTGAGTATAATAAAACCCATGACCAGGATTTTCACCAACGCTTCCCCCGGCTGGAGGACAAGCTTGATTATCTTCGCGATTTGGCCCGTCGTCTTCGGCAGGAAGGCGGTGTCAATATTTGGAACAGCCATGACGATGAACTGTTCAACGATATTCCGCCCTTTTTTCAGGAGGGCTTGCTCACCGAACGGGATGCCCATGGAAATTTTCAATTCTCTTTGGTGGAGACAGACAAGGTGATCATGGGGATGGTCAAGGACCATCTCGTTGTCCTCCGGGAAACAGGGGCCTATAAACTGGGAATTGAACGAAACTTTTACACCAATTTATTGGAAAGGGATGGAGTCAATCCGGAAACTTACGGTCCGGTCCTTTTTTCCAATTACGATGATCGTGCCGGTCATTTGCTGGTACGGACCGAGATCATTTCAAAAAAGACACTGAGACAAGCTATTGAGAAAGTGAAGCTGATATCGACTGATGACGATATTCCCGCTGCGATTGTAAAAATTTACGAAAAATCGGTTCCCAAATTTAAGACCCAGACCCATTTTTACGGTTACGACGGCCGGGGGAGCAGTCCCACCGAATTTGATTGCCGCTATACCTATAACCTGGGCCTGACGGTTTTTAGCCTGATCACCAACGGTGCTACGGGACAGATGGCGGCCATCATGAATTTGGAAAAAGATTTTTCCAGGTGGATACCCATCGGTATTCCCATCGCGCCCTTGATGCACCTGGAGGAGCGCAAGGGAAAACTCGCCCTGGTCCTGGAGAAAAGTCTGGTGGATCTGCATTCATCCGCATTTCGGGTGGTGAAGGCTTATCGTGAGAAATGGCTGTCCGCCGTTCCCGGTGATGATGATTATCGCCTGCCGGGTCCCATTCACTTTGCCGGTGCCAGTGAGGAAACCCGGCCCATTACACTGGTGCTAAACGATCTGGGGCGAAGTCATGAGGCCAGAATTGATGAGGCCCATGGATGATCCAAGTTGTTTTTGTATGCACTGCCAATATCTGCCGAAGTCCCATGGCAGAGGGGTTATTAAACCACCATTGGAAAGGTCAGGGCTGGACGGGTCTCAAGGTATCATCCATGGGGATTCAAATGATCGACAACCAGCCGGCCTCCGAACATGCCGTTACTGTATGTGCCGAAAACGAAGTTGATATTTCTTCCCACCGGTCACGGGCCCTCCATCCGAAAGAACTTCAAAAGGCGAACCTGATCCTGACCATGGAACCGTTTCAACAAAAGCATCTGCAGCTTTTGGCGCCATCAATCAAAGACAAGGTTTTTTTACTGGCGAAATGGCCGGAAGAAAATCGAAAGCGCGGCGTGATCACTGATCCCATCGGTCGCTCCCTGCGGGTATATCGAAAGATTTTTAAGGTGATCGATAGGCACGTTCAACGGATCTTACCTCATTTGACCGCATCGATCTAAAGGAGCGCTTGGAAAATACCGGGAGTCATTGACAGTGTCGTTACCGAGTTTGAATCATACCCTATCCCAGTTGGGGCGATCTTATCTGGTCGTGGATGTCCATTGCCTGTTCGTCGCCGCCAGTCTTAGAGAAGAGGTTTGGCTCTATAGCCAACGGGAGGAAGCCGAGCTGTTGGCCCAGGTGTGTCAGAGGGCGGAAGCGTTTCGGATCCGGGACGTGAATCCTGATCGGGAATTGGTAACCTATTCAGGGGGGGAGCAGGCAATTTTAGCGTGTTTACTCATCTTGGTCTTAATCCGGGCCCTTGATTTAAAGCAGCTTCAACTACTTTTGTGCGGGGTACTGGAATCCATCAGTCATGAAAATCGTAAATTATTGTGTCGGCACTTCCGTGACGCCGCCGAAACCCATGGGGTCGGGGTTCATCATATGAGGGACAATCAAATCAGCGAACTGGCGTTTGGATCATGCGCATTTTAGAAGGGACGTATCCGCTTAAAGATCGTCGGCTGAGTTTGACTGTGTCCCAAAACCTTGAATTTGGTGAAACACCAACCTGGCTGCATCTTACCGGGGTTAACGGGTTGGGTAAGACCTCTTTTATCGAAAAGATCTTGATACCCGCCTTGAAGGATCAAAAGGTACCGTTTTTATATCTTGGGCAGGATTTTAGAACCCAGCTCTATACCCTCAAAGCCTTGCTGGCGGTTTCCGGAAAGGACGGCGTACGAAATAATATTCCCGGTTTGCTTAGCCAGTGGGTGCATCAAAATCATCATGCGCGGGTCTTCATTCTGGACGAGTTTGACAAATATCCGGATCATACTCGGCATATATTTAAAATCAGCCGAGACTTCATCCGCACCTATGTCGCTGTCTCCCATTTAGACAAGCCGATGCAGCCTGGGGCACCCTTTGACGCGCGAACCCTTGAATTTCGTGAGATTTCCGGAGAAGGTCCGCTTTTGCAGGTGGGTATTGAGGAATCCACGCCATGGTAGTGATCAAGCTGGCCTTTCTAACCTTAGTGCTGGCCGGGTTTTTCGGACTCTTTGTCTTTGGGCCGTTTTATACCCATGTGGAGCTTCAGCTCGGGGTTCTGTTTATAGTGGGGATGGGCAGTGTTTGGCGAACTTCCGGCCGGGAGACCTGGAGGCTGATCAAATTCTGTCTCCCTTTTATCTTGACTCTGCTGGGCTTTGGGATATTATTCCACGCAACCCATTTCCTGGGCCGTGAAGATTGGCTGCAGGACTCCTTGATCAAGGTCCTTATCTTTCCCAGTTCCTTGATTTTTCTCAAACTTCTGTTAACCTTTGTCACCTATTTGGACATTTTACGTTTGCCCATTGCCACTGCCCGTCGAGTGGACCTAATCACTTTCAAGGCGGCCCTTTCCAAAGGGGGGCGGATTATGGAACGTTTTAAATGGTATTTGGATACATATCAGGAATTGACCGGTCAGCGGACCCGGGGGTGGGTGTTACGCAAATATGCCTGCCTGATTATTGCATTGTATCTTTATCTCTATGAGGAAATTGAAAATTCCCGCCTGGTGATGGAAAATCGAATGTACATTCTATCCCAGCGAACCGACCGTGCTCCTTAACCGACATGAGGGAAGATCCTTGAAAAGAGGAGGTAGTTTCAAATGCGGAATTTAAAGATTGCCTTTCTGGCTCTAACAACAGTCGTCGTCCTAACAACCCTTTTTATTCGGGTGCCTCTACCTAGCCGGGGTTATTTTAACTTCGGGGACGTGGCCGTGATTTTTTCCGGGTTGGTTCTCGGAGCGCTCGGGGGGCGTCACGGGTTTGTTTGGGGCGCAGCGGCCGGTGGAGTTGGTTCGGCTCTGGCGGACATCATCGGTGGATTTGGTTTGTTTGCTCCCATCACCTTGGTCGCCAAGGGTGCCGAAGGTGCTTTAGCGGCCTGGGCTTCGGGACGTGTCAAAGTGATGCACTGGATACTCCTATTGCTCGGAGGCAGCGCCATGGTGGCGGTTTATTTTCTTGCAGAGACAATGATGCCAAACATTGGGCTCCAAGGGGCGGTAGCGGAGCTGATTCCCAATCTGATTCAGGCCGGGGGTGGGATTGCCGGCGGTCGGCTCGCATATGCAGCCTTTGCCCGTATCGTGGATAGAGAGCAACTGGAGGGGGTTTGATCCGTATCTACCATCTGTTTTCCGGTTTCTTCCGGCAAATTCGATGCCAAGGCAGCTCTATCGGAAATTGTACCCAATCTCCTCCAGGGGGTATTGAGCGCGGTTATCGCTTTTGGCATTTGGCGGGTTTTTATCGGGGTGAAGAAATGATCGGTTCGCCCGTTCGCCCACTAACCGGTTCGTCGATTGATTCGGGATCCGGGGAACATAAATT
>Ga0209013_10004265_pt1 | contig 12576 bp, 7 predicted proteins | sample Cruoilmetagenom2_FD_187291 | JGI IMG/M metagenome (GOLD analysis project Ga0209013, IMG submission 187291) | Oil polluted marine microbial communities from Coal Oil Point, Santa Barbara, California, USA - Sample 2 (SPAdes) (version 2) | ecosystem: Environmental > Aquatic > Marine > Oil seeps ...
TCCCTTGAAAATGAGGTTGCGGCTTTATCGGATATCTCTGAAACGGAAAGGAAATACGCCGAAATCGAGGAGAATCTGAAGGGTCCTGAAGATCTGTTACAGCGGATGAAGGATTCGGGGGATTTCAGGTTCAATAAGTTAGCGGCGCTCAGGAAGGCGGTCGAGCAGGAGAAGGCATTGTTCGAAGAAATCAGCAGGCCCCTCAGAAAAGCCATTGGCCGGCTTGATGCCTCGAGAGGGGAATGGCTGGGGGAGAAGAAACGCTGGAGTGAATGGGAATCTTTGCTGCTTAAGGAGGGGGTGCCCGATCAAATCAAATCGACCTTCTCCATGGCGGATCACACCATTGACACCGCCCTGAAACTGGTCCTTGAGCAGCTGCAGGCGATGCTGCAGGTGCAGAATAAAGCCGGTCATATTCATGCGGGAATAATCGCTTTAGCCGCCGAATCAGACGGTTTGATCTCAGACAGACGGCGCGGCGTGGTACTTGACGCATTTCCCCCGATGTTTTCCTCTCAATATTTTTCTCAATTCGGAAGCGAGCTGTGGTATGAAATGCATAAAGGCCTGGAGGATATCTCATGGCCGGATAACCGTTTCTTTGCCCGGCAGGGATGGATCGTCCTGCTGCAAAGTTTCCTGTCTATCATCGTAATCATCGCTATCTACCGGAACCGGCAGACCCTGAACGGCTCGGAGCGCTGGCGGTTTCTTGCAGCCCGGCCTTTTTCCGCAGGGCTCTTTTTAGGCGTTATTACGGCAATCTGGTTATATGAATACCGGGGGGCTCCGGACTCATGGCTGCTGGCATGCAAGATGGTCGGCGTGATATCCTTTGCCAGGCTTTTTGTCTGCTTGATTAAATCATCCTGGAAAAGGCAGTTCGTCTATGGATCAATGATCGTTTATATCGTCAATAGCCTGTTGTATGTCATTGGTATGCCTTTTCCGATTTTCCGATTATACACGGTATTGACCGCGCTGGCCGGCCTTCTATTTTGTTTACGGTGGGCAGGGCAAAGCGTTCGCGATCAAGATTCCGGCCTTTATGCTGGGTCACTTCGGCTGGGTGCTTTCCTTTTTCTCGTCATCATCATTGCGGAGCTCTGGGGCAAAGCAGAGCTGGGTGTCTATCTTTTCATCTCTTTGTTCATTTCGATAGGTGTTGTGCTCCCCTTCATTTTGTTAAGAAAAATCATTCTCGGGGGCCTGGAATGGATTTTTTATGGAACGGCTCTCCGGCGAGTGAACCTGCCGCAGAGCGATGCCGATGCGCTCGTCCGCCGGTCGGCATTCTTCGTTGACGTTTTCCTATGGGGGCTCATTGTGCTCCCCGCGATTCTTACGATCTGGGGAAGTTACGAGAGCTTGAAAGAGGCAACGAAAGCTTTGCTGGCGCTCGGATTTAACATGGGATCTTTGAGGATTAATGTGGGCCTGGTGATTATTTCAGCAAGCATCCTTTATGGTTCGTTCCTCATATCCTGGATTCTCCAGATACTGTTTATAAATCAAGTACTCGTTAAGCGGGGAGTGGAAAGGGGGATCCGTCTTTCAATAGGACGGTTAGTTCACTATGCCCTCACATTCGTAGGCTTTTTACTGGCAATCGCGGCACTTGGGTTCGAGATCACAAAACTCACAATCATACTGAGTGCCCTGGGTGTCGGCATCGGATTCGGCCTGCAAAGCGTTGTGAACAATTTTGTCAGCGGCCTTATTCTGCTCTTTGAAAGACCTGTCAGGGTGGGTGACACGATCGAACTCGCCGGGAATTGGGCTGAAATCAAGAAAATCGGCCTTCGCGCCACAACCGTCCAAACATTCGACCAGGCCGATGTGATCATCCCCAACGCCGATCTGGTCACCCATCAGGTGACCAACTGGACGCTCAGCAATCGTCGAGTGCGGCTCATTATTCCGGTGGGAGTGGCCTATGGTTCAGAAATTCCTCTGGTGGTGGAAACACTGATGGCGTGCGGCAAGGCAAATGCCAGGGTAGCTAAAACACCCGAGCCCCAGGTGCTGTTTTTGAGTTTCGGGGAGAGCTCACTCGATTTCGAGCTTCGCGTCTGGATATTGGATGTTGATGACAGGCTGCAGATAAGAAGCGAGCTCCACCAGGAGATTGACAGGAGTTTCCGGGCAGCGAAAATCCAAATCGCCTTTCCTCAGCGGGATCTGCACCTGCGCAGTCTGGATGAGCCGGTCATCTTGCGACCTCCAGAAACTCCCACATAGCGTTTTTTGTTGCGGGCCGACAATTATTTCACTCTTAGAATGATCATTCCCTGCCTGAAAATGTGGCTCTCAGGACAAAAAAAGCCAGCGGATTGAATTATTTTCTAATTTACGGACGTCCCTCCCAACTTCCAGAATTTACTTCTTCTCTTCCCCTTTGGAATCGCCTGTCTCCGCCCCTTTGCGGTCATAGGCGCCGAATAACGAAGGGTCCAGGCCTTTGCGGTCAAAGAGACCTTTCAGCGCGATGTTGCCCATCTGAGGGCCGTCCTCGGTCATGGTCACCCACATGATGTGATCCACATTGCCCGGGCCTTCGTGGTGCCAGGAGGCGCCGGCGGGTCCCATGGTGATGTAGTCACGACCATTGATGTGGTCGTAGTCATAGTAGTGCAGGTGCCCCGCAAAGAGCGTGTAGTCCTTTTCCTGAAGCAGTTGCTCTATCGCTTTGAAGCTCTCCGACGGGTTTTCCCAGCAGGGCTCATGCATGAACAGGAAGGTCCAGCGCACGTCGGCGTTTTCCGCCAGCGTCTTCTTGATCCAGGCCATCTGCTTGTCCGGGAACTCTACAGGCTGCCCGAGCGCGGCGACGATCGCCTCGCTGCTCATGAATTCGGCCAGCATTTTCCTTGCTGCCTCGGGATCCTCTACCTGCAGCCTTTTGTATACTTTGGTGGCCTCCTTGATTTCCGGGGGTGGCTCCGGCCGAGGGCTGTCTTCGCTATCGAGCACCAGGAACAACACGTCCTTGTAGACGAAGTGGTAGTAGTTGGGGCCGTGCCTCTCGAGCCATTCCTCCTTCCCCCCGGGGAAGCTCACGTCGTGATTGCCCCTCGTGTAGAAGAAGGGCATCTGCAACATGCCTGTCATGTCCTCAGCCTCTTCCCACATTTCAGTCAGCTCAGCCCTGTCTTCAGCGTAGCCTTCAATAATATCGCCCACATTGATCACGAACTCCGGTTGCAACAGATTGAGTTGATGCATGGCTAATTCAAAAGTGCCCAGCACATTTGCGCCCCCGGTACGGTCACCGATGATGGCAAACTGGAAATTGTCCGGATCATTCCTAAAATTTTCAGACGTCCAGGGCTTCGCTTCCGGAAACGCGGCCTGATCGAAAGAGAACACAGGCGTGTCTTGTGCTTCCTCCTGGGTGATCGTGTACCTTTGACGACAACCAGCTAACAGCGATAGCCCGACAAGGAGAACAAAGGCGTAAACGGTATATGATTTCATGGCTTTATAGTTCATTTCTGTACTCCCTTCTTTTTGAGGGTTAATTGATGATGCGCGGGGGGATAGGAGAGCCTGTAGTACCGTCAAATTGAACCTCTCCCGCCTGCGCCTGCACCCCTGCCAACATGAAGACGGCACACACGATGGCGAAGACTGCTTTCAGTTCTTTATTTAATCCCACGAAGGAAAAATGTCAAGCGTATTTTCAGCTTTTCCGGGTGTTCTTTTGAATAATGATCTAGAGGAAGAAAAGACCTGTTCTCTCAAGCTGAACTGCGCTTAAAAGGGAGGCGTGGCACAACTGTTCATTCAGCGATATTTTTCCCCTGTTCCGCAAGCTCCTCAAGTCCCGGGAGATCCCGTATCCTGATATCTCGTTTTTTTACTTCGATGAGGCCCCTGTCCGCCATCTGGGATAATATGCGCGACAGTGTTTCCGGGGTGGTGCCCAGAAGGCTTGAAAGTTGCACCTTTGAAATATTCAGGGAGACCAGCCCCTGTTCATTTTTCTGCTCACCGGCCAGATGGATCAGATAGGCGGCCAGACGGCCCGGAACCTCTTTTAAGGCCAGCCTCTCAACATGAACCGTAAATTCGCGAAGCCGCATGGAAAGACTGGCGAGCATACTTAATGCCAGCAAAGGATTATGGGTGATCAGTTCGACAAATGCAGATCTGGGCAAAAACAGTAGATGACTTTTGGCAATGGCCTGGGCACTGGCGGGAAATTTGCGTCCGGCATATACACTTACCTGGCCGAAGGATTCTCCCGGCCCCACAATGCGCATGATGTGTTCCTTGCCTTCCACGGATACCTTGAAGACTTTTACCATTCCGGCGGCTACCACATAAAAGCCGGTGCCATGATCTCCTTCTGAAAAAATTAGTTCACCCCTGATGGAATGTCTGCTTACAACGATTTGCTTTATTTCCTTGAGCTGATCCCCGGAAAGCCCCTGGAAACTGGGAATAACAGATAGAATATCCATCAATTTTTTCATCTTTTTCCTCTTTATTTTGAAAATTTCTTCTGAATCTTAATCTATATCAAGGAAAACCATTTCCAAACAAGGTAAAAGTAAATTAAAATTGAGAATCGATCCATTTAAACAAGGAGGCTGGATATGGCTAAAGAACGGAAAAAAACAAAAGATGAATTCAATGTTATGGATGTCAGAAAATTAACCGGTAATTTTTTGCCGAAAATTCTTAACAAAGCCGGGCAGCTTGAGGCGGGGGACGGTATATGTGTGATTCAAAGCTTTGAACCGATACCGCTTTACTCCGCTATGGCGGATCTCGGGTTTGAACATCTCACCGAAAAGGTGGCAGATGACGAGTATCGTGTTTATTTTTGCAGAATTGAGAAAATTGAGGCTGCATTTCCCGGCGTCGGGGATATGCCCCTGAAACCAACAGCGATTCTCAATTTTAAGAACATTGACAATTCACTGGCAGATATGATTGTTAATTTTTGGAACTTAATCTGGGGAAAAGAGAAGCCGGCCATCGATCAAAGGACGAAATTGCTTTTATCTCTGGCAAACGGGGTGGGGGCCGGGCGGTTTCGCCAGGCGACCCGTGAACTGGTAAAAGCGTATGCTCTTGGTGTAACCGTGGCCGAGCTGGACGAACTTTTTTCCATGTTTGTCTGGAACGGCGGTGTTGGCACCTTCGCTTCCGAGATCGGCCCCTCGTCCCTGTTCGGTGCCTATCAACTCATAAAAACACTTGAAGCCAAAGGCTCGACCAGGGAGGAAGTGATGAACGCGCTGATGGAAAATTTCGGTGAAAAAAATCCTGATGTCAGTGTAATGGCTCAGGGAAAAAAATCGTAAAAAAGGAGGACATCCATGTTTTGTTTTCAATGTCAGGAAACAGCCAGGAACGCAGGCTGCGCGGTGAAGGGCGTTTGCGGTAAACCGGAAGATACCGCCAATCTTCAGGACCTGTTGATCTACGCATTAAGAGGAGTGGCCGTTTACGGGGAAAAAGCTAATGCACTCGGCATTTCAACCAAGGAAGACGGGTTGTTTATAGCCCAGGGCCTTTTTGCCACCATCACCAATGCCAACTTTGACAATGACCGGATTATTGAACTGATCAAAGAGGCGTTAAACCGCAAAGAAACCCTCAAAGAAAAATTTCTGGCCGCCTATAAAGAAAAAAACGGCCGGGATTTCGATGAACCAGTACACCATTCTGCAGCCTGGTTTTCCGATGACGTGGCTGCGTTTCATGAAAAAGCCAAATCCGTCGGCGTTCTTGCCACCGAAAATGAGGATGTGCGTTCTTTAAGAGAACTTTTAATCATCGGCCTAAAAGGCGTCGCCGCCTATGCGGACCATGCCGCCGTCCTGGGATTTGAAAAAGATGAAATCTACCATTTTTTAATGGAAGCCCTGGTATCGACCACCAGAGACCTCTCGGTGGATGAGATGATCGCCCTGGTGTTGAAAGCCGGTGAGGTTGCGGTAACCACCATGTCCACCCTGGATGAGGCCAACACCTCCGCCTACGGCCACCCTGAAATAACCCAAGTAAATATCGGTGTCGGCAGCAAACCGGGAATTCTGATCAGCGGCCACGATCTGAAGGACATGGAAGCACTGCTGAAACAGACCGAAGGCACCGGCGTGGATGTATACACCCACGGCGAAATGCTTCCGGCACATTCCTATCCGGCCTTTAAGAAATATGATCATTTCGTGGGCAATTACGGGGGCTCCTGGTGGCACCAGAATAAGGAGTTCGAATCCTTCAACGGACCGATTCTGATGACCACTAACTGTGTTGTTCCGTTAAAAGCGAGCAACACCTATCTGGACCGGCTTTTCACCACCGGTATGACCGGCTACCCGGGAGCCGAACATATTGCGGATCAGCCGCAGGCCGGCTCCAAGGATTTTTCACGAATTATCGAACTGGCCAAAAAATGCAGCCCGCCTGAAGAAATTGAAACCGGTAAAATCGTCGGCGGGTTTGCCCACAACCAGGTACTTGCCCTGGCCGACAAAGTGGTGGATGCCGTAAAATCCGGCGCCATCAAACGTTTTGTGGTCATGGCCGGTTGTGACGGACGTCAAAAATCCAGGAGCTATTTTACCGAAGTGGCCGAAGCGCTTCCCAAAGATGCCGTTATTTTAACGGCCGGATGCGCTAAATATCGCTACAACAAGCTGGATCTCGGCGATATCGGCGGTATCCCGCGGGTCCTGGATGCCGGCCAGTGCAATGACTCCTATTCGCTGGCGGTTATCGCCCTGAAGTTAAAAGAGGTATTTGAGCTGGACGACATCAACGATCTGCCGATTTCCTTTGATATCGCATGGTACGAACAAAAAGCCGTGGCAGTCCTGCTGGCTCTGCTGCACCTGGGGGTTAAGGGTATCCGCCTGGGGCCCACCCTGCCGGCATTTCTGTCACCGACAGTGGCCAAAGTGCTGGTTGAAAATTTTGATATTAAGCCCACCGGTGAAGTGCAGGCGGATGTGGCAGCCATGATGGCCGGAGCATAATTTCAGCCGGACAAATCTTGCTGCGCAGGTTGCAGTCGATACAACGGCTTGCTTTTAGCCCCTCTTCCGAGAAGAGGGGCTAACCCCCACTTCTCGCCAACTATCTGTATCTGCTGCAAACCAGCCGCTTAGGATTTCAGGATCGGCTTTCCGGTCATCTCCGGCGGTGCCTCTATGCCGAATTCCTTGAGGATGGTCGGCGCCATGTCGATAAGCTCCGGATCCGGTTTGGTGATTTTTTTGTTCGAGACGAGCGTTCCCGGTACGGTGATGGGATCAATGCAGTGGTCCCCGGCCCATTTGTCCTTGCGGTCTCTGACGATCTCTTCCGGAAACTCCCCCAGAGGGGAAGCGTCGGAAATCCTGTAACCCGGGTTGAAGCCCAGGATCATGTCAGGCGCTTCCTGGACATAGGGTCCGGAATAAGCCTCTTTCGCTTTGTAGACTCTCCGCATGACCTTCTTTCCTGTCAGCTCGTCCGTTACGGCCTCCAGCTTCCCGACGATTTCATCTATGGTCTTTTCCGCTTCATCCGGAAAGACAACGCCGGTCTTCTCCCGGTCGACCACGTTCAGATAAAGTCCGTTCAGGCCGCAGTTATAGGCGATGGTATTGCTCCAGTCAATATTGCGGAAATCTCTTGTTTCGGCGCGTTTTGAAGGATTGAGCAACTTCAGGTAGCCGTTTTCGAGGAGCCATGAATTGAGATTGAACTCTCTTGTAAAAGATGCGAACCCGTGATCCGACATGACAAACAGCGTGGTCCTGTCATCCACCTTGCCCTGGGCTATTGCGATCATTTTATCCATTCTCTGATAATGGCTCCTGATGGCGTTCTTCAGTTCCGGCCTGGCGTCGGGATCGTACTGGGGATGTGTGGGGTCCATGCAGCGCCAGAGCATGTGGGAATCCTGGTCCACGTTGGAAACATAGAAGAAAAAGAAACCATTTTTAAAGCGGTTCAGCTCGTAATCAAAGAGATTCATCCGCTCGTCCAGAATCTGTATGGATTGTTCGAGGTATTCCTCGTCCGAAAGGGTCAGCTGGCTCAGGGCCTTGGTATCCGAGGGCAGCCCCCGGGTATGGAAAAGCCCGATCGTTTCCGCCAGTTCTTTGGCGTAATCCGAAGGCGTGGAAATCGGCACGGCGGGATTGACCGGATCGATATTGACCGGCGTGACATAGAGCCTGACCTGTGGCTGCACCTGCTGCGCAAAAAACTTCACAATACCCGTAACCGCGTTGCCCGGCATCAGGGAGGGCATGACTTTGAAGGAGAGCCGCTTCCATCCGCTCCATTCTCCCTCTTTTAAAAGGAACTCCTCGTCCTCCAGCACGATCTTGGCGATTTTATTCAGGGGATCACGATAATAAGTGAATTCCGCATAGGAAGTCTCCGGTTGCACCCTCATGTCGGGAGGGCCGTAAATTTTTCCCTTGAAAGCGTTATCCACCAGTTTGACTTCATGAAGCTCCCCGCCGTTCTTAATGCGGGAGGCGTTGACCGGTGTCCGGGTCGCGAACAGGGAATACGTTCCGTATCCTCCCAGAAGATCGGGGGTCCCGAGGCCTGATAGCGTCCGTGAAGCGCATTCCGTGGGTGGAAAGTTGGCAGGCATTTTGAAAATCGTGGCGGGAATATCGTGATCGTTCAGAATACTCCAGAATGCCGGACCCCGGCGGAGATTTTTCATTTCTCCACCGGAAATCGGAATGTTCCAACCCATGAGCTTCAAAGTTTTTGGCTCTCCTTCCGGCCTGGAGGTGGATAAAAAGAGTTGAATATCCTCAGGATCCCTTTGAATGAAGTCAAAAATGCCGTGACCTCCCGGATTGGTTCCTGTAATGAAATTGGACCATGCCACAGGGCTCTGAGGCGGCAGGCTGGTGCCCAGAGGGTGAAAATCCCCCCTGGCGATCAGCTTTTTAAAATTGGGCATGATGCCTTCAGATATGAAAAGATCCAGGAGGTTCGGATCCATGCCGTCGAGGCCCAGAACCATCACTTTTTTGGTCGTGGAAGCATTGACCAGGGACGGCGAACAGCCCTGGAAAAGTGTGCTGGCACCGCCAGTCAAGGCCAGACCGGCAACGCCGGCTCCGGTTGTCTTTAAAAAATTTCTTCTATTGATGCTCATCGTTTTCCTCGTTTCGATGTATTTTTACCAATCGCTACTTATCCATCAGCCGCGTATATCAAAATACCCCTTCTGTTTTCCCTGATGCGAACCTCTATTCTACCACAAACAGGGGTAAAAATCATGATACTCCGGCTTTCTGTTTCAGCATATCTAAGCGGCCCTATTCGTAAATGAGGAGATTAAAATCTCTCTATCTACAGGTGGATCTCGATGATATCGCCGTCGGAGAGGACATAATCCCGCTGGACCTGCTGGCCATCAAACTGGGCGCTGCCCCAGACCCGCGCATATTTCATTTTTGCGACGAAATCCTTGTGGATCTGTTCGGCCATGTCAAGGATCGTCGCACCCGATCGGATCGTGTAAGGCGGTCCCAGATCCATCTTCTTTCCTGCGGGTTTGGTGTACACCCTGATGATATCCAGAATCCTGAAAAGGCTATTGCTCAATGCATCCAGATTAAAGGATGTTTCGCAGGAAACAGGCATCATGTTATATTCTGTACCGTATAGCTCTTCTATGGTTTTGTAATTTTCATCCGCACCCGCCACGTCGATCTTATTTCCGGCAATCAGCGTTGCTTTGCAGACTTCGGCCGGCTGGTCCGATTCGATATCCCGCTCCTTTACAGGCTTCACGCGCATCCCTTTCAGCTCTTCCAGGAGCTCCTCCATCTGGCCTAAAGGATCTTCCGAGGCCATGTCAATCATAACCAGCAGGGCATCCGCGTTCCGGATGAGCTGGGGTATCCAGTATTCCTGGAAATGGATGGAAACTGCCGGAATATCCAGAAGCTGGATCTGAATATCCTTATAATGGAGCATGCCGGGAATCGGTTTTCTCGTCGTAAAAGGATAGGTGGCAACCTCGGACTCAGCCTTTGTGAGGGTCGAGATGAGTTTTGATTTCCCCGCGTTGGGAGGGCCTACCAGCGCCACCTGCCCGGCCCCTTCTTTGGGGACCCAGAAAAGATCTTTCCTGGCTCCCCCCTTTTTCTCACCGGCCCCGATACGGAGACGGGACATCATTTTTTTTAGCTTCGCCTGCAGTTTGTCCGTGCCTTTGTGCTTCGGCAGAAGCGCCCACATCTCCTCGAGACAGGCCATCTTTTCTTCCGGTGTCCTTGCATGACGGTACCTTTCTTCTGCCTTCAGATACTGCTGCGGGAGATTCGCGGGCATTCTTTAAGCCTTTCCTTGTTTTGTTTGTCACAGTATTTTACATTCTTTTTTGGTGGCCCGCAATCCCCTGTCTCCTGCAATTTTTTCAGTCAGGCGGAGATAAATCTCCTGAATCCACCGTCAAATAAAAGATTTCTTAAAATACAGTGGTGGATTTAGGTGGCCTGCCCCGATCTTCTGAATTCCTGCTTATTAAAATAAATGGCGTCTGTCCCTATTTTTTTATAAAATACATATGCCGGTTGCCGTTCATGCCGCAGCCAGGAGAATATTTTACTCATTCGTTTTTCAACCCGCAGACAGAGATGAAGAAAAAAATCCTCTTCAGCCTGACCACGATTCTCAGTCTTCTCATAATCCTGGAAGTATGCCTCCGGATCTTCTTTCCGGACCCGAAAATGAAACTTTTCGTTTCTACTGACCGGGACAGGCGTTACTATTCCACAAACAGTTATTTTCTCCAGAGAGAATATAAGAACGCCTCCTTCGAAATGCCCAAGCCCCCCGGGCATATCCGCGTTTTCTGCCTCGGAGGGTCCACAACAGCCGGTTATTATCCCGATCTGATGGGGAAAATGATCCTCCAGCTCTCCCCCTTCCAGAGGTTTGAAATCATCAATTGCGGAAGACATTCCCTCGGCATCACCGATGTTACCGATTGCCTGGAAGAGCTGGTTGCATACGAGCCCGATGCTTTCGTGCTTTATTCCGGGCACAATGAATTTATGATCAACAATCTCTCCCGTACCAGACAGGTCCTGGGGCATCCCTTCCTGTTTCAGGTGAGAAGGGGCCTGGAACATATCCATCTTTACCGGACATGGAAAAGACTGCTCATGCGGCTCAAACAGGAAAAAGGCCGATCCGTATTTTATACCCTTCCCATGGAAATCCAGGCATTGCCGGACATTCCCGGAAAGCCCATTTTCAGCCGGGAAGATTACAGGATGGTGCTGGAAAATTATCGCGTGAATCTGGAAAAAATCATAGCCCTCTCTCGAAAATATGGCGTCAAGCTCATTGTTTCCAACCTGGTGTCGAATCTTCGGGACTTCAATCCCAGCGTTTCTTTCCTGACCTGCCCGCTGGATGCGTCTGCTCGCAGGCACTGGCGGCAATATTATTTCAGGGGAAAAGACCTCTACGCAGAGGGGGCCCTCCAGGAAGCCCTGGAACAGCTGGAGAAGGCTGCGGCAATCTGTGATTCCTTCGCGGATCTTCACTATCTCATGGGAAAAATTTATGACCGATTTCAACATTATGAAAAAGCGGAGGAAGCTTACAAAAAAGCCAGGGATCTGGACGGTATTCCTTTCCGCACGACAAGCCGCTTGAACGCCCTGGTTGCGGAAATCTGCGAAAAAGAAAACGTGCCTCTTATCGATTCCATCACATCATTCAAAATACACTCTCCCGGACAATTGATCGGAAAGAATTTAATTGTCGACAATGTGCATCCATCGCCGGAAGGCGCGTTCCTGATCTCTGCCGGATTTTGCCGTGCTCTGGAGGAAGTATTTGCAGATATGCTCCAGCGAGGCTTCCAATGGCCTGAAAGATGGGATTCACCCGCAGAGTTGCTCCAGATGAACCGGACGATGAGGGCAGATTACTACCTGTACCTCGCCCGGTACACCGCTCAGCTTGCAGCGCTGACCCGCGAAAAAAAGCCCCGTCTCATGCTTGCCGGAGAGTACCTGGAAGAGGCCGGAAAATTCGGCGCACCGCCCGTCAGGATCGCAAAAATTTCCCGCTATCTTGCATTAATCGAGAAGGACACGGCCCGTGCCATTCGGGAGGAATATCCCCATTCCGAAAGTCTGAAAGAAGGATCTTCGGTTTATAAGCCTTCCTTTTGAAGTTCCTGGACAAGCTCCTTTTGCTTCTTTGTCAGTTTTTCCGGAATTTGGACAATCACCCGGACGAATGCATCTCCCTTTCCCTTCCTGCCGAGGACCGGCATGCCATATCCCTTCAATCGGAGCCTGGTATGGCTTCTGGTCCCTGCGGGAATACGAAGAGAGACATTTTTTCCTTGAATGGTGGGTACGGTAATGGTGGTTCCGAGAAGGGCATCGCTCAACCTGATCTCTTTGTCCAGGGTCAAATCATTCCCCTCCCGGGAGAAAAGGGGATGCTTCTGCACCGTCACCCTGATAAAAAGATCGCCGTCTGCCCCGGGGGCCGGGCCTTTTCCTCCCTTTCCCCGGATCCTGAGACGTTTGCCCGTGCTGATACCGGCAGGTGTACGGACGG
>Ga0209013_10004266_pt1 | contig 12574 bp, 9 predicted proteins | sample Cruoilmetagenom2_FD_187291 | JGI IMG/M metagenome (GOLD analysis project Ga0209013, IMG submission 187291) | Oil polluted marine microbial communities from Coal Oil Point, Santa Barbara, California, USA - Sample 2 (SPAdes) (version 2) | ecosystem: Environmental > Aquatic > Marine > Oil seeps ...
TTTGCGCGGAGGCGTACTCGCGTACGCCGCACAAGGAAATCCGCCGCCTGACGCCGAGATTGCAAAAAATCGCCGTTTCCGGACGAGAACTAGCCTGCATTTCTCACCGGGTTTCGTGGCGAGGGCGGCGAGGTGCCGCGCCCAGCGGCGTTTTCGACCTGAGGGGCGCGGAGTCGTACTTGACAGTACGTCGAACACCCCGAAGCGAGAAAACACCGCTGGGTGTGGTGCATCGACGGCCGTAGCTGGCGATTGGTGAGAAGATCGGGCTAGCCACCAACCCCATCCAGTTTTGAGTTCTTGGTTTTGAGTTTTGAATGACGCCACCATGGAAACGGTGCTCCGTGACGGAAAACGCGCCCGACCTCCGCGGCAGTGGTCCGCCACTGTGCTAAATTTGAGTGAGTCCGTCGGAGCTCGAGGGAGGATCGGTGGAGCTCAAAGAATTACTGATGTTCATGACGAAGAAGGGGGCCTCGGACCTCCATATCAAGCCGATGCGTCCGCCGCTATTGCGGATTCAGGGCCGGCTCATACCGATCAAGGCGGATCCGCTGCAGCCGGAGGACGTGGAGAGGATGCTCAGTGAGATCCTCAACCCAGGGCAACGCGCGCGATTCGAGAAGCGCCAGGCCGTGGATATGGGATACGGCGTACCAGGGGTCGCCCGTTTTCGGTGCAACATCTTCACGCAGCGGGGCACGATGGCCGGAGTCTTCCGACGGGTGCCCTTTGAAATCCAGACGGCTGACCAACTCAACCTGCCCGACATCATCGAGTCCTTCACGGAGTATCCGGGCGGATTGGTCCTGATCACCGGTCCGACGGGTTCTGGAAAGAGCACGACCCTGGCGGCCATGATCAATCTCATTGTCAAGGCGCGGCAGTGCCACATTGTGACAATCGAAGACCCCATCGAGTTCCTCTTTCAAGACGACCGGGCGACCATTTCCCAAAGAGAGGTCGGCACCGACACGCCGACGTTCATGGAAGCCCTCACCAACTGTATGCGCCAGGACCCGGATGTGATCATGGTCGGTGAGATGCGCGATTCGGAAACCATGTCCACCGCTATCACCGCGGCCGAGACGGGACATCTGGTTTTCTCCACCCTTCATACGAACAATGCCGCACAGACGGTGGATCGCATCATCGACTCCTATCCCGCCGACCAACAAACCCAGGTCCGCGGTCAGCTCGCCCTAGTGTTGCGGGCGATCGTGTCCATGCAACTTGTCCAGAACAAAGAGGAACAACAGCGGCTGCCAATCTGCGAGATCCTGATCAACTCGCCGAAGATTTCCAAACACATCGAGAACGGTGAGATCAAGGAAATCCTCGAGGAGATGGAAAACTCGGTCAACTTCTACCACATGCAGAGCATGAACCAGTCGTTGATCGCTCTCCTCGCGTACAATCGCATTTCATACGAACAGGCCATCATTGCATCCGCCGACCCCGACGATCTCTCGCTCAAGCTGCGAGAGATGTTTCCGAGTATCGAAGAACGATTCAGGGAGGGTGAAATGGCACCGTCGCCCGCAGATTTCTCTCAGATCACCGAGTTGCTCGAAACCAAGCGGCTTTACGAGGAAATGGAGGAGCGCCACAGCGTCAAACTCCAGGAAAAGGACGAACAGATCGAAGCCCTGGAGGCTGATGTCCTGGCCCTCAGGGATCAAATCCAGGAAACCTCGGGTAACTCAGACGAGGTCAAGCGGGAGGTGGAGATCGCACGCTCCGAGGTCCAGCGTGCGCGCGAAGAGGCGCAGCAGAAGATCAACGCCCTCAATGAACGCATCCGTGAGCTCAACCAGCAGATACAGGATGGCGGCAGCAAGGGCTCCACGGGGTTCTTCAAGCGGTAGGTGCCGGTTATTTCGGATTTCGGATTTCGGATTTCGGATTTACCGTCCTCAATCTGCATTCTTTTCCCGGAGCCCCCAGTCGGCGTGGCGCTGTCGCGGAGGGACTCGTCGCGAGGCCCGCGAGACGTCACACCTTCGGGCGCCTGGGTGCACTCGCCACGCGGAACGCAACCAGCACCGTCGACACACCACAATCAGCCCTGAAGGCCATCTATCACTCCTACCCCTCGGAAAGTCGCGGCGGGCCCGGCCCGACGTGGCTTTCCGAGGGCGGGTGGGCGGGGGGTGGGGGCGGGAAAATTGAGGTGGACGGCGGCTCCACGCATGATTGCAGCCCGCCGGCGCGCCGTTAGGCGCGTAGCGTTGGAGGTCGATGGCTCCGACGAGAGCTTGCTCTCGGAGGAGACTTCGGCCTCCAACGCGTGGCCGCGGTCGCAGACCGCGGACGGCGGGCGGCCCGGTACGCGGACGCGGACGCGGTATGATGCCCGCCGGAGGATTTGTGCCTGAGGAGACCGGCGTTCGTGATCTGATCGAGGAGCTGCACCCCCTCCTCCAGGACGGCGAGGAGGAGGCGCTTCGGATCTTCCTGCGTCTGGTGCGCCCCGAGGATATCGCTGAGTGGCTCGACCTGCTTTCGCTGGATGACCGGCAGCGGATTCTCTCGGTCCTCGACCATGAGGCCGCAGGAACCGTCCTCACCGATACCACGACCTCGATCCGCGCCGAGCTAGTCGAGGAGATGGCGCCCGAGCGCCTCGCCAGAATCGCCGAGGCCCTCCCCGCAGACGAGGCCGCCGACCTCATCGGCGAGCTCGAAGAGCCCGACTCCGAGCAGGTCCTGCATCACATTTCCACCGAGGACGAGGAAGTCCTCCGGCACCTTCTGACCTACCCCGAAGACACCGCCGGCGGCATCATGAACCCGGAGATCGTGGCCTTGCAGCCAGGTGAAACCGTTGATGATGCCATTCGATTCCTACGTTCTGCGGATCCGGACACGGTCACCGCCGCGGTATACGTCATCGACGAAGATAATCGGTTGCAGGGATTCGTCCGTCTTCGCCGGCTGGTCACCGCTCAGCCCACTGCGAGACTAGGAGATTTTATGTCGACCGATGTCATCTCGGTGACGGTCGACACCGACCAGGAGGAAGTGGCGGACCTCGTCGACAAGTACGACTTCATGGCGATCCCGGTCGTCGATGCCGCCAATCGGTTGATGGGAGCGGTCACGGTTGACGACGTCCTCGAGGTCATCGAGGAGGAGGCCACCGAGGATATCTACAAGATGGCCGGCTCGTCCGCCGAAGAGGAGGAATCGGCGTCGATTCTCCACGTCGCCCGCTACCGTCTGCCATGGCTGCTGGTCTGTCTCGCCGGGACCCAGCTGTCTTCGTTCGTGCTTGTCCTCGCCTCGCGCGAGGTCGGCCTGTATGAGCAGATGTCGGTGTTCACCGCGGCGATCATGGCAATGGCCGGCAACACCTCGCTGCAGTCTTCGACCACGACCGTGCGACGCCTCGCGCTCGATACCCTTCCCCGCTCGAGATTTCTGAGCCACATCGTGCGCGAGATCTCGGTCGCCCTTCTGATGGGCATCGTCTGCGGCGCGGTAGCCTCCGCCCTGGCACTGCTGCTCCACAACAACCCTCTGATTGGGCTGGCCCTCGGGCCGGCGATGGCAATCGGCATGTCGGCAGCCAGCCTTCTCGGCACCGCCATGCCCATGCTCCTCGATATAGCCGGCATCGACCCCGCGATCGCATCGGGACCGCTGGTGTCGACGATCAACGACTCCCTGGCACTGGCTGTCTACTTCTCGGTGGCCACCGGGCTGCTGCTGTGGATGGGTTAGCCCGTTCTTCTCACCGGGTTTCGTAGCAAGGGCGGCGAAGGGTAGTCAGATGTTGGGTTTTTCGCGGATTGCGCGACACAGGCGTAGTGACACTACGTTGAGGAGCACAATTTGCGAAAAGCACGACAGATGGCTGCCATTCGCCGCCCGCAGTAGACAGATCGGGTTAACGCTTGAACGTCAAAACGTTGATGTTCTTGATCTTTTCTGCAGGCTTCGGGAATCCGAAAAAATAACCCTGTTGGAGCTCGATGCCTAGCTCCGTGAGAACCTGAACTTCATCCTCGGTCTCCACGCCCTCCGCAATCACCACCGACTGACTGTCGTTGGCAAAGGTCATGATCGCCGACACCAGGTTGCGCTTGATGGGTTCGTCGGGAAGATCGCGGACCAACATCTTGTCGAGCTTGATGAAGTCCGGTTGCAGCTCCGCGAGCACGTGGAGCGCACTGTAGCCGGTTCCCATGTCATCGATGGCAATGCGGAAGCCGTTTTGGCGCAGTACCGCCACCCGTTCGCGAAGCCGGTCCGCGCTTTCAGCATACGTACGCTCGGTGATTTCCAGAACACACTCCGCCGGAGACCGACCGGATGCCTTGACCTTCCCAGTGAGACCCGGCTCCTCGGACTCGATGAACTCGAGACCGAGCATGGAAAGGTTGAGGAAGAGAATTGACCCTTCGGGGAGCTTCTTGGCGTTGATCAGAGCACGATCGACGCACAGCATTTCGATCTCGCCGAGCATCCCCGCCCGCTCCGTGAACCCGAACAGATTGTCGGCGGTCTCCAGGTACGACCCTGCCGGTCCCCGACTCAGTGCCTCGAAACCCACGATCTTGCGCCACGGCAGACGCACGATGGGCTGGAAAAGAGTGCGGATCGACTCTTTGCGCAAGATGCGACGGACCTCGTCGAGGCGACTCTGGTCGAGGGCCTCACCCCGACGGTGAAAATCCTGTCGAGCTTCCAAAATGCCGTTATAAATAGTGCGCTCGACCCGCAGGGCGGGTCGCATTCTGATCACTCCCTGACCCACGCGAACTGCGACCAGCTCGTCTTCGCCCTTTTCATTTGTGATCTTGATCCCCTCGATCAGGATGTCGTGCAATTTTCCCGCCTCGAAATGGTCGGCCAGGATCACCAGGAAAATGTCGCCGCGAACGTTTTCCTGACACAACAGGTTTGCGGAATCGGTGACGGCTTCGAGAAGCCCGCTGAGATGGCCGGCCACACTCCGAAGCACGGCATCGTAGCGCTCCCAACCGACGATTCGCTCCAGGTTCTGTTCGTGCTCGATCCGCACCAACAACACATGGAGACTTCCCCGTTCATCGAGCATTTGACGCACCCGATCAATAACAACCGGCAGCGTTGGCAGTTTCGTCAACGGATCGAAGAGTCCCGATCGGTACTGCAGGATCCTCGTCTGCAGCTCAACTAGATCGGCGTCTTCGAACTCGTTATGCACTCGTTTCGCCCTGATGTGCCGCGAGAAGCTGTCGCACCTGGCGCACGAGTTCGCGGGGCGAAAATGGTTTGCATATATAGGCATTGGCGCCAAGCTGAAGCGTCCCAAGCTGATCCTGATGACCGGTTCGGGCGCTGACGACTAACACCGGAACCAAAGAGCCTTTCGGATCCAATCTCAACAGCTTGAGCAACTCCATGCCATCAAGATCCGGCATCATGAGATCGAGCAGCACGAGGTCGGGTGGCTCCGCCAACAACCGCGCCAGTGCGGAACGCCCGTCAGTATCGGTGTCGACCTCGAAACCATCCGCTTTGAGAATCGTTGCGAGGAGATCCACCATGTCGGGCTCGTCATCAACCACGAAAACGCGCGCCATCAACCCTCCTCTACCACGTGGCGATCTGCGCCATCGGTATCGAGTCTAACAGATGGCCGGTCCTCGGTCGGCAACCGCCGTGTTTCGTCAACGGCCGGCAGCCACACGAAGAACGTCGATCCAATCCCTTCCTGACTCTCGACCCACACCGCTCCATGATGTGCCTCGACGATGTTCCGAACAAGGGAGAGCCCCAAACCCATACCGCCGTAACGGCGTCTGGAGCTGGGATCCACCTGGTGAAATCGATCGAAGATCCGAACCAGAGCCGCATTCGGAATCCCGACCCCACTGTCCCGTACCCGGACCTGAATACCGTCGCGCCCCTCGTGATTATGCGGTTCGGCGACGATCAGAACCGAACCGCCCGCAGGTGTGAACTTGACCGCGTTGTCGAGAATGTTGAGAAAGACCCGCTCGATCTGTTCGCAGTTGGCGTCCAACAATCGGAGGTAATTATTGAGCCGGAGAACAAGGTCAATCCCACGCTCTTCCACCCGCGGCCGGAACGCTTCGACAATGCTCTCCAGAAGAGGACCCAGAGCAATATCTTCCCGCTTCGCGTCAAGGGACGTGAACCGTTCGAGATGAGACAGTTGCACAAGCTCTTCAACTCTGAGTGAAAGCCGCTGGACGTTCTTTCGACAGACCATGACCGCCCGCTGCGCTTCACCCGGAATGGCGCCGAGACCGCCGTCCGACATCAGCTCCAGATAGCCGCGGAGGGCGGTGAGCGGAGTCTTGAGTTCGTGGGAGACGTTGGCCACCAAGTCGGCCTTGGTCTGGTCGAGGGTCTCCAGCTCGCGGTTCGCCTCGCGCAGCTCGTGAATAGTGTTTTGAAGCTCGTCCGCCATTGCGTTGAATGCTTCGGCGAGCTCTTCAATCTCGTCTCGCGACTTGACGGAAACCCGCTCGTTCAAATCTCCCTCACGGAGCCGCTGCACGCCCGTGCGAAGCCGCTCCACTCCCCGTGTAATACCCCCGGCAAGGGTCACGGAAACCCAGTGGGTCAGGCCGAGACCGACCATGATAATCAGCGCCGAGAGCCACAATGACGAGCGAAACTGCCGATCGACCCTGTCGTAGCTGAAGGTACCCACGAGAGAGTACATGTGGGTCCCCCACTGCTGGACAACCGGCGCGACGACCCGGTAGACGCGAGTCCCGTCGGGTTCGGTGATGCGGACAGCGGTAGATTCAAGCCTGGAGATGGCGCGCAAGATCTCACCGTCGGTTATCGTGGGCGGATCGACACCGTTACCATAGACGTTGACCGCGCCGCTTTCGGCGCGGAGCACAATGTGGCCGCGCACATCTACAATCTCGAGTCGGGTCACATCCTGGTTGAGCTCGCGCAGAGCTGCCACCTGCTGATCGAGAATTCCTCGCCCCGACGACCCGAGAAACCCAGCCAATCGGGCCAGGGGTTTGCTGACAAGCGAGGCGTAGGTGCGCGCCGACTGCTCCATATTCCGCTGCACCGAGCGATGACGAAATACGACCAACACGAGCGCGCTCAGCACCAAACTCACCACCACCGCAAACGCGATGTGGCGGGCAACCCTCGTTTGTAACCGTCCGCGCCTCAAGCCGCCCCCCGGCTCGCATCCTCATCAATCATAATGCGATCAGCCCTCATTCGAGATTCTGAACCTGTTCGCGAACCCGCTCCGCTGCAGCCTTGGCATCGATGATCCGCTCGGCGACCCCGAGCTCCCGGCATTTCGAGCCGAGAGTGTTGAGCTCGCGGTGAATCTCCTGACATAGGAAATCCAGCGTACGGCCGACCACCCCCCCGGCCCGCAAACGGTCGTTCGTGGTTTCGAGGTGGGCCCGCAGACGAACCACTTCCTCTGCCACGTCCGCCCGATCGGCGAGAAGCGCAGCCTCCTGGATCACTCGCTCCGGATCAACCACGCCCGCTGAGCCGACAAGAGCCTCGACACGCTCCTGGGTTCGTTCCAAAATCCTTTCGCGCATATCGGGCATGCGGGGCTCAAACCAGTCTGCGAACGCCGTCAGCTCGGCCAGCTCGGATTCAATTTGCCGGCCAAGCTGCGCTCCCTCGTCGACCCGCATCCGTACCGCGGCATCCACCGCCTCGGCGGTCACTGTCTTCAGTGTGGATAACTCGCCATCCTCGAGAATCGTCTCCGGCGCCGTAACCGAAACCAGACCCGGCACCGCGAGCACATCGCCCAGACCAACCGTGCTCGTGGCGTTTTCTGGCAGTTCGATCCGGGAGAGCTGATCAACGACCGCGCGCACGGCCTCAGTATTGACCGCCACATCCACCGGCGCAGCATTGTGACGCTCGAGATTGAGCTGCGCGGTCACCCTACCACGCTCGAACCGGTCCGCAATGACCGACCGCACAATCGCCTCGATCTCGGGGGCCTCTTCGCGGAGGTTCGTACGGATCTGGATGTCGAGGTAGCGATGGTTGACGGATCTGACCACCACAGATGCAGCGAGCCGATCCGAAAGCTGTCCACGCGACCGTCCGAAACCCGTCATACTGACCAACGTCATGATGGCTCCAATGTCGTTCGAAGCTTCAGGTTACCCGGTCCCGTCCCGGCATTCAAACCTGGAAAGCCGCTCTCATGCCAACTCCTGCAGCTCAACAGTGCACCGATAACCCGCATTTCTCACTGGCTTCCCACTGCGGCTGGCGATCCATCCACGGTGCTGGGATATCATCAAAAAAATATCGTAAGCTATTGATTCTACATTAGATCTTCGAGCTTCTGTAGAATATGTTACAATTCGCGGCCGAATTGATTTTCAGGGAGGGTTGAACTCACCCAATGGCAGATCTTCATCAGTTTCAAATCGCCCCCGAAGAACCTCTCGATTGTATTTACATCCTTCAGTGTAGCGACGCCGATCCGCTCGCCGGTCTCAAGTTTGCCACCAAAGAACGCAAGGCGTTGCGGGCCAAGGCCAAGGCCCTTGGTCCTCGCGGCGAGGAGGGCGAGCTCATTTCGGGCGAGTGTCCGCTCGACGTAGCCCATCGCGTGACCTTTGTCGGCGTCGGCAAGGCGCAGGATGTCACCCACGCCAAGCTCCGAGAGGCACTCCACCGCGTGATGCAACAGGCAACCAAAAATCGAGAGTACCAGATCGGTCTTGGGATTCCAGTCGGCGTCCACGGTCTGAACGCCGGTGAGTCGCGACTCTTTGCGCTGCGCGAAGCCTCGATCGCCGATTATACATTCGACCACTTCAAGTCGAAGAAGAACGAGTTTGAGAAGATCGACGGCCTCCACGTTCTCCCCCTGACGGGCGAAAGTGAGGAGGAATTGGAGGACCGCCTGAAGCGTGTGCGCCTGCTGCGCACCTCGCAGCAGTTGGCACGCGACCTCGGTAACCGGCCCGCCAACGACTTGACTCCCGAAGCCTTTGCAACGGCGGCCAAGGAAATGGCCGAGGATGCTTCCAAGCTCCGTGTCACGATTCTTGGCATGAAGGAGCTGCAGAAGGAGAAAATGGGTGGCATCCTCGGTGTCAGCCAGGGCTCAGTCGAAGAGCCCCGCGTGATCGTGATCGAGCACCGCCCCAAGAAGCCCAAGAAATCGGTGGTCCTCGTCGGCAAGGGTGTGACCTTCGACTCCGGCGGAATTTCGATCAAACCGGCAGCCGGAATGGGGTGGATGAAATTCGACATGTGCGGCGCCGCCACGGTGATGGGAGTAATGCGGGCGGTTGCGGACCTCGACCTGCCGATCAAGGTTGTCGGTCTGATACCCGCAGTCGAGAACATGCCATCCGGCACCGCCACCAAACCGGGAGACATCCTGACCACCGCCAGCGGCAAGACCGTCGAGGTGGATAACACGGACGCCGAAGGGCGCCTGATTCTCGCGGACATCCTCCACTACTCGGCGCGCTTCAACCCCGACATCGTTATCGACTATGCGACCCTTACAGGGGCCTGTGTGGTGGCCCTCGGTCACGAGGCAGCCGGAATGATGGGCAATGATGAAGAGCTCCTCAATACCCTCCGCAAGCTCGGCGATGGGGTCGGCGAGCGGGTGTGGCCATTGCCGTTGTATGACGAATATCTGAGCTACCTCAAGAGCGAATGGGCGGATATCAAGAACGCCGGCAGCCGGTGGGGAGGCGCGGTCACAGCCGGCACCTTCCTCAAGCAGTTCGTGCCCGAAAAAGTGAAGTGGGTCCATCTCGACGTCGCGGGTGTCGCATATAGCGAGAAGGAGCACAACGGGTTGCCCAAGGGAGCATCCGGCTTTGGGGTGGTCCTCACCGTGACCTTCCTCGAGGATCTGCTGAAGTAACAATGCCGTCCCCTTTGAGAGTCGAGAAACGCCGCGGTCACCGCGGCGTTTCTGGTTTACAGAAATGGCGATAGCATCACCCATACTCCGCATCGGCCCAATCAAGGTCGCTCCGCCGGTCGTCCTGGCGCCCATGGCCGGGGTGACCAACTACCCCTTCCGATCTCTCTGCCGACAATTCGGCGCCGCTCTGTTCATCAGCGAGATGGTCACTGCCCGACCGCTTGCCGAGGGTCGCAAAAAGACGCTCAAGCTCGCCGACTTCGGTCCCGGCGAGTCCCCACGCAGCCTCCAGCTCTACGGCGTCGACCCGGCGTGGGTCGCTAAGGCGGTGCATCGCCTCGTCGACGAAGGTCGTATCGACCATCTCGATCTCAACTTCGGCTGTCCAGTGCGCAAGGTCACGCGCAAGGGAGGCGGGGCGGCGATCCCGGCCAAACCACGGCTGCTCGCGTCGATTATTCGCGCCGCGGTCGAGGCCGCCCAAGACGTCCCGGTAACCGTCAAGTTCCGAATGGGGATCGACGACGATCATTTGAGTTACCTCGAGTCAGGGCACATCGCCGAGGAGGAGGGGTGCGCCGCAGTTACGCTGCACGCCCGCACCGCCGCACAGCTGTACGACGGACGCGCGCAGTGGACGGCCATCGCCGAGCTGAAACAGGCGATGAAAACAATTCCAGTGATCGGCAACGGCGATGTCTGGGTCTCCGAGGATGCGCTGCGCATGGTTAAGGAGACGGGCTGCGACGGGGTCGCCGTGGGCCGCGGCTGCCTGGGCCGGCCGTGGCTGTTCCGCGACCTTGCGGATGCCTTTGCGGGCCGCAAGCAGCAGAGCCCACCCTCATTCGGAGAGGTCGCGGAGATCATGATCGAGCACGCCACGACGTTGGTCGACTGGTATGGCGAACATCCCGGCATGCTCAGTTTTCGGAAACATGCAGGATGGTACACAAGGGGATTTCATTCCAGCGCGCGCCTCCGCAACCGGTTGATGGCGGTTCGCACACCGTCCGAGCTCGAAGAAGCACTGTCAAATATCGACCGCGATGAACCGTTTCCCGAACACGGCCACCTGGTGCGGCGCGGTAAACGGAGCGGTACCCAGAAGGTGGTGTTGCCCAAAGGATTCTGGGATGACCCGGATGACGACACTCCTCCCGATGTTGAGGCGGGCCAAGCGGTTTCCGGGGGCTGAGCACACTTCGTGTTGCTGGATGCTGGATGCTGGATGCTAGATGCGACAAAAACACGAATTCTCGAACCAGTTTGTCAAGGGGTGAATGAGTGAATCGAGAATCGAGAATCGAGCATCGAGTATCGAGAATCAGCTGTGTGCGGAGAAGAGTTTCTGTATGATACCTATGGTGATCACGCGGGTGGTCTGGAGGTTCATCGTGAAATGCGGGATTGTGAATAAATTGCTGCCAGTTGCGGCTGCAGTCGCCGTGCTGTCCGCATGCGGCAACGAGCCCATTGTCGGCGTGCTCCTGCCCATGACCGGATCCGCCAGCACCTATGGCCAGTCGATGAAGAACGGGATCGACCTCGCTTTGGATCAGGAGCAGGCAAACCTCCCCACAGGATTCAAGGTGCTATGGGGCGATACCACCAGCGATCCGGCGACCGGCGCCGCTGAGCTAAAGCGGCTCGCGGGTGAAGGCGCCGGGCTGTTCGTGGCCGGCACCACGAGTGATACGGCACGCGCCCTGCTCCCGGTTCTCGACGAGACCGATACGATTGCGATCTCACCATCGGCTTCAGCGCCCAGCCTGACCAAGGATTCGAGACGGTTTTTCAGGGTCTTTGCATCCGACGAGCTCGAGGGGCGCCGCGCCGGCCGCTTTCTCTACGAGGACCAAGACAAGACTTCGGTTCTCATCTTTGCCGAGGACTCCGCTCAGTCCCGAGGCATTGAGCCCCCATTTCGGCAGGTATTCGAACAGGCGATGGGGGGCGAGGTCGTGGGCCGCGTCGTGATCGACTCGCCCGGATGGAAGAAGGAAGCAGCCGACCTCCTCGCCGCACACCACCCGGCCTCCGTGTACATCATCGCCTATGGTGACAAGACGATCGACGTACTCCGCCTTCTTCGGCAAAAGGGCTATGACGGTCCGATCTGTGCGAGCTCCGCCTTTTACACGGGTCAGATCATCGACAGCAACCCCAACCTCGTTGAGGGCGTCTTCTTCCCCCAACCGGCCTTTGACATGAAGTCCGAAAGTCAGCTGACGCAAGACTTCGTAGCCGCATATCGCGAGCGGTTCCATGGTGACCCCGACATCTACGCCGCCCATGCCTTCGACGTCATACGGGTTGCGATTTTTGTCGCGAGTGAGGCTTCTTCCTTCACCGCAACCGAGATTCGCAGGGTTCTGGCGTTCGGAATGAAGGAGTTCCCGGGAGTCACCGGCATCATCCAATTCAACGACTACGGCGATGTGCGCCACAACCCAATCATGTTCATCGTCAAGAATGGCCAGGTGCTCAATTACGAGCGGTATGTAGATGAGGAAACAGCCAAGATCCGGGAGAGGATCAAGGAACTCATCAACGGTTAGCCCGGTCTTCTCACCGGGTTTCGTGACGAGGGCGGCGAAGGGTAGTGAGATGTTGGGTTTTTTGCGAATTGGGCGACGCAGGCGTAGCCACGCTACGTTGAGGAGCACAATTTGCGAAAAGCACGACAGATCGCTGCCA
>Ga0209013_10004268_pt1 | contig 12570 bp, 14 predicted proteins | sample Cruoilmetagenom2_FD_187291 | JGI IMG/M metagenome (GOLD analysis project Ga0209013, IMG submission 187291) | Oil polluted marine microbial communities from Coal Oil Point, Santa Barbara, California, USA - Sample 2 (SPAdes) (version 2) | ecosystem: Environmental > Aquatic > Marine > Oil seeps ...
CGCTCCGCAAGCAATTTTGGGATTCATGACTCGCCTGGCTAAATTGCAAGAACTCGGGCTAACGCCCTCAAACAGCTTGCAATTTTTAACGCCAGACTCCTCATGAATCTTTCTCCAAAATTGCTTGATGTCGCTCACAAAAGACTTTTTACGAAGCCGTCAATGGTCGATGTTTAGACTTCCAGAATAAACGGGAGTATAACCGGTCGGCGATTTATGGTAAAGGAAAAATATTTTCTCAGGGCTTTTTGTATTTTCGATTGGATTTTGGCCGCCCGATCCGGGACTTCGGGGCTTACTTCCTCGACAATTTCCAGGACAACACATTTTGCGTCTTCCAAAAGGTGGCCCGTTTCCGTTTCAAACACAAAGCCGCGAGAAACGATTTCAGGTCCGTATACCACAATGCCGGTCTCTTCATCAAAGGCCATGTTAATCACAACCAGACCGTCTTCGGACAGGTTTCGTCTTTCCTTGAGTACGCTCCTTCCCACATCTCCGACACCTTTGCCGTCAATGAGCACCCGGCCTGTCGAAACACTGTCTTGAATTCTTCCGCCGTTTTCATCAAATTCAATGATCTGTCCATTTTCCGCAAGAAGAATGTTTTTCTCGGAAATACCGACCTGCTTTGCCAGACGTGAATGAAGAACCAGATGCCGGAATTCTCCGTGGATTGGAATAAAATACTTGGGCCGGGTGAGATTGATCATAAGCTTTAACTCTTCCTGAAAAGCATGGCCCGATACGTGAATTTTCGATATTTTTTCATAAATAACATCGGCACCTCGCCGATAAAGATCGTTAATAATCTTGGCGATGGCTTTTTCGTTGCCGGGGATAAATTTTGAGGAAAGGATAACCGTGTCCTCTTTTTTTACCTTTATCTGCTTGTGGGTGCCTGTTGCCATGCGAGCCAGGGCCGCCATGGGCTCTCCCTGACTGCCTGTCGTTATGATAACGATCTCTTCATCCGGGAAATCATTGACCTGTTCGATATAGATTTCCATCTCTTCAGGGATGCGAATGTATCCAAGATTTTTTGCGATATTTACACTCGTTTCTATACTCCTGCCGCTAAAAACGACTTTCCTGTTGATGGCCAGTGCGATATCGATAACCTGCTGGATTCGGGTAATGCTGGAGGCAAAAAGACCGATAATGATTCGTCCGGTTCTACCTGCTGAAATCCGCATCAGGGTGTCTCCAACCTCCTGATCGGAGATGGTATATCCTTCCCTTTCAACATTCGTGGAATCCGATAAGAGAGCAAGAACTCCTTTCTCGCCATACCGGGCAAACTTGTTTACGTCGGTTATCATGCCGTCAGCAGACGTGTGGCTGATCTTAAAATCGCCGGTATGAACGACGATCCCCAAGGGTGTTTTAACGGCAATGCCCACGCCATCAACAGCGCTGTGGCAGACACGAATAAACTCGAGTTCAAAAGGGCCCAATTCAAGCTTTTCTCTGGGTGAAATTTCATGCAGTTGAGGCGGTGAAAGGAGTCCATGTTCTTCGAGTTTTTTCCGCACAACCCCCAGAGTAAAAGGCGTGCCATAAATCGGCACATTCATCTCTCTCAAAAGATACGGCAGTGCTCCGATATGGTCTTCGTGGGCATGGGTTAAGACGATCCCTGAAATATGGGGTTTTTTCTGTTTGATGTAACTCATATCCGGAATTACATAATCGATCCCCAGCATATAGTCCTCCGGGAACATCAGCCCGGCATCGACGATGAACGCTGAATCGCCATATTCAAAAACCATCATGTTAAGTCCGATTTCTCCCAATCCGCCGAGGGGTATTATTTTCAACATAATGATCCGTTCTTTTTAGCGTTTTCTAAGGATTCCACGATCACGTTTCTAATTTTTTCCATCAGAAGGCCCTTTGTTTCTCTGGTATAATCCGAAGATTCGATCGGTTTTTTGATTTCCACAACCACATGGCCGGGTTCGATTAAAATCTGATTTTTCGGCATAATTTTCCAAGTTCCGTGAAGGATTACCGGGACGATGGGGACACCGGAATCCACTGCCAAAACAAATCCTCCCTTTTTAAATGGCTGGACATTACGATCCCTGCTTCGGGTACCTTCAGGAAAAATAACGACGGATGCCCCGTTTTTGATGATGATTGCTGCCTGTTGGAGACTCTGTATGGCAGATTTCTTATTGGAACGGTCAATGCTGATATAGCCCGCTCTTTTCATGGCATAACCGAAGATTGGTATCTTAAAAAGCTCCGCTTTGGCGAGCCACCTGAAGTGAACTGGAAGACAGGCCTGAAGAACGGGGATATCAAAATTGCTCGTATGGTTGGCCATATAAATGTGAGGCCCGTGTAGATTAAAACTTGAAAAACCTTTAAGAGAAACCTTGATGTTGCTCGTTGCAAGTAGGAATTTTGCCCAGATCCTTGCAACTTTATGCGCAGTATCTTCACCGGTGCACAAAAAGGAGAACAATATGATCATACCCGCCATAAATGCGGTAAAAAGGAAGGTCCATAAAACAATAATTCGTTTGTGTATCATTTTGTTATTATAAAGACTTCATCTTCAAGTCAGAATGTTCCGGTGTCGGTTCATGGTTGTTCCATCTATGGCGGAATGGCGGGGTGGATTAGATTTTAATTCCGAGTTGATCAAATATTGAGTCGGCAAGCCCGATAAGCCAATTGCGTTGTTTTTCGGTTGCATAGCCCATGCAGCTGCATCGCATTCTTTTTTGGGTGCGGATCAGCATCTCAAAAGCGATAAGGTTTGGATCCAGGTCGACGGCAAAATAAAAGGGTTGACAGTCCGTATGCTCCTTTTGAATTTTGGTGAGGATGTCCTGTTCAAGGGGTATCCAGTAAATTCCATCCATATCGGAGGCACTATAGTTCTCTTCCATGTAGACCTTGATCTCTCCATGATCCTCGGATCTGAGTTCATCGATCACGTATTGTTTCATAACAACAAAATTATCACAGTTTGTTGTGCCGCGCAAGACGTATGTTTGCGGGCATTTTGAAGGTTAAAAAATTTATACTTTACCCCTAATCCGCATTTTTTTCAAGCTGAGATCACATAAAAATATGTCTTGGCAGTGTTTGTCGGAAATTCCGTATAGTATCTTGATTGCCATAGACGGTAATGCTACGATAAAGGTCGTTTTTTCATAAATGATTGTTGTCCGGGGTGTGTATGATTTCATTTAACGCATGTTTGATCGCCTATATCAGTGTTTATCTTCTCAGTGTGGCGCTGTGTCTGGCCATTGAGGGAATAAATATAAATTATCTCAATAAATATGGGCAAAATGTCCCCGTCGCCTTTCAAGGGGTGATTCATGATGCGGAGTTAAAAAATATCATTCGATACACCTCGGACAATTTCCGATTCAAGTTTGTCCGGACCGGCGCCGGCAAAATGCTTTTCCTTTTGATCATTATTTCAGGTGTTCTCCCATGGTTCGATGAAAAATTGGCGAACACGGAAATTTTGCCTGCAGGCCTGATTTTCTTTGCCGTCATAGGCCTTGGAGAGATGTTGACCGGCCTTCCTTTCGATTATTATCATAGTTTTGTCATCGAGGAACGATACGGTTTTAATACAAAAACCATAAAAATTTGGATTTCTGATCTGGTAAAGGGATTGCTGGTGATGATCGTTTTGGGCGGTTTTCTCCTATCCGCGCTCCTGTTGATGTTGAAGTATCTCGGAGAGAACTGGTGGATTTGGGCCTGGGCTGTTTTTTTGTGTTTCCAACTGCTGATGACCGTTCTCTATCCCACCCTTATTGCACCCCTGTTTAACACGTTTACACCGCTTGAGGCGGGGGAGCTTAAAACCGGGATTAAACGGCTTGCCCAAAGAGAAGGCCTCGATGTCGAAGGGATATACCAGATGGATGCAACCCGGAGAACCCGGCATACCAATGCGTATTTTTCAGGACTCGGAAAAGCCAAGCGGATCGTCCTGTTCGATTCTCTGATTCAATGTCACAGTCAGGACGAAATTCTTTCGATTTTGGCCCATGAAATCGGGCATCTGAAAAAAAATCATATTAAAAAACAAATTCTTATAAACGGTTTTGTGTCCCTGCTTCTTTTTTTCCTGGCGGCAAAGTTGATGACATGGGAAAAGATGTATGAAAGTTTTGGGTTTTCAGCCATGTCCGGGTATGTGGGCCTTTTTCTGGTGGGGATTTTGTGGGAGCCTGCAAACTTTTTTCTATCGCCCGTTGGAAGAGCTATTTCCAGAAAATTTGAACGGGAGGCGGATTTTTATTCCCTCGGGATTCTAAAGACCGCAAAACCCCTCGTCACTGCGCTGAAGAAAATGGCAAAGGAAAACCTTTCGAATCTCAGCCCCCATCCGCTGTATGTCTTTTTTAACTATTCTCATCCACCCTTGCTCGAAAGAATCGAATATTTGGAAACGGGTGAAATGTCCGGGGGTCTGTGAAGACATGGGCGGCCGGTGAGAAACTCGGGTTTTTCATTCCTTAGAAAACAGTGTCAGTTTCCGATGGTTCGGTGTTTAAATATCCCGTGTTCGGGTGTCCGGAGAGGGAAGGTGGGGATCGTAATCTATTGCGGCAGCCACCTGGCGGAAATTGTCCCCTGGTCCATGTAAAAAAGGACCAGGGGACATGGATTTGATGGATGGATTATGTCTCTTCGACCGTAATTGCACCGGGTTCACACACCTCGATGCAGCTTTCACAGCCCAGACATTCGTCAGCATTTACAGGAACAGATTTGTCATCCTCCATCTCAAACACTTCAACAGGACAGACATCTACACATTCCTCACAACCTTCGCATTTTTCTGGGTCAACAGTAGGGATAAAAGCCATTTAAAGAGTCTCCTTTCAAAATAAAATTAGATCACGGCAATAAAATTCACTGCGCATTCATTGTCGGGAAAATTCCTTATACCAATTGACTGAGCGAGTCAAGCTTTCTTGTGGTTTTTTTTAACTTTTATGAAAACATCTATTTAATATTTGGAAAAAGACCGAAACAGAAATTTTATACGTTCTGTTTAAATGTTTTTTCGCAAAATAAAACAAAAATTTACTCTTTTTGTCTTCTTTCCTTGCCCTCTCTTTGGTCAATCCCACTGCGCTTCTCAGGGCCGTTATAATCGGGGTTGTCATTCTGCCTACGATCATAGTCTACAATGATAATACCATCTCTCATTTTTCTGCGCCGGCCATTGGAACTGGGCTCATGTTGGGCCGTATCGCTTTCTCGTCGACGTCTGTTGATACTCATTTTTTCTTTCTGATAGATATACCTACCGGAACCTGGTGTCTTTTTCATCGTTCGGCGATATGAAGAAATCGCCGGACCGGCTTTCTCAGATTCAGCGCGCAATTTCGCGGCAAACTTTTTGAAATTTTTGGTGATGGCTTCATTCGGAGCAAATTGAGCCAGTGGCTTCCCCTCATTGATGGCATTTACGGTGGTTTGATAATCATTGGGGATGTTCCAAAATATCTCTTTTTCCAAGGAAGCTTCTGCATCGGTTAAGGAAATATTCGACTTTTTTAAATAACGATTGACAACGATCTTGATGTTTTCGTCCAAGGGAAAACCTAACCCGCGAAATGTCTTTAAAAGCTTTTTCGTGTTTAATATGCAGGGAGGGGTTAAAATTGAGACCAGCAGAGCAATGTCTGATAATTCTAAGATCATTAAAGAGATGTCATCCAAGGGTTGCCCCCCGTCGATGATTATATAATCAAACACCCGTTGCATGAGCATGAGTAAATGTGCCATAATTTCAGGGGTTTTTTCGTCCGGATCGCTCACGTAACTCGGAGATGGAAGGACAGAGACTCCCGAAGCATGGACGGAGAGGATACTTCTCAAAAAATTGTCATCCAGACGGGAAATGTTCTTGGTGATCTCGCTCCAGTTATATTCTGGATCGATCTCCAAAAAAAGTGGAATATCTCCAAACAACAGATTCATGTCAATCAGTGCAACCGATGGACTGTTTTTCTCTGCAGCCAGGCTCACGGCCAAATTTACAGCGATGGTCGTTGTTCCGACGCCCCCTTTGCTGCTGATGACATTGATGACCGTTCCGTGTTTGGAAGTCTTCCTGCTTTCAGCATTGTTTTTTTCATCAGCCACGGCTCACTCCTCTTTTATGTCTCTTAACTTATTGAATGTATAAGTTCATTGCACCCGTGCTGGTTTCAAAGCGTATTAAAAGCTTTGCCTTAAAAAATGCACAAATCGTGCCGAATTCATATTATGGAAAAGATTTGCTGAAAAAATAAATAGTTAGCTTGCTTATAAAAATGATGTCATCGAATATTATGAATAATATTTGACGAGGATTTATGTAATTCATTTCACAATTTTATGAATTTATTGCATGTTGGATAGCTTCTGTTTTTTTGAGCGAGTCTTGCATCGATTCGAACCATTCTTCTTTTACCAGTAATAGGGGTAATGGCGATGCCGGTACCCATAGTAAGGATATGGATAAAGCCATGGATCATAGTAAGGAGCGGGGTAATAGTAAGCTTCATTGGGCCAAAGGTATATTTCACGACTTTCGATCTTGAGATAGGGCTGGGGGTAGTCGTCAATTTTTTCCAACACGGCACCGGCGATGGTGCCGGCCACAGTAATCTTACGGTCTTTGTTGTAAATTTCCGGATCCAAGAAACCCTTTTGTGAGATGATGAATCTCCCCTCTGAAAGGTCTTTTGATTTGGGTTTTTCTCCGAATCCCAGGGGAACTTGCAAGATTTTAATCAACGATTTGTCCGCCAAATTCTGTGTTTCCAGGATGTACCCGCCCAGGATCACGGTATTCCCCATGTATTTATCTTTTTCCAGAAGAAGGGTTTTGAACGGAATCGGTGGTATGGATTCCGTTCTGATCTGTTGAGAAATCACCGAACAGGATCCGAGAAAAAGCGTCATTGGTATTGCTATCAATGCTGGCCACAATATTCTCACAATACCTCCTTCGATTAAAACGGAACGTCGATCATGACAACGTGCTTGTATAAAATAATGCTGTACAAATCTAAGGTACGGTTGTCAAGCATTATACCCATGGGGTGTGTTAATTCATTTTAACGAATCGTCACGGGGTGACCGCAACGCTGCCGCGCCGCTTTATATCGGTTTTACGATCTCCCTTATTCTTCCGGATTCGATTGCTTCAAAGAATTCGTCCCCCAGTTTTTTGTTTTTTTCAACAACCTTTGTCCAGTATTCCACCCGTTCTTTGTCTTTCCCAAAGAACGTCTTAAAATCTTTTCTATCAGGGATTTTACCAAACGGAAGACCATCAACGAATCTATTTGAGGGTGCAACAAGCACTACATTTTCCATATTTTTTTTATCAGGTTTGCGATTTAAGGACTTGTCGAACCATCCGGGTGTGATGTGCTCATAAAAATGGGGATACAAAACAAGGCCATCTTCATTGGGTAAGAACGGTATGTCCAGATGGTAATCGAGTATCCCTCCATCGCGAAAAAGACCTGACACGCCGTCAATACTCGAAATCCCCTCCATTGCCATTGGAATCGATCCAGAAGACAGCAATGCAGTCTTAAAATTCGATTGGGTAAGATGATAGATGCCCAAAGGGAATTGATTCATGGCGGCAAAGGGAGGGTTTTCCTTTGAAGCACAGAAAAGAGCTCTTTCAAAGAAATAACCAAGGCTGTTCCTGCTCAAGCGGTTTACTCCTGCAGCAAGTGCAACGCCGAGCCCCTGGACCCATAGGTGTTCACTTTTTAAAAGTCCTTTACATTTATTGGACAGAAAACAAATTCTCATGAAAGGATGATTAATAATGGATTCTATTTCACCATCATCTATATAGGCATGAATGATTCTCCAGGACTCTTCGGTTATTTCTTTTCTTGTGGGCTTTGAATCATAGTGTTGTGCAATATAATTCCTTTCAAGTTTACCAAGGGCATCAACCGGATCTCTCTGGCAGTAAGCAGCCATGCGAAAGGCTCCAATTGAGGTTCCAATAAGATAAAGGGGGTCTGTCCTTAGTTTGAAGCAAGACAGCAGCACCCGGTCTATTCCCGTTAAAACGAGAAATTTGGCAGCACCGGAAGCGCCGGCGACAACCTTTACCCTTGATAGATTCAATCCTTCGTCCCGTATTATTTCTATTGCTTTGCTCCCGGCACGTACTGAAATATTTTCAAACATATCTAGTTTTCGGTCCAACAGTTACTTAGGAGTTCGTTAATTATCCGGCATACCGTTTTTTAACGAATAGGTATTCCATGCGCGATTGGTTTCAAGGACCACACCCTCTTTGTCCAGAATGGCGATGTGTGCGGAGAGGGAATTAATGACCGCCCTGGCCGGTTCTCCGGAAAAATTCAAGGATTCAATATGGGGCTTTACATCTTGCGGCTGCTTTTTCGTGGGGGGCCCCTCTGATTCGAGAAATCAAAATATGCTGTCTTTTTAGATATATCGTATATAATCTAAGTATAGGTCATTGTAAAATTGATTTTTTAAATTTATCAAAAACATGCTTTCTTAAATGTTTTATAACTAATGCGTAAAATTATTTGATCTTGAAAAAAAAGAGTTCATTAATTACTCGATATTCGCCCCTAATTTTTATGTAATCTCATACATGGAATTAATTTAACCCCATGTTAGGAGTGAAAAATTATCGCCATGTGTTTTCATTAAAAGCGATATGCTTATCCGCAGCACAATTTTTCCCAGTGCCCCAATATGTAGGATGTATTGCAGGGTTCAACTTTAGCGCTTAAATGAGATTTGACAACCCGTCAACAAACAGATTATCCTGTTAAGAAAGGAGGTTGATGATGAAAACACTCGATTCGGGGGACAAAGCACCCCATTTTAATTTAAAAGATCAGTATGGCCGGAATATCCGGATTTCCGATTTTTCCGGGAAGAAACTTTTTCTTTTTTTCTACCCCAAAGCCAATACCTCCGGCTGAGCCACCCAGGCTAAAAGTGTGCGGGACGCACGTGAAGAACTGGGTGACAAAAACATAGCAGTCCTCGGAATCAGTCCGGATACCCCGGAAACCCAGAAAAAATTTGATGACAAGCATCATTTGGGCTTCCCGCTGCTTTCCGATTCCGATCATAACGTTGCAGAGGCTTATGGCGTTTGGGGAGAGAAGAAAATGTACGGTAAAACCTTTATGGGAATCGTCCGGTCATCTTTTCTCATTGGTGACAACGGAAAAATAGAAAATGCCTGGTACAAGATCAGCCCCAAAAATACGGTTCCCGAGCTGATGAAGGTGTTGGATTAAAATGACCCATCACGAAGACATCAAAAAACACATTCGAGAACTTTTCAACGACCAAAAATTGGCCGTCTTATCCACTCACCGTTCCGGACAACCCTACGCCAGTTTGGTTGCATTTGTGGGAAAAGAAGACCTTAAAGAGATTTTTTTTGTAACCCCGCGAACGACGCGAAAATACAAAAAGCCGTATCTGGCGCAACAGGTCTATTCAAACCCGCATTCTATTGCACTGAAGCTGCGCAATCATGTTTAACCTTTCACGAGCCCGATGCTTTCATCTGTTGCGTTATTAAGGGCTCGCAATAGTCCACTATGGCTTCGCCCTTAAATGCCTTACATATGAAAGCCTCAAGCTCGTGAAAAATTCAGGTAAGGATATTAGGTGGCTTCAATGAAAGACGACAAACCGATTCTGGTTGCCGGTGCCACCGGCTATGTGGGCGGACGGTTGGTTCCAGCCCTGCTGGATGCAGGGTATCGGGTTTGAATAAACGCCCCATTGGATGACGTTTGGCTCCCCATCAGCAGGATCGGCGGTCATGAATGTTATTACTCTATGCCGACGGTTTGTGGTGGTTGCGCGGTCTGCTGGATCGATTGTTCGGCGGTGTTGGATTGCGTCGAGGGCGGCGTCACGCAACCGAACTGGGGGTTGGAGACGCCCTGGATTTTTGGCGGGTACTGGATGTCGTGCCGAAAGAGAGACTGGTTCTGCTGGCTGAAATGAAGGTTCCCGGCGAAGCCTTGCTAGAATTCAAAATCGATTCAATGGGAGATCACTCCACGGTTCGTGTGCATTGCCTTCAGGATAAACACTTTTCAGATAATTGAATATTCGAATCATATCTTTGGACGAAAAGGGGCGATATATGATCTGCCCAAAATCTTCATGGAAATGTCAGATCGGCTTAAATCAAGAGGATGTATCCTAAAAAAGAACACCCCTCGACGTTGGCAACATCAGGGTTCATTTTTGAAAATCTGCATATAAAAGTGCTCACCCACTTGTATTGTATTTATAGGAGCCAAAGGAACTATGTCCTTCAGTTCTTCAGGAGAAAACCTTATTTTCAAGGGAGGCCCGAATGGGGTTTCTTTCTTTTCTATTTCAACAATTGCCAACAGCGCAGTTGGTTTGAGAAGGCGTTTGACTTCCTGTAAGAAGTGCTGCATTTGCTGCTTGGAAAACCCGTGAATCACTGCCGATAGATAAATAAGGTCCACAGATGTAGGCTCGAGCGGGGTCGGCGTCGTTATATCGCCTTCCATCGCCTCGATATTGGTGCCTCGAGTTTCTTTTCCGAGAACTTCTATAACGTATTTATCTGGGTCCAGTGCATACACTTTCCCGGATTGGGCAACCGCATTTGAAAACATCTTGGACATATATCCATTGCCGCACCCCGCATCGAGGACTGTTTGTCCGGCCTTAATGTTCAGCGCATTCAATATCAGCTCTTTGTCCAAACGGTCCTCTGTGGACTTTCCTCTATGGTTGTGTCCTTCTTCCCCTGAGGTATCCCTTTTCGCCACTTCGGCTTCTTTAGTCATTCTTGATTTCCTTTTACAAAGCTATTCGTGGTGCACTTTCAGCTTGAATTCATATAGTATCATATGCAAAGAGGAAATATATTGCTCTATACCTTCCGATCTATAGGAGTAGGTTTTTCTTTGCAAGCGAAGGGCATATGGATGTTATGCTTAAATGGATCATGTTCGGAACCGCGGAATCTCGAAATTCTCACAGGCAATTAAGTAACGATAGCCGTATTCAATGACAGGCTCCTTTTGCTGATTGGCAACCTTGCACTTGATTGACGCAAAACCCCGGTCCGGTTTACTACGTGATCTTTGTAACTCCGTCCAACAGGCATTTACCGAAAGAACATCACCGGGACGAACCGGATTGAACATTTTGACCTCATGCATGCCGACACCGCTTAGAATTGCTACATTGCCTTGTGCTTCTACGACGACACGTGTGCAGGCCGAGAGGGTATGAAGAGAAGATGCAATCAGTCCGCTAAAAAGCGATTCACTCGCAGCGTTCTCATCAATATGGAACAGTTGCGGATCAAATTTTTTTGCAAAGTCGATAATAGCCTCTCGCGTCATTACGACAGGCTGACAATGAAGATGTTCTCCATCCTTTAGATCGTCGAAATATCTTCTTTCCATTTGAAAAATTTCCTCGAATTAAATGTATAACGGAGAGTTCACCGGCGGCGGGTATTACACTGAATAATTTTAAAAGCGATGAATAGATTTCAAACAAAATATTTCAAAGAGGACGATGTTTTCCGCTGTCCGAGTGGAACGCCTGGTTATATTTTATCTGTAGGCATCCCGCCTATGGCTAATCCTTAGAACAAGAGCCGTGTTTTCAGTAATAGTGTAGATGACTCGATAGTCCCCAATTCTAAATTTCCGCAAGCCTGCGAATTTTCCTGTTAATAGTGGAAAATTATCTGCCTTTTCAGGTAGATCCTGCTCTATTTTGTCCAGAATTCTTTCGGCATCATCTTTGCTTAATTTCTTCAGGTCTCGGGAAACAGACTTTTTGAATGCAAGTTTATAGCTCAAGCTCTTTCCTCATGTCTTTGATGGAAAAAACCGGGTCAGATGTGTCATGCAACCGATCAATAGCAACTTGAATGTCGGCAAGTTCTGCCAAATAAGCCTCAAGAGCCTTTTGAATGTGAAAAGATTTAGGTCTTTCTGTTTCCTCTGAAATTTCAGACAGTTTCGATGCGAGTTCATCTGGTATTCTTACTGATATTGCTGTGCTCATACATCCCCCCCAATGTATTTTAATGTAATACATTGTAAGCATTGTCGGAACAAAATGCAAGAATTTTTATTGGTTAGAAAAATATAACGGCTGCGATTACCTGCCCGCCAACCAGTTGGCACTCAATTTTCTGGGGAAGGAAATATTTGAATTGCCACCCAAAAAACGGCAGGGCTCGCGGGTCAGCGTGAATTACATTGTTATATAGAGTTTTAGTCCTTATTGGTTGTTTTCAAGCGTTCACCGATTAGACGACCGATTCGCAGTGCTTCTTCCCATACCTCTTTCTGATCCTCAACCTGTGAGTATCGGAAATCGGATGTCCTGGCATCAGGACCGTACAATACTTTCAGTCCACTCATTTCGCACCCATCGCCCTCGCCACATGTCAAACAGGGAAGATTCCCTTGAACCGTTAATTGCCCGATAAGATCCATGCGTTCATAATTCCTTAACTCGGCAGCCAATGATTGATTG
>Ga0209013_10004269_pt1 | contig 12567 bp, 11 predicted proteins | sample Cruoilmetagenom2_FD_187291 | JGI IMG/M metagenome (GOLD analysis project Ga0209013, IMG submission 187291) | Oil polluted marine microbial communities from Coal Oil Point, Santa Barbara, California, USA - Sample 2 (SPAdes) (version 2) | ecosystem: Environmental > Aquatic > Marine > Oil seeps ...
CTCATGGTTGAGCGGATCCTGTGAAACATTTCCGGTGACATCTTCTTTTTCCAATCCCCCTAATCTATGCCTTAAGCCTTCGGTTCCAGGCAAGGCCCATGACCTGCTGAGTTTTTCCTCATCCCTTTTATAGGGTTTGTAATCAGGATCATTCGCTTTAACTATTGGGGCTTTTATTTCAGGTAAAGATGACACTTTTGGTATAAGAAATACTTCTGAACCATTAGCCAGAGATCCATCAGTAAGTAAAATAACAGGTGTCATATGTTCAAGTGTAAGCTTTGATGCTTCATAAGCTGCATAAAAACAATCGGCAGAACTAAGCGCAGCTATAACAATAACGGGAGCTTCTCCATTTCTGCCATAAAGTGCCTGCATTAAGTCAGATTGCTCCGACTTAGTTGGCAAACCTGTAGATGGACCACCACGCTGAACATCAACAATTACAATAGGCAACTCTGTCATTACCGCCAATCCAATAGCTTCGCTTTTTAATGATAATCCAGGACCAGAGGTAGTAGTTATTGCTAATGAACCTGTAAAACTTGCACCAATTGCTGATACAATACCTGCAATTTCATCTTCGGCCTGGAAAGCGATTGCTTCGAACTGTTTATGATGTGAAATTTCCTGAAGAATCTCTGATGCAGGTGTAATCGGATATGAGCCCAGGAACAAGTTCCTGCCTGATCGTTCTGCTGCTGCTAAGAACCCCCAGGAAGTTGCTAAATTACCGGTAACATTCCGGTATAAACCTTTTTTTAAAGCTGCTGGTTCAACTTTAAAAGTATTTGCAAACGCCTCAATTGTATTGGCAAAATTAAAACCTGCTAGTAACACCTTTTTATTTGCCTTAACAACCAGTGGTTTCGATTTAAATTTTTCTTCAAAAAATTTAAACGTGCCCTCATACCCTCGATTAAACATATAGAAAACCATACCCAATGCGAACATATTTTTCGACTTTTGAGCTGATTTACTATCTAACTGCATGTCTTTAACTGCTTCTTTAGTCAAAGTTGTAATAGGTGCTTCTATAACCAAATGACCCAATAATGTTTCATCTGTAAGTGGATTACTCTCATAACCAGCTTTCTTGAAATTCTTTTCTATGAATGAATCAGTGTCAACAATAATAATTGCTTCCTCTGTTATCCAATGCATATTTGCCTTTAGAGAAGCAGGATTCATAGCAACCAGAACGTCTGCAAGATCTCCGGATGTATGAATGTCCTTTTCCCCAAAATGAATCTGAAAACCTGAAACACCAGAAATCGTACCCTGAGGAGCCCTTATTTCGGCAGGATAATCTGGAAATGTTGCGAAATCATTTCCAACAATTGCAGTTGAATCTGAAAATAGACTTCCTGTTAATTGCATTCCATCTCCTGAATCACCCGCAAATCGAATTACTGCGTTTTTCAACTCAATAACTCTATCTTTTTTGTTAGCCATAAAAAAGCATTTTAAAATCTTCACAAAAATAGTTTTATTATGTTTTTACAAGACACTTTGCATTTATTTTTTTAATAAAATTGAGCGAAATCTTATATAACCTGAAGAATGTAATATTGAGGAATTTTAATCTTATTTAAAATTATTATAAAATATGCTCAAAACATTAAAAACTATCATGATGGAAAAATATATTATAGTAATATATATGTATATTTGCCGCAATTTTTAATTTAAAATTTATAATTATGGCTTACATAATCAATGACGATTGTACTGCATGTGGCACATGTATTGACGAATGTCCTGTTGAAGCAATTTCAGAGGGAGATATCTATGTAATTGACCCTGAACTTTGCACTGATTGTGGTGCTTGTGCTGATGTTTGCCCAGTAGAGGCTATTCATCCTGAATAATCATCATCAATGAATAATAAAAGCCCGGTCTTTCCAGATCGGGTTTTTTTATCTCTTGTAGCCTCACAAAAAATATAAATCCTTTATTTAAGCAAATTACGCTCAGTTTATATAAATTTACCTTTTATTTTGATTTTCTCAATGTACAAGAAATTTGATTTTTTAGTGATAGGAACAGGAATGGCTGGTCTTATTTATGCACTTAAGGTAGCCAAATATGGTAAAGTGTGTTTACTTTCTAAAGATTCAATTGATAATACTGCTACCAGTTATGCTCAGGGAGGAATTGCAGCAGTAATGTATTCGCCAGATAATTATGAAAAACATATTGCTGATACTATTAATGCCGGTGTTGAATTGAACGATGAAGAAATTGTGCGCATAACCATAACAGAGTCAACAGAACGTGTTAATGAATTAATTGAATGGGGTACGCATTTTGATAAAGAAGATTCAGGCAAATTCTCCCTGGCCAAAGAAGGTGGACATTCGGAACACAGGATATTACACCATAAGGATACCACAGGTTATGAAATTCAAAGAGCTTTAAGTAAGAAAATTCGAGAACATCATAATATCGAGATTCTAGAAAATTACTTTGCCATCGATTTAATAACTCAACACCACCTTGGTGAATTGGTCATAAGAACGAGAAGTGATATTGCTTGCTTTGGGGTGTATGCGCTAAATAAAAATACCAATCAGGTAGAAACTATTTTAGCCAGAACAACTATGTTGGCAACAGGAGGTTTGGGTAACATTTATCAAACAACAACAAACCCTGAATTCGCTACCGGAGATGGAATCGCTATGGCATACCGTGCCAAAGTTCATCTTGAGAAACTTGAGTTTGTACAATTTCATCCAACATCTCTTTATTACCCTGGTGAAAAGCCTTCATTTCTAATTACAGAAGCAATGCGAGGCGCAGGTGCTATATTAAAAACTCAGGGAGGCGACACCTTCATGAAAAAGTATGATTCCAGGGAAGAGCTTGCTCCAAGAGATATAGTTGCCCGGGCTATTGATAATGAAATGAAGCTGTCAGGTGATGATTATGTTTATCTTGATGCCAGACATCTTGAATTAAATGAATTGATTTCCCATTTTCCAACAATCTATGCAAAATGTTTAAGCCTGGGAACTGATATTTCTAAAAATATGATACCGGTTGTACCAGCAGCACATTATTCATGTGGAGGGATAGAGGCTGATAAAAATGCTTGCACAAGTATTTCAAATTTATATGCTTCAGGTGAAGTGGCAAGTACCGGGCTACATGGCGCAAACCGACTTGCTTCCAATTCACTTTTAGAATCGGCGGTATTTTCACATAGAGCTGCTTTACATGCCATTGACAATTTTCGAAATGCTGAATATGTTGCAAAAGTACCTGATTGGGATTCGGAGGGAACAGTGTTAAATGAAGAATTGATACTTGTTACACAATCTAAAAAAGAAGTTCAGTCAATTATGAGTAATTATGTTGGTATTGTGAGGTCAGATCTTCGGTTAAAAAGAGGCTTGGACAGATTAAAAATTATTTATAAAGAAACTGAAGACCTTTATCAAAAATCACTGGTTACTGAGGGAATTTGTGAATTAAGAAATTTGATCAATGTTGCTTATCTTGTGATTAGATTTGCGCAAAAAAGAAAGCAAAGCATTGGATTACACTATAATATTGACTATCCGTAAAATTTTAATATGGCAGTTATAAGATCAGTAAAAGGGATAAGGCCCAAATGGGGCGATGGTTGTTTTATAGCTGATAATGCAACAATTACTGGGGATGTAATTATTAGAGATAATTGTAGCATATGGTTCAGTGCTGTGATAAGGGGAGATGTTCATTACATCAGAATAGGTAACAATGTTAATATTCAGGATGGTGTCATTATTCATTGCACTTACCAGAAAGCTCCGGTAAACATTGGAAATAATGTGTCGATTGCTCATGGTGCAATTATCCATGGATGTACTATCGAAGATAATGTTCTGGTGGGTATGGGAGCCATTATAATGGATGGAGCAATAATAGAAAGCAATAGTGTTATTGCAGCAGGTGCGGTTATTTCAAAGAACACGGTAGTTAAAACGGGAAGTGTTTATGCCGGTGTGCCTGCAATAAAAATAAAAAGTGTTGATACAGAACTTTTAGAAGGGGAAATTAATCGCATATCCACCAACTATAATATGTATGCCAGCTGGTATGATCCAGCAGATTAAAAGAAACCGCTGTAACCTAAAAGAGCCATGTAAAATTACATGGCTCTTTTATTGGATAAAAAATAATATTATATCCCTAATTTCTTTTTTACTAAAGGAAGTACATTATCACCACCTTCAAAAAATACAACTGCGCCTGCTCCAATATCAAAGATATAATTGTATCCATTTTCACGACCAACTTCATCGATAGCGTTTTTCACTTTTTCAATAATTGGGTTAAAAAGTTCAGCTTGCTTAGTCGCTAAGTCTTGATCAGCTGATTGCTGGAAGGCTTGAATTCGCGCCTGAAGGTCAGTTATTTCTTTCTCTTTTGTTTGTCTTATTAAATCTGACATTGTTGCTACGTTTTCCTGGTAATCGTTAATCTTCGATTGGTATTCCATTGCCATAGCACTCATCTGCTGATCCAAATAATCAGCATAGTTTTTTAATTCATTTTGTAATGAATCTGTTTCAGGCATCAGTGATAATATTTCATTTGAGTCAATGTGGCCTAACTTTATTGTCGTTTGGCTGTAACCAAATGATGCAATAAGTATAACAAATGAAAAAACTGCAACTGCTTTTAATAACGCTTTCATTTCTATTTAATATTATGATTAATAATTGTCTAGCTTAAACGGCTGGCAAAATTAAAAAAAAATCAATACAATATTGCTTTTCATTTTACCGATTTGAAATAATTAAGAAACATTAACTAAAATTATGTTTTCTTTTATAAAAGGTTGAATTAATTATTCTCTGTTTCTTTGATCTTGTTTAACAGTTTGCATCACTGTTCCAACTTCATCAAGTATTTCATCACTTATATCGAACTTTGGATTACCGTATAATAAAGTCATTCCACCAGCCTTGTCAAATACAAATGAATAGTTTCGTGTATTTGCAATTGTCTCGATGGCATTAAAAACTTTTTCCTGAATGGGCTGAACGAGCTCCTGTCGGGTTTTATACAATTCACCTTGTGGTCCAAAATATTTCCGCTGAAGCTCTTTTACCTCTTGCTCTTTTTGGATAATCTCATCTTCCCTTTTCTTTTTTATATCATCAGGAAGCAGAACTGATTCAGCCTGATACTTATTGTACATTTCTTCTACTTCAGAATATGCAGTCTCTATTTCTTTTTGCCATTTTACTGAAAGATCATCCAGTTCATCCTGGGCATCCTGAAATTCAGGAATATTATCAAGTATATATCCTGTATCAACAAATGCATATTTCTGACTTTGACCAAATGATAAATGAGAAGCTGTAAGAAATAAAACCGCCAACAAGCCGGTAATAATTTTATTTGAATTTTTTTTCATTGTATATATCTTTTAATTTACAACACTATTTCAAAAACCCTGCCAAGCTCTATATTAGTCAAGTGATTGATTCAGAGAAAAATGGAAATGACTTCCAGCAGCACTTGGCCAGCCTGGCACAGGGTCAAAACCATAAGCCCAATCTAAACCAAGCATACCAAACATTGGTAAAAATACCCTAATACCAAATCCTGCTGATCTATAAAGATCAAATGGGTCAAAACCCTGTTTCTCTACCCAGGTATTTCCAGCCTCAACAAACGCAAGTCCATAAATTGTTGAACTTGGGTTAAGGGATAATGGGTATCTTAGTTCAAGTGTATTTCTTGTAAAGACAGTTCCTCCAATATTTTTACCCGGACGGTAATATGCAGAGATTGATTCATTTTCATAGCCCCTCATCCCAATTACTTCGCGTCCATCATAATTATTATAACCCGTCAAACCATCTCCTCCAAGGTAAAATCTTTCAAAAGGCGTAGTTCCTAATTGCGAATTATAATTACCAAGATAGCCAAATCTGAACTTTGCTGCCAGAACAAGCTTGTCCATAAGCTCAAAATACCAATATGCTTTTACTTTAATTTTGTAATATTCAATCCATTTGTATTTTTCATCATCGCTGAGTTCCGGATCGTCATAATCTATATCTGAGAATAACGAATATGGTGGTGTCAATTCAAGACCCACAGAAATATCTGATCCATTTCTTGGGAATATCGGTTGATTAATTGAACTGCGACCCAAGATTACTTCATAACTTAAATTATTATAACTGCCTGTTCCCGAACCAACAGGAAATATTGTTCCGTAATTCTGTAATTTATAAAAGAGCAGGTTTATACCATTGTATAATGTAAAAAAGTCATCGGGCCATGTTAAACGTTTTCCTATACCTACTGTAATCCCATCCGTTACAAAAGAAGCCCTGAGTGTATCTGATTTAGACCGACCGTTTGAGTATATCGAATGATAATACGAAACCGTAAGAGCATTTGGCTTTTTACCACCAAGCCATGGTTCAGTAAATGAGATACTCCAGCTCAAATAGTCTTTTCCATAAGTTTGAAAACGTAAAGAAAGTTTTTGACCATCACCAGTGGGTACTGGTCTCCAGGCTCCCTTTTTAAATAGTCTTTTTATAGAAAAGTTGTTAAAACTTAATCCTAATGTTCCTATAATCCTTCCATACCCCCATCCTCCTGAAAGTTCAATCTGATCAGCAGATGTTTCTTCAACACCCCACTCTATATCAACAGTAGAATTAACCGGATCCGGTTTTACATTAGGAGTTATAGTTTCTGCGTTAAAGTATCTAAGGTTTGCTAACTCGCGTTGTGTTCTAATTATATCCGATCTGCTGAAGAGTTGCCCCGGTCGTGTACGAAGTTCCCTGATTATAACATGATCATTTGTTCTGTCGTTACCTTTTACGGTTACATTTCTTATACGCGCCTGTTCTCCTTCAAATATCCTGATCTCCATGTCAATAGAGTCATTTTCTACATAAACCTCTACGGGTGTGGCATTAAAAAACAGATAACCATTGTCCATGTACAGAGAACTGACATCAAACCCGTTAGGATTATAATTCAGGTTGGTTTCAAGCAATTCCTTATTATAAATATCCCCTTTACGAAGACCTAAAATGGTATTTAAAAAAGCTGAAGAATATATAGTATTTCCAACCCATGTGATTTTGCGGTAATAATATTTATTTCCTTCTTCCAGGAATATTTTAATACCAATACTATTGTCATCCAATTTAATAATTGAATCACTAATTATATGGGCATCACGATAGCCTTTCTTGTTATACTTGGCAACAATCAGTTCAAGGTCATTATCATATTCAGATTCAATATATTTGGATCCTTTAAATAACCTGATTTTATAGTTATCAGTAAAGTATTTAAGAAAATCATCCCTAAACTTTTTAAATTTCAACCGAATTGCATCTTCTGTCATGTTAATCACCAAGGGGCCCAAACTGTCCAAAGGATTAAAAACACCTTTGGTTTTGGTTTCTTTCATTGCTCCCCTCACTGACTCGTCAGATAATTCCTTATTACCAACAATATCGATATATCTAATCTTTACCTTTCTGTTTTTCTTAATCTTAATAATCAGTTCTTCAAAATTTTCCTGGGCTTTGTCCGGCTTCTCCCTTATTTCAACTTCAGCATTAAGAAACCCCTTTTCACCGTAATGTTCTTTAATAATGTTTATTGTCCTTATCATTAAATGATCGGTAACAACATCACCCCTTGAAAGGTTGATTTTTTCACGAATGTCGTCTGCTTCAGATTTTCGAATTCCATCAAAGGAGAATTTGCTTAATCGGGGCCTTTCCTGTAAAGATATTTTGAGATAAATTTTCCCTGATTCAATTTTTGTTGCAGTGATTCCGATATTGTCAAATAATCCCTGGTCCCACAATTTTCTGATAGCACTTGTTATCTGCTCTCCCGGCACTTTTATACGTTTTCCAACTTCCAGTTGAGAAAGCATTATTATAACATTCTTATCAAGATACTTGATTCCCTCTACCTCAATACCACCCAGAATATAATCAACAGGATGCTCATAATTAATCTTTGAAAGATCATCTCCAATATTAATCTGAGCCTTTGTAACGAAAGGAATTAATAAAACACCAATTATTAGTAACCTTAACAAACTTTTTCCCAATCTCCTAATCATGCTTTCCTTTTAATCCTTTATTTGCTGACTTGTAAGACCAAATCTTCTTTCCCGTTTTTGATAATCTATAATGGCCTCATACAAGTCTTCTTTTTGAAATTCAGGCCAAAGTTTTTGAGTAAAATATAGCTCAGTATATGCTAATTGCCACAATAGAAAATTACTTAACCTGGTCTCACCACTTGTTCTGATTAGAAGTTCAGGATCAGGAATTTCCGCAGTTGTTAATTTCTTGGCAAAGTAGTTCTCACTAATTTCCGCTAATTTTATTTTTTTGTTTTCATAATCGTACAACACTTTTTTAACAGCATCCAATATTTCCCACCTCGAACTATAACTCATTGCAAGTGTCAGCATCATCCGGCCATGTCCTTTTGTCTTATTAATGGTATCCATTAGTTTCGTGTAATTTTCAGGAGGCAGACTGGTAAGATCACCAATGGCATTAAGTTGAATATTATTCTTTATTAAAGTATCCAACTCCTGTTCAATGGTTTCAACAAACAGGTTCATTAGAGCATCTACTTCAAACTGAGGCCTGTTCCAATTCTCAGTCGAAAAAGCATATACGGTTAAATATTTCACGCCCAGTTCAGCCGCTGCTTCCGTTACGTTTCTTACCGCCCCAACTCCATGGTGATGCCCAAAAACACGATCTTTTCCTTGTTTTGTTGCCCATCTACCATTGCCATCCATAATTATGGCAATATGCTTGGGCAATTTTTCGGATATTATCTGTTCTTTAAAACTCATCAACAATTGCTTTTACCATTCGTTATCTTTACATTTTTTACTTCCGTAAAGATTGAACTTATATGTAATTGACAGTAAAGTGAAATTATACCAGTCCATTGTGTTTTCAGTTCCGCGTTGCATACCTTCATAATACTCCCCTGTCGGATCTGACACCAGATCACCGTGGGTATAATAAGTAGTACTTACGTCATCAATATAGTCGGTTAAGGTTTTTCTCATTCCCCATTCGAGCCCCAAGGCCAAACGTTTTGACAAACTGTACTTGAACCCAAATCCAAAGGGAAATGAGATACTCCAAAGATTATAGGGTAATCTTCCCTCGTAACCAATATTTTGACCTTCAGTTCCACTTGTTTTTAGATCAGCGCCACTAAAATTATATGGCTTGAAAGTGAAGAAGCCAACTCCACCAAAAATATACGGAGTAAAATAATTCTTTTTACTCCCTGTGAAATATTCCCAGAAATTGAACTCGGCAACCAAAGAGAAGTCATTAATATTTGTTTTGAAATTTAAATCACGATTAGCAACGGCATTCGTTTTCAGATCATCTCCCTGAAGTTTGCCTCTTGTATAAGCAAATTTTACCGACCAACGGTTATTTATATTATATCTTGCCAAAGCGCCATATGCTAACTGAGATTGATTGTATGGCAAAGCCGGGTTTAAATCGCCAATGTAATATGAAGCACCTCCTGAAATTCCAACCTCTATAGTTTGGGCAGAAGTTATATTAGGCAATATAAAAACAAAACCGGCAATAAGTCCGGTTACAAGGCCAAAAAAGCTATTATTTCTTCTCTTGTACTTCATCCTGAAATTGAGCGCCAAAAATATCATTTTTTTACTTATCATATACATAATTATAAAGTCTGCTTTCAGGCAGCTTGAATATCAATTTCTGGTGTCAACACCCCATAATAATTTATCCCTAATTGTAGAGAAGAAATCTTTATTTTTCAACTCCACGAGATTCACCTCAAACTCGCATCTTCTGATTAAAAGTTCATCTTCTTTATTGATTGTTGAGTGCCGCGAATCCATTGTCATCAGATATTTATCTTCCCTTCCTTCAATTTTGATCTTGATTACGCTGCTGTCCTGAATAACGATAGGTCTCACAGTTAAATTGTGCGATGCGATAGGTGCAATTACAAAATTTTGAGATCCAGGACTAATAATCGGGCCTCCAACACTTAGCGAATATGCCGTTGAACCGGTAGGCGTTGATACTATAAGTCCATCTCCCCAATAAGAGTTCAAAAATTTATCATCTACATAAACATGAACCACAATCAAAGAGGTAGTATTATTTCTGTATATGGTTAAGTCATTTAATGCAAAATTCAGATCGCCAAAGATATTTTTCGGATGATCTAACTGTAACAATGCTCTTTTATCTAAGTAATATTTTCCTTTAAAAACATTCTCAAGAGCTTGATCTATTTCATTTTTAGGAACACTCGATAAAAAACCTAATCTACCTAAATTAAAACCAAGGATGGGAATACCTGAATCTCTCACATATGGCACAGTATCGAGAATTGTTCCGTCCCCACCAATTGAAAAAAGCATGTTAGTATCTTGTTTTAGATCTGTATGAGAGTTAAAAAAGGTAATTTTCTCTGGTAAGTTCAAACTGTTCTTCAACTTATCATAAAAAGGCTGGAATAAGCTTAAATCGACATTATATAAAACAAGTTTGTCAATTATTTGCTGAAGATATTTTCGCTGATCTCCTTTATAATCCTTACCAAATAATGCAACTTTCATCCATGCAGGTTCTTAAGTGTGCAAAGCTAATTTAAAATTCACTAAAAAATTAGCTATGAAGAAATGCACCATTCATTTTATGGATTCTTAACTTTTTTTAACGTAAAACGATCACTAAATATTCAGATAATTCATGAATGAATCATAATTCTCTTTGACACTTTCCCTGTCTTCATCTTCACCGAATGACGCTTTTACATAGTACCCGTATCTATCAAAAGTCTGAAGAACAGCTCCCATATCGGTTTTATTCAATTTGATGACAACTTCTAAGCGAGTAGAGTTAGAGTGGCTAGCTAAAAACACGCTTAATACTTTAGCGTCATTTGATTGAACAATCTGAGCTATCTCAGTGAGGTTGTAATCATTTTCACTCATTTCCAGAACTATGATTCCACCAGGATTCTCAAGTGAAAACGAATTGGCAATATAGTTTACCAGATCACGGAGTGTTATACTTCCCAGGTATTTTTCATTATCATCCAGAACAGGAATTAAAGTAAGTTTTAAGTCGCTAACCAATTTTAACACATCATATAAATGCTGATGTTCGTTTACAAAAGGATGCTTTAATGATAGTTCATAATTACCTAAAGGCTGTTTAATATTATTTAAATCATAAATATCCTGTTCAGCAATCAAACCCAGTAAATTCTCATTATTTACAATTGGTAAATGGGATATTTTTAATTCTTCCATTAAATTAAGCGCTTCTTCACCTGTATTTGAAGTTTTAAGCGAGATAATACCCTGCGTAATCAAATGTCGTGCAATCATGCTATTTGTTTTCTAAACTGATTTTTCTTTTAATAGAAAAGTAATTCGTAAATATATAAAGAAGTCAATTATTACAGCAAATTTTCCAACATATTCAAATAATTAACATACCTGAACTCAGCTATTTCTCCATTTTCTAAAGCATCCAATACCGCACATCCGGGTTCGTCAACGTGAATACAATTATTGAATCGGCAATCGTGCATGCGTTCACGCATTTCTGGAAATCGCTGGCCTAATTCTTCCTTTTCAAATTCAACCAGTCCAAATTCCTTTATTCCTGGTGTGTCAATTATAAACCCTCCGAAATTCAATTCAAACATTTCAGCAAATGTTGTTGTATGCACCCCTTTTTCATGGTAATCTGATATTAGTCCTTCTTTTAAATTAAGAACCGGATCAATTGCATTTATGAGCGCCGACTTTCCTACTCCGGAATGCCCTGTAATTAAACTGACTTTATTCTTGAGAATTTCTCCGAATTCTTCCAGACGTAATCGCTCAGGGACGGAAGTGATCAGGCAAGTATATCCTAAATTTTCATATATTTCGGTATAAATGTCAAGTTGTTTTTTTGCTTTCTCATCAAGTAAGTCAAACTTATTAAATATGATTATTGCCGGAATATGATATGCCTCAGCAGTGGTTAGGAACCTGTCAATAAAGCCTGTTGACGTTCTTGGTTTTATTAAAGAAACTATTACAATGGCCTGATCAAGATTGGAAGCAATAATATGTGTCGCTTTTGATAATTTTGTTGCTTTCCTGATAATATAATTTTTTCGTTCCCTTATGTCAACAATTACACCATTACCGGAATCGGTTAATTGAAAATCGACAATATCTCCAACTGCTACAGGATTAGTAGTTCGTATACCTTTAATTCGGAAACGTCCTTTAATCTTACAATCTGTTTTAATACCATCGTTGGTTAATACAGTATGCCAACTTCCGGTCGATCGTACAACTATTCCTTGCTTATTAACCATTACGGGAAGTTGTAATATTTCTTAACCGGTTTTTTAATATCCCAAATGCAATTCAGGCCTTCTTTAAAAGTCACAAAATCACCTGGTTTTATTATAATAATGCCTTTTTTAGTTTCTACACTAAATTCTCCTTCAATTATATAACATTCTTCATCACCT
>Ga0209013_10004270_pt1 | contig 12565 bp, 10 predicted proteins | sample Cruoilmetagenom2_FD_187291 | JGI IMG/M metagenome (GOLD analysis project Ga0209013, IMG submission 187291) | Oil polluted marine microbial communities from Coal Oil Point, Santa Barbara, California, USA - Sample 2 (SPAdes) (version 2) | ecosystem: Environmental > Aquatic > Marine > Oil seeps ...
CAACAACAATACAAGGGGGGAAAGTCTCTTCATAATACCTCTTTATTTATAGGTAGATATTATCCCTTTTTTTGACTTTGTTTTTGCTTGATGATCAGCCTGTGCAATGCTTTGAAATGATCGCTTTCAGTGCTTCAACCTCAAGTGGTTTGACGGCATAGTCATCCATTCCTTCAGCCAGATACTTTTCCCTGTCTCCAGGTGAAGTATTGGCAGTGAGTGCCACCACAGGAATATGTGTTAAAGCATGTTTAGCTTCATACGCCAAAATATTTTTACTCGCTTCCACTCCATCCATTACAGGCATCTGAATATCCATAAATATAATGTCATAGTCATTTTCTTTCACCGTTTCAACTGCCTCTTTTCCATTAGAAACGACTGTCACATCCAAATCAAGATTTTCCAAAATGATCTTTATCAATTTACAGTTGATCTTATTATCATCAGCGACCAGGGCACGAAACGGCTGTGATGATCCGGTCTGAGAAGGAAAAATTTTCTCCTGCTTTTTCTCTTGAGCATTACTTAAGATCCTGATCGTCTTTGCCAAACTGACAGGCGTCAAGACCACATCCTCAAAATGGTGTTGTGTTGGATTCACACGGGATCTTAAACTGCCGTTTGTGAGAAGTATAGATTTACATTCAAGAGAAGCACAGAATTCCAGTTCACCTGCCAGTCTGGCATAATGGTGATCAAATATCATAATATCAGGTAAAGCGATCGATTCATCAGATTCAAAAAGTTCTTCATAATAATAAAAACTAAAGTCGGCACCTAAATAACGGGCATATTTTTCAAGATTACTGTCTACCTGACGTCTGATACTTTTTACAGGCAGGGCCAAACCTACCGATAGACCGGAGAAATCAGGATAAATGACAGGACTATGCTGCTTATCCTTCTTTAATGACAAGGTAAAGAAGAAGGTTGCACCCTCATTTTCTTTACTCTGCACTTTCAGGTCTCCACCCATTAACTGGACCATATTACGTGAAATACTCAGCCCAAGCCCCGTACCACCATACTTGCGACTGGTACTTGACGTGGCTTGACTATAAGCTTCAAAGATACTCTTTTTTTGTTTCTCCGTCAGACCTATGCCGTCATCCTGCACTGAAAATTTCAGCTCTGTCATCTCTTCTGTGGTATGCAGATTTTCTACAAAAAGATTTATCTTCCCATAGGCATCTGTAAATTTTATAGCATTTCCTATGAGGTTTGTCAGTACTTGAGAAAGTTTTGTCGGGTCACCGATCAAATGCTGTGGTAAAGAAGGCTCAACAAACAATCCAAGTTCAATATCCTTTTGATCAGCCTGTTGTGCAAAAGATGCCATGGTCAGATCTATGGTTTCAAAAAGATTAAAAGAGACCTCTTCGATCACCATCATCTCTGCATTCATTTTTGAGAGATCCAAGACATCGTTCACAATCGCTATAAGATTATGTGAAGAATTCTCTATCAAAGAGATATACTCTTCCTGATCATTGCTTGTTTCCATCTCTTTAAGAAGTTTAGTAAAACCGACAATACCATTAAGCGGTGTACGGATCTCATGTGACACCGTAGATAAAAATTGACTTTTAGCTTCTGCTTCATCTTCAATTTTTAGACCCTTTTCATGCAAAAGAGAAAAACGTCTATCTATATAAGAATAGATATCTTCTCTGCGTTTACTCTGCATCAACTCTTCATCCACCTCTGAGATATTGACAGACAAGTCATTGATACGCTTGACCAAAGAGAGAAGTAATCTGTCTTTATTTACTTCTTTACGGTAAGTATAAAACAAATACCCCATAGAAAACAGACTTACACATACGATACCCAGAAACAGGATCAATGCCCACAGATCAACAGGCTCATACTGTTCCCCTATCACATAAGAGATAAAGCTGCTGCCGATAAACAGGAGAATAAGGGGTAACATACGGATAGAGAGATCAAAAAAGCCTTTTTGCAACATGTATCACCTTTTTATGAAAAAATTATTTTAACATAAAGGCCCCTATAATACCCCTATACCTATATCTTATTTAGACATTTGTTCAAATATGTGTTGACTTACGGGGATGGCTAAAAAACTGTCCAGGGTAAGAGAGTCATCCTCTAAATGATTAGAAATTCTTATCTGATCCATATCTGTCTCATACAGTGCAGCAATACTTTTTACTGTCTCACCCATCCTAACATAGTGTGAGATCATATGGGAATTCTCTATTCTCTTCTTTCCCGGAAATTCATAACGCAAATAAAAAGCATACATCTTCTCTATAGGAATGGTGATCTTATAGAGAGGTTTATCTTTCGGTACCAACCCATTTTTCAAACTGCTGTTGAGCTTTAAAAGTCTCTTCTCTTTCATTTTCAAAAGTATCGCAATCTCTTTTAACGATGCACCTGCAAGTACATCCACCTGGATCAATCTCTCTTCCAAACTGTCACGGGTATCATGACCAAAGCCTAAAGTCACATTCTCCCCTATCATCGCAACAAGGAGTATTTTTTTGATATAGTCTCTTGTTTCACGGGGCAGATATTTCAAATGTCCGTCTGTGAGTATGCTCAGGTCATCTGTCCCTGCACGAGTGATAGCTCTTTCCACACACCCTTCACCACAATTATATGCCAACGCAGCAAGGTACCATTTACCAAACTGTTTATGCAGTTTATTGAGATAATTGATCGCTGCAGATGTCGCAGAGACCATATCACAGCGTTCATCATACATTCCACAGACTTTAAGGTTATACTGTTTCGCCGTTGCAGGCATGAATTGCCATAAACCTACAGCCTTTTTAGGAGAAACAGCCTCTGAAGAAAACCCGGACTCAACCATGGAAAGATAGATAAAAAGATCAGACACACCATCCTCAAGCAGCAATCCCTGCATAGTAGGCAGTATTTCCTGCCCCCGATCCAAAGAATGTCTGTAAAATGATCTTAATTTTTTTTCATGCTGTGCTACAAAAGAGGTAAAGGTATCATCATACAGATACGATTCATCCACATCAAACTCATTGAAAACATAACTGTAAGAGGGGTATTTCTCTTCTAATGATAAAGCATAACTGCTACTGAAAAATAATATTTGTATCAGTAGAACTGTTCTCATATATCTTATAAATGTAAACATCAAAACCCAAAAAGTCTTTGGGCATTGTTTGTGCTTAAAAGTGCTATTTCGTCAGGTGTACACATGGAGAGTTCACCCATTTTTTCTACAACAAAAGTGGTATAACTCGGTTCATTCCTTTTGCCACGATGAGGATGAGGCGTAAGATAAGGTGCATCAGTTTCAATGAGCAATTTATCTTGAGGGATCTTAGGATAAACATTGATGAGTTTTTTAGCATTTTTAAAGGTCAATACCCCGCCGATACCATAATAAAAGTTCTTTTTTGCGAGTTTCAACAGAGATTCGTCTGCATTATAACAATGTAAAACGCCTCCCTCTTCTCCCGCATATTCATCAAGCAATGCTAGACAATCCGCAGAGGATTCTCTTATATGAACGATAAGAGGTTTTTTAAGCTCTTTTGCCCAGTTGATCTGGTCTATAAAAACTTCTTTTTGAACTTTCTTTTCACGCGCAACATCTTCTTCGGATTCCGGTAATCTAAAATAGTCCAACCCGCACTCACCGATGGCCACACACTTAGGATGATTCACAAATTGTTCCAAATAGGTTTTGTCATAATGCGTCGCATCGTAAGGGTGTACACCCACTGCGAAATAGACACCATCATATTTCTCAGCCAAATCTACCGCCCTTTGCAGTGTTTGAGGATCTGCCCCGGGGATAATGAATTTTTCCACTCCCTGCTGCCTGGCATTTTCTAAAACATCTTCTATATCAACGTTATACCGTTCGTCATCCAGATGGCAATGTGTATCTACTATCATTTATGCCCTATTTTTTTAAGATATTATAACAAAAATCTTCTGTTTTATATAATTTTACACCATAATCTAACCTTAGATAAGCTATAGTTTAAGCTAAGACTTATATAAAAAGGCTCAGTATGCTTGTATTAACCATTTTATCTATCTTCCTTCTTATCATTGCTCTCATTATTTTTATAGAGTATAGAAATGAAAAAAAGTACCAAACAAAGAGACGTGAAAATACAACTCAAAAGAAATATGAACCTAAAAAACTGGTAGTCAAAAAAGCCCCTCCTAAATCTAAAGTAGAACCAAAGCCAGAGCCTAAACCAGAAGTTAAACCTGAACCGAAACCTGAACCAAAAATTGATGTTAAAGTAGAAGCACCGGAACCAAAACCAGAACTGAAACCAGAACCGAAAATTGAGATCAAACCTGAGCCGAAGCTTGAACCTGAACCTAAAGTAGAAGCTCCTGAACCAGTAGAAACAAAAAAGTTACCGGAAGCAAGCTACCCTGAATTTACACATATTCGTTTAGTAGAGATGGGTCTTTCAAATGATGAAGCTAAAGAGTTTGTTGCTGAGCTTATTCCACAACTTGAAACAGAAATTCCTCTCATAGAAGCAGCGATAAAAGAGGGAGATTTTCATCAATTAGAAAAATTGACACATGGTATAAAAGGTTCAGCGACGAACCTGGGAACAGGTGGAGTTTCAGATCTTTTGGATGAATTTAATACCTATCTCAAATCAGGTACAGATACTGATATTGCAGAAGCATACTTAAAACACCTTGTGCACTATACCAATGAACTAAAAACCCAATATTCTTAAGCCCTTAATTTCTTAGCAAACTCCAAAGCTTCGGCAGTGGGGTTTTCTCCGGCTATGATACGTGCTATTTCAGAGACACGTGTCACATCATTCAACACTTCAACCTTACTCTTTACCCCTGCTTTACTTACTACAATATGCTGTCCAGCTTTAGCTGAGAGATGAGGCTGATGAGAGATGGCAAAGACTTGATAGACAGAAGATAACTTTTGTATCATCTCTGCTATGGCGATAGATTCATCGCCGCTAACGTTGGCATCTATCTCATCGAGTATCAGTACACCCTGTTGACTCATATCTGCAGGGATCGTCGTAGCCATAAGTGCCAGACGTACACGGTTAAACTCTCCTCCGCTCAATGTTGCAGTTTTTGAAGTACCAAGCATCACTTCTATAGTGTCTGTACCGCTTCCTGCTAAGGAGAGCGAAGAGAAGACAAAAGTAAGTGCAGGAAGTTTGAGTGTTTTTAAATACTCTGCCAAACTTTTTTCAAGAACCTTAGCCTCTTTTTGACGAGAAAGAGAAAGTTTTGATGCAAGAATGTTTAACTCTGAAAACTCTAACGCTAAAAAAGACTCTAACATACTCTTGTCTTTTTCTATGTTTTGATACCCTGAAAGTTCTTTCTCTTTCGCTTCTTTATAGACCAAAGCCTCTTCTATACTTCCATAACGGTTTTTAAGTGTAGTCAGGTCAGAGAGGCGATCCAAAACTTCTTCTACCTCTACCTCTTCAAGTTCATCTGCAAGATTTTCCGTCTCTTCAAAGTCAGCACGAAGCTGATTCATTGCATCTGAAAACAAAGAGCCGTCTTTATCTAAAAGTCTGTAGACCTCTTCAACACTGGCCTCCAAGGTAAAAATATCTGTGGCAGTTGAGAGTGCATCTTTTATCTTGTCTATACGTGAAAGCTGCTGCTTTACTTTTAACAACTCTTCATCTTCGCCAGTTTGAGGGTTAATGGCAGCTATTTTCTCTACTTCATACCTGGCATAGTCTATCAGTTCAGAAAGTTTTGCTTCATCTTCTTTGATCCTTGCTAGTTCCAAAGCTTTAAGTTTATAATTTATATACCGTTTTTTGTACTCTTTAAATGTCGCTTTGAATGTTTTATCTTTAGCTTTCAACTGAGTATCGATCATCTCTAAAAGTGTTTCAGATTCAAACCCGCCTCTATCACGTACAGACAAATACTTTACATATGGCACAAACATTTCAGCCAGTACTTTTTTAGAGATATTTTGCCCATCTATAAAATAACGAAGTTTCTCTTTTTTAAGAGTTTTTACAGTCATTTCATTTTCAAGTTCATACGCATCACTCTCTAATCCCACAGGCTTCAACAAGTTCACCTCACACAGTGCTGCTGCACCCTGGGTACTGTACCCAAAACTCGAAAGTATGGCTGACATCAGTACAGACTTCCCTGCACCACTGGGCCCGGTTAAAACAACTAAACCCTTGTCAAATTCCAACTCTACTTCATCAAAGGTAACAAGTTCACGCAGATATAAACGTTCTATCAATTCTCATCACCCCAGGAAAGCTTGTCTCTTAAGACAGAAAAATAATTACGCTCTTTTCTGTGTAAGAGTTTAGCCCCGCGTTTTGCTCCCTTAATGACCAAAAGATCATCCGCAGTCATCTCATAATTATCCTGTCCATCGATCACTGCAATAATACGCTCTTCAGGAGAAGAAAGTTCAATGGTAAAATCAGCAGGCACGACCAAAGGACGCTGTGTCAAAGAGTGTGCCATAATAGGGGTCATAATGAGTGCCTGCGTCAAAGGATACATCACCGGACCCCCTGAAGCAAGATTATACGCAGTTGAGCCTGTGGGTGTTGCAATAATAAGCCCGTCACCCTTGTACGTATTAAATTTCTCCCCATCAATAAAAGCATAAATAGTTGCCATTTTAGAGACTACAGGACGGGTCATTACCACGTCATTAAAAGCAAAAAACGGCTCTTTTTTACCATCTTTTCTTTGCACGTATCCCTCTATCATCATACGTTCATCTATACGATACTCATTTGAAATAAGTTGTTCCAAAAATAACTCTACTTCATCTATCGTCACATCAGCCAAAAATCCTAAATTCCCTGCGTTAATACCCACCACAGGTTTATTGTAACTATGAGAACGACGTACCAGGGAAAGCAGTGTGCCATCTCCACCCAGTGAAACTAAAAAATCTGAACTTTCACACATAGATTCAAAACTTATGCCCTTTTCACCGATCATATGTGCTGATTTCTCTGCTAAAAGTACAGCAATACCTCTTGCTTCAAATTCTGCTGCTATACGTTTGTAAAGTGTTTTGATCTCTGGGTCATTAGGTTTTAAAATAAACCCTGCAGTTTTGATCTTTGTTAATTTTTGATTACTCATCTTTTTCCTATGTATTTAAGAAATATAATTGTTAGAGTATCATAAATGTACTGTTAATATTTAAAAATGTGTCATATTGACATATTTTCAAGAGTGAATTTAACCCTAAACTACTTTTTGATATAATCGCGTCATTATAAACAGAATAGGATAGTTATGAGAACACATTATTGTGCAGACGTAAACGAAGAACATATTGGGCAGGAAGTAACCGTTGCAGGTTGGGTTTCCAGCCGCAGAGACCATGGTGGGCTTATATTTATAGACCTTAGAGACAAAGATGAAGTCATACAATTAGTCTGTGATCCTGCAGACAATGTTGCTGCACACAAAGTAGCTGCAGACGTGAGAGACCAGTTTGTACTTGTTGCAACAGGAAAGATGCGTGCACGTGGTGAAGGCCTTGAAAATCCTAAACTCAAAACAGGTAAAGTTGAAATGGTTGTAGATACGCTTACTATAGAAAACCGTTCAAAACCTATGCCATTTGATCTTAACGATGAAAAAGTAAACGAAGAGATCAAACTCAAATACCGTTACCTTGAACTTCGAACACAAAAGTCTTACGACATTTTCAAACTTCGTTCAAAAGCGACTATTGCTGCACGTAACTCACTTGATGAACTGGACTTCCTTGAAGTTGAAACACCTATTATTACCAAATCTACACCGGAGGGTGCCAGAGATTACCTTGTACCTTCACGTGTACATGGTGGTGAATTCTATGCACTTCCACAGTCTCCGCAACTCTTCAAACAACTCTTGATGGTAGGCGGTTTTGACCGTTATTTCCAGATAGCAAAATGTTTTAGAGATGAAGATCTAAGAGCAGACAGACAGCCGGAGTTTACGCAAATAGATGTCGAGATGTCTTTCTGTGATCAGGAAGACGTGATCAAAGTGGCAGAAAAACTCATTAACAATGTATTTTCTGCCTGTGGTTTTGATATTCCTGCTACCTTTAAACGTATGACGCACTCTGAAGCGATGGAAAAATATGGATCGGACAAACCTGATATGCGTTATGACCTGGCAATGGTAGACGTTATAGACATCTTTGAAAGATGTGATAATGAGATCTTCTCAAGTATCGCAAAAACACCTAAGAAAAACCGTATCAAAGCACTTAAAGTGCCAAAAGGTGACGAAATATTCTCAAAACGTCAAATGAAAGGTTTTGAAGAGTATGTACGTAAATTTGGAGCATCGGGTCTTGGTTACTTCCAAATGAAAGAAGATGGGCTTAAAGGTCCTCTTGCTAAATTCTTTACAGAAGAAGACATCCAGGCTATCGTTGACAGATGTGAACTTGAAGTAGGAGATGCAGTCTTCTTTGGTGCCGGTGAGAAAAAACTGGTTCTTGACTACATGGGTCGTTTCCGTATCTACCTTGCCGAGATCATGGAGATCATCCCTGAAAATGTATTTGAATTCTTATGGGTCATGGACTTCCCTATGTTTGAAGTAGAAGACGGTAGAGTCAAAGCACTTCACCATCCGTTTACACAACCAAAATCACTTGACTATGAAGATATAGAAGATATAGAATCCATCGCATATGACATAGTACTTAACGGTACTGAACTTGGTGGCGGATCTATCCGTATTCATAAAGAAGAGATGCAGGCAGAGATCTTTAAACTTCTTGGTATCGGTGAAGAGGAAGCACAAGAGAAGTTTGGTTTCTTACTTGATGCATTGAAATTCGGTGCACCGCCACATGGTGGATTTGCACTGGGTCTTGACAGACTTATCATGCTGATGACAGGTGCTTCAAGTATCCGTGAGGTCATCGCCTTCCCTAAAACACAAAAAGCACAGTGTCTTCTTACTCAGGCACCAAGCCCGGTAGATGCAGAGCAACTTAAAGACTTAAGTCTTAGAATCAGACAACAAACACCAGTAGCATAATTAAAAGGAAACACATTATGAAAAAACTATTTTTAATCATCGGAGCACCAGGCTCAGGAAAAACTACAGATGCAAGCATCATCGCTGAAAACAATGACAACATCGTTCACTACTCTACAGGTGACATGCTTAGAGAAGAAGTAGGTTCAGGTTCCCAACTGGGTCAAGAGATCGAATCTTACATCTCTAAAGGCGCCTTGGTTCCTTTGGACATTATTGTAAATACGATCGTCTCTGCGATCAACAATGCGCCTGTTGCCAATGTACTTATTGATGGATATCCAAGAAGCACAGAGCAAATGACAGCATTTGATGCACTTGTAGAAAAAGAAGATAACATTGAACTTGCATCTGTGATAGAAGTACGAGTATCTGAGCAAGTGGCTAAAGACAGAATTCTTGGTCGTGCGGCAGAGGCTAAGCCGGGTGAAGAGCGTTCAGATGACAGTGTAGAAGTATTCTTTGATAGAATGAAGATCTATACTGACCCATTGGCTGAGATTCAAGCATTCTATACAGATAAAAATCTTTTAGAAGTAATTGATGGAGCAAGAACACTTGAAGAAGTGGTTGCAGATATGGAAACATTTGTAAAGAGTAAAATCTAATCAAACTACCCCACTATAATAGTGGGGTATGTACCTCTTATTCATCCTTTTTTCCCAACCTACTTTCAAATATTTATGTTATATTTATTATAACTAAAGTAAATATAACTAAATTAATCTATCAGATACAATAAAATAGATAGATTTACTTGGTAATTAAATATTATTTTAGATACTATAGTAGCACATTTACTAAAAGGACAAGAAATGAACGTAAAAACAACGAAAACAATCGCTAAGGTAATCACTTTATCTTTGATCACATCAACAATGATACATGCGACAAACGGAGATGCACTTATTGGTGTAGGAGCTAAAGCCAGAGGTATGGGTGGAGTAGGAATTGCTATGAGCCATGGTGCAGAATCTACTTTAAGTAACCCTGCGCTTATCACAACTGTAGAAAGCTCAGAAGTCTCTTTTGGTGGTACAATCTTTATGCCTGATATCAAAACTCAATTAAATACAAATCCTATGGCACCGCTTCCTCCTCAAAAGAAGATGACATCTGATGCAGATATGAATATGATCCCAGAAGTTTCTCTTGCAATGAAAATCAATGAAAATGTTTATATGGGAATTGGTATGTGGGGAACTGCCGGTATGGGTACGGATTATAGCCAAGAATCGAGTATCAGTAACACTCTGCCTTTTGGACAATTTTCAAACTTTGATATGGTGACAAATCTTCAACTTATGCAATTTGCTGTACCTGTTGCCTATAAAACAGAGGGATTCAGTATTGCCATAGCACCAATCGTACAATATGGTAACCTGGATATCAATTATGCAATGCCAACAGGAATGGCACCTCCAATGCCTATGACAGCGTCTTTTGGTGCAGGACTGGCACAAGACTTTGGTTTTGGTTACAGTTTAGGTACAACATATGATTTTTCAAATGGTCTTGTTTTAGGTGCTGTATATAAATCTAAAATAGATATGGAATATACAAATCAACTTAGCACTGCAACACAACCATTTGGTATCGTATTGCCAGACGGTGATCATTTGGAACAGCCTGCGGAAATAGGTGTTGGTATTGCATACACAATGGATCAACATACATTTGCATTCGACTATAGAAACATAAAATGGTCAGATGCTAAAGGCTATCAAGACTTCGGCTGGGAAGATTCAGATGTTTATGCATTTGGTTACCAGTATACACAAGACAACTGGGCTTTAAGAGCTGGTTATAATCGTGCATCAAGTGCTGTAGTAGAAACAATGAACCCTGCAATCAATATGTTCAATCTTCTTGGCTTCCCTGCTACAGAAGAGCAACACTATACAGTAGGTGGGACTTACGCAATGAATGAACAGTTTTCTGTTGATTTAGCCTATGTTTATGCTCCAGAAAATACTGAAACGTTTGATGTAAGTCAACTTCCAATGGGACTAGATTCTGTAACAACAGGTCACAGAGAAGATAGTATTTCATTCCAACTTAACTACACATTCTAATCATCACTTCAGCAAATAAGATGTTAACATTAACATCTTATTTGCTATCATATAAATTCCCCTCCACTCACTACAGTTCAACTATCTAACACACTAAAGGATAAAACATGTCAAAAATGATTTCAAAACTTACGGTCACACTAGCACTCTTTTTCTTCGCTGCTGTTTCTCTTCAAGCAGCTAACGTGTCTGCATACTATGATGCTCCCTATGCAGATATGAAAACAGTAAAAGGAAATCTTGAGAAAGCAGGCTTTCAAGTACTTGCAACATATTCACCTGCTGCTAAAGAAAACTTAAAAGTAATGGTTTTTACAAATAAAGCACTTATAAGCAATGCAAGTAAAAAAACACGCGGTTTTGCAGCGATCCAAAGAGTGATGGTTGATTCTAAAGCAAAAACTGTACGGGTAACAAACCCTACGTACTGGCTTAAAGCATTTATGCAAAAAGAATTCACAGCGGGTAGCGATAAACCTATCACAGCATCTATTGGGGAAGCACTGGGTAAACTCACTGCAACGAAAGATCTATTAGATGAAAAAGACCTTGCACACTACCGCTATGAGCTTTCTATGCCTTATTACGAAGATATGTTAGAACTCAAAGCAGGTGCTGCATTAGCTATCAATCCAAAGAAAGTGGCATTTGAACTTAAGTTAGAAAACGGCAGTACTTTAGTGGGTGTTAAAATGTCAAAAGGTTTAGAAAAGTTCATTGAAACAATTGGTGAGAACAATGCCCTTGCATTACCATACACTGTACTTATCGAAGATGGAAAAGCATATGCGCTTCATGCAAAATATTACCTTGCAGCTTCATACCCTCTCCTTACTTTAGGAGATTTTATGAAAATATCCAGTACACCAGATGCCATTGAAAGAAAACTAAAAAAATCTTTTAAATAAGCATTTTAAAGACAAATAAGCCTAACGATAAAAGCTTATTTGTCATCATCCTTATTATATCTTTTCCCAGGGAAAAGAGACTTGATATTATCTGTCAGGACACACCATGTAGTCCTTCTCTCTCTCTTCATTCCACATACAAAATCATCACCCATCAATGCATCTGTATTGTCCATCAATACAGGAATGAAGAAGAGTGATACCAGTGTGGCAGCTATACTACCAAAAATGAGTGCTACACCCAATCCGCCAAAGATAGGGTCTGTTGACAACAACAGACTTCCAAGGATGATGGCTATAGCGGTCAGCATAATCGGTTTTGCACGCGTCGCAGTGGCTATAGCTATGGCTTTTTTCTTCTCCACACATTCATGTTCGATCAAAGCCTTCGAGAAATCTATAAGCAGCAATGAACTTCTCGCAGAGATCCCCATCAGTGAGATAAAGCCTATCAGTGATGTCGAAGTCAGAAAGAAATGTGTATCAATGGCATATAACTGTATTTTGTCTGCCACCCAATGCCCTGAAATAACCCCTATAATAGAA
>Ga0209013_10004272_pt1 | contig 12562 bp, 10 predicted proteins | sample Cruoilmetagenom2_FD_187291 | JGI IMG/M metagenome (GOLD analysis project Ga0209013, IMG submission 187291) | Oil polluted marine microbial communities from Coal Oil Point, Santa Barbara, California, USA - Sample 2 (SPAdes) (version 2) | ecosystem: Environmental > Aquatic > Marine > Oil seeps ...
TCTTTTAATCCCTAATCGTTCAAGTCTAGAACGAAGATGTCTTTCAGTAATTCCCAACTCCCTTGCAGCAGCACTTTGATTGTTTGTATTCCTCTTTATTGCCTCATTTATCATAGCAGTTTCAAACGATTTCATTTTCTCTTCATAATTTTTATCAAAATCATTAGGGTCAAGTAAATTCTTATGGCTTGAGTATTCAATTTGAATTGGTAAATCTTCTTTTGAAATAATATTTCCTCGGCATAGTATCAAAGATCTTTCAATCATGTTTTCCAATTCTCTTATATTACCTTTATAAGAATACTTCATTAGCTGATCTAGTGCATCATTAGAAATTGCTGTGACATCTTTTTCGTTAATTGCAGCATACTTTTTAATAAAATGATCTACCAAAATTGGAATATCAGATTTTCGTTCACGAAGAGAAGGTATAGGAATTGAAATTACATTTAATCTATAATAAAGGTCCTCTCGAAACTTATTTTCCTCAATCATTTTCTCTAAATTACGATGAGTAGCAGCTATTATTCTTACATCTACTTTTTTAGTTTCATTTCCACCAAGTCTTTGTATTTCTCCAAATTGTAATGCACGCAGTATTTTAACTTGAACACTTTGCGGAATATCCCCAACTTCATCAATGAACAAAGTTCCATTATTAGCTTCTTCAAATCTACCTATTCTACTTCCAATTGCACCAGTAAATGCTCCACGTTCGTGTCCAAATAATTCACTTTCTAATAAACTTTCTGAAAGAGCAGCTACATTTACTGTTATAAAGGGATTCTCACTTCTATTACTCGCAAAATGAACCGCTTTCGCTACCAATTCTTTTCCGGTTCCACTTTCACCACGTATTAAAACTGTGGCTTTGCTTTTGGCAACTCTACCAGCAAGATTGAGAACATCTTCCATCTTTCCGCTTTGTGAAATAATTGATTCGAATTTGAATTTTTCGTGAAGCTGTTCGCGCAACTGTTTATTTTCTTTTTGCAGAATTTTCTTTTCTTTAACTCTTTTTATTAGGTTTTCGAGTTCGTCCAAATCAATCGGTTTCGTTAAATAATCATACGCACCGCTTTTCATAATCTCAACTGCCTCTTCAAGTTTCCCAAAAGCAGTCATCAATACGACATCAATTTCAGAATTAATTTTGTTCACCTCATCAAGTACTTCTTTACCATTCAATTCCGGCATTCTGAAATCTGTTAAAATTAAATCAACAGAATTATCCTTGACAATATCAAGACCAATTCTACCATTTTCTGCAGTTAGAACATTATAATTTCTCCTGCTCAAAAAACTTTTTAACGAAGCCAACTGAACTTCTTCATCATCTATTAAAAGTATAGTCATCCCACTCATGCTAATTTTTCCTTCTATTTAAGTTCGAGGAAGTTTAATATTAAATGTTGTTCCTTCTTCTTCTTTACTTTCAACGGTAACCAAGCCATTATGCTCTGATATAATACGCTGTATTACTGAAAGTCCTATTCCTGTACCTTCAGCTTTGCTTGTATAGTAAAGATCAAAAATTCGTTCAAGATTTTTTCCCGATATCCCTGGCCCAGAATCATGTAAAGAAATTGAGATTTTCCCGTTTTCACCTTGTATGTCAAGAATGATTCTTCCATCCTTCTTAATTGCTTCAATTGCATTTTGTAACAAATTTATTAGAACTTGCTTGATTTGATTTTTATCCCAATTAACTTCACCATTCCAATTTTGATCAATAATTAATTCTATTGATTTCTTGAACAACATTTTGGAATATTGCTGTTTAATCTCGTTGATCAATTCCTTAAGCTCAAATGGTCCCTTCTGAATTGGTTCGGGACGGGAAAAACGTAAAAAATTCTGGATTGTTTCGTTTATTCTCTTAACTTCTCTATAAACTAATCCAGCTAAGGAGTGGTATTCAGCACTGTTTTCAATCGGTTCAAAATCTTTATTCAATTGCTGCGCAATAGTTCCTATTGCGTTTAGCGGATTTCTAATTTCATGCGCCACACCTGAAGCTAACTTTCCCATCGCCCTAAGCTGCTGGTTTCTTGTAACTTGCTTTTCCAAATCTTTGAGTTCTGTAAGATCTTTTATTACAAGAACGATATTTTGATTATCATTCTCATCTATGAATTTACTTTTTGAGAATAATAGGAATCTATTTTCATTATTAATTTCACATTCAACTTGCTGCATTGAAAATTCTTTATTTAAAACTGCAATACACTTTTCGTTTTTTATTACATTCTGAATTTTGGTACTTTGATCTGATTCAGTCTGTGTATTAAAAAGTTTTTTTGCTGATTGATTAAATTCTATTATCACACCGTCACTGGAAACTACCAATATTGCATCACTAACATTTTGAATTATTTCATTGGAAAAACTTTCAATTTTTCGGAACTGCTTCTGAGCAATTTCAAGATTCTGCTTAACAAAAACCAAAGTGAAAATTACAGAGGCAAGTACAAAAAGAATTATAGCAATAATTATACTTCTTCTTGTGAGCCTTTCATAAATTAGATTAAGGGGCTCTAAGGATAAACCGATTCGTATGAGTCCAATAGTTTCTCCATCTAATTTAAAAATGTGAGCTGCTTGAAAAAGTTCTTCACCTTTATAGGAGGCAAGCTGCCATGCAAAAGCACTGTCTTGACTTGAAGTTTTAAGTACATCAAATTTTGAAAATTTTTCTAAAGTGTCAATATTATTGGAAGCAGCAATTATTCCATTCTCATCTTCCAATGCAGAGAAAATGATATTTGTATTTTCAGCTAATCGTCTAATTAATATACCTATTCCTACACGTCGCCTAAATTCAAGTAATTCATCTGCATCAAGATTCAATACTATTGCGTCATTATTAACACTAGCCAACGCAACAACATACCTAAAACCAACCCCCATTCTTGATTTCCTTAGACCAATTACTAATGTATCCTTCTCATTGTTGAAAATGGGTGATAAGTACTGTTGAGCCTGGGTTTCCGGAACAGGTGTAAACTGGATATCTGATGAACTTGAGTGGATTTGGTTACCATTTTTATCTATTATATTTATTCTGTATAAATCATTCTCAACCGCTATTCTTCTAAGTACAAGGTTAGTTATTCTTCCTTGATCTAATAAGATTCTAATAATATTAGCATTATTTAATAAACGTGAATTCATTTCTTTTTCAATTTCTGAAGATGCATAAAAAACTTCTTGCGAAGAAACTAAAATAGATTCGAGAAGTGAATGAGCTTGGTTCTCCATTAAATTGAACATTTCTTCCCTACTCTGCCACAGCTCAAGGAAAGCAGAACTTATCGTTAATACTGCAATGGTTACAAAAACAATTAATAAGTTTTTTGAATTAGCTAATATGTTATGAAGAAATTTCAAATTGCAATCATAGATCCAAGGTTTTTATTATATCAATTGGTAATATGTTATTATCATCTGCAATATTCTTAAGTTTATCATCTTTTTCAACTTTAATTCCATTTGATAATAATTTTTCAATACTTGTTTCCCAATTTAAATTATTTTCGGTGAGAATTTCTGATAATAATTTTCTGCCGTAACCTGAACCAGCTTTATATACGGAGTTAATATTCGTTGAAATAGCTAAATCACTTTGTATTACTTTAGAAACTTCATTTGGAGTTACTCCATATTTATCAGCAACCTGCTGCATTGTTGATAGAGTATCCCGAGCGGAATATCCAGCTTTTTCAAGAAGTTCCTGAAATTCAGTAACGGATATTTTTTGAAGTTCCGCATACTCTACTATTGTTAATTCCTCGGCATGAGGAATTGGCGGTTCATTATTTTCATCAGACCAAGAATCAGTAATCTCTTCACCAAGATCTATAACTGTCGAAAATGGAAATAATTCAATATATGTTCCCACAAAAATTGAAATTGTGATACTGACTGCAAATATCATTTCCTTTCTGATTTTAGAAGTCCCCTTTGATTTCCGACTGAGATAATTCATCAAAGGTTTCCAATTGTAGAATATATGTATACCCCCAGCGACAATGAAAATGAATGTGAAAGTTGTATGAATATTTTGCCATTCAGTTTTGGTGAATCCTACAATAGCCCAATACGACCAATGAGCAATTCTTCCAGGAGGTGATATATATAGAATTATTCCAGATATGGTCATAATCACTAAAGATATAGCAAGGTATATACCAAGGAAAGCTCTAAACTTAAATTGGTTTGATTTATTTTTTTGCATTGCATTACCAAGTTTTTGATTACTGTTTTGTTTTATTAAGTAGAATGAATAATTATGGAATTTCAAAATTTGTAATGAGATATTTCTCTCAATCCCTAAAAAAGATATTGACAGTTCAATTTTTAAAATGAACTGTCAATTAATTTGTGCTTACAGGTAAATCTCTTTACACTAATTTATTTTGTTGAATTTTGTCTTCCGTTTTTATTACAATCTCCACTTCCTTTTCTATTCCCTTTACCTTTCCCAGAACCGTCATATTTTCTTTCTCCAGATCCATTACCATTTTTCATAGCTTGCTTATTTCCAGAACCGTCTTGTTTTCTCTCAGCTTTTCCATTTTGTAGACCATTCTTATTACCCTTTTGGCTTTGATTCGTACTCTGCTGGTTGTTTGAAACTGAATTATTCTGAGTTGCTTCTTTTTCCAAACTAGATGATTTAACTTCTGAACTATTATTCTGTTTTGACTTCTCAAATTCATTAGATTGCCCAAAGGAAGAACTGACAAAGAATGTTAGTGATAAAATTGCAATTGCTAGTATTTGTAAATGTTTCATTTTTACTCCAGATTTAATTTGTTTTATAGTATATAATAAAAAAACGTGCCAGATAATAAATTGCAAATTTGAGCTTTTATGAATGTTTATTAAATGATTTCTACTAGTTGGTCGAATGATAATACCAAAAGGGCGAATTACGAAATGGATATTAAATTTAACTTTTCTTTTTTGATTGGCTCCTAAGTTTAAATGAAAATATAGACCCTTCACCCAAACTGCTTTCTACTCTAATTCTAGAACCATGAGCATCAAGTATATGCTTTACAATTGCCAGTCCCAATCCGCTTCCTCCAACTTCTTTTGAGCGTGCTTTATCTACTCGATAAAATCTTTCAAAAATTCTGTTTATATCATCTTTTGATATACCTATTCCTGTATCTTTGACAGAAATATTAACTGAACCATCTTTCTCTTTAACAGATACAACTATTTCTCCCTCTTCTGAATACTTGATAGCATTTGTCAATAAGTTTATCATAATAGCTCTTATTCTATCTTTATCTCCAAAAGTAATTATTTCTGGGTCAGATACTTCCATCCTAATCGTTAAAGTTTTTTGACCCATTTGCTGTCCCATATCTGCTATGATGGGTGCAAGAAATTCTTGAAAATTAAAGTACTCTGGTTTCATTCTCATCTGACCAGATTCAATCATTGAAATATCAATTAGATCATTAAGAAGATCATTGAGGTTTTCAGTATGTCTAAATGCTTTCTTTAAAAATTTACGATTAACATTTTCGTCATGAAGTGCTCCATCAAGAAGGGTTTCTAAAAATCCTTGAATGGCAAAAATTGGAGTTCTAAGTTCATGTGAGACATTACCTAAAAATTCGGTTCGAGTTTGTTCAAGTCTTTGCATGTTTGCAAAATCATCTTGAGTTTTTTGAAGCATTGCCTTTATGTTTACTTCCAGTTTTTCCAATGGTTTATCAAATCTGATGTGATTCATTGAAATATTTCGATTTTTACTTATCGATCTGACTAATTGTCGAATTTTTTCAATCTCATTCTTTCGTTTATCTCCAAGATAATATAAAAGAATTACACCCCCAATCCCGAGAATTAGAAACAGAGTTAATGCTTGAGCCAAATTTAAGTTAAGTAACAGTACGGAGGAAATAAAAACAAGAATACCAATTACAAACACTTGTTTTAGAAAACTTGAAGAATAAATGAAATTAATATTATTATACTTCATCAGATTTTAAGCGGTAGCCAACTCCCTTAACGGTTTCTATCATTTTAGCTGAATCGCCTAATTTTTCACGGATTTTTCTGATATGCACATCAATTGTTCTATCACCAACATAAACGTCCGTTCCCCAAACATCACGCAATATTCTATCTCGGGGAAACACCTTACCAGGTTTAGTTGCCAAATAACTGATGATCTCAAATTCTTTCCTTGGTAGAATAATTTTTTCACCCGATAGAAAGATTACATATTCGTCCCTATCTATTTTAAGATTACCAACGATAATTTGCCGAAGTTCATCTGTGGTATCTTTCGATGTTTGCCGCTGTCTTAGATTTGAGTTAATTCTAGCTATAATTTTTTTAATTGAAACTGGTTTATGGATATAGTCATCAGCCCCAATTTCTAAGCCTGTGATCTCATCTTGTTCACTTGACTTTGCACTTAAAAACAATACTGGAATATTATTATATTTTTTGCCATCTCTAATTTTTTTTAAGACTTCGAATCCATTCATTTTGGGCATCATAATATCAAGTACTATTAAGTCGGGATTTTCCTCTAATTTAGAAATGGCTTCAAGACCATTAAATGCAGTTATCACATCAAAACCTTCTTGTTCAAGGTTATACTGTATAAACTCTGTAATGTCCTTTTCATCATCAACAACTAAAATTTTAATCGGCATTAAAAGGTAATCTCCTTGCCTAAAGATGCAGACTTATAAAATCCCTCTAAAAGTTTCATAGTTGCAATTGCTTCCTCAATTGAAGAAACGACTTCTGTATTTGATTTGACTGACCCAATAAAGTGTTTCAGCTCATTTTCATATGAACGTTTGTATAAATTTTTCTGATTGCTAGTTTTTGCAGGAGTATAATCTAATTGAGAAGATTCAATTCGCTTGTATGCTCTAAGCGGGTTTAAATGAGCTGTTCCTTCTTTACCAAAAGTTGAAAGATTGAATTTATCAGTCTCTGAGTGAAATGACCAGCTAACTTCAAAATTTATTACTGACGAATTTTGAAAACGAATAAGAGCAATGGCAGAATCTTCAACAGTCTGTGTTTCATGATTGTATGTTTGAACTGTTACAGATTTTGGTTTTGGGTTATTAAGCAACCACAAACTAAGGTCCAATAAACCTATTCCAAGATCTATCATAACGCCACCACCAGCAGAACTTTTTTTGAGAAACCATTTTTCGGCACTGCTTCTTTTCCTTGTCCAACCACATCTGATGTAGAATATCTCCCCGAGCTCACCACTATTTATAAGGCTTTTAAGCAGCATTGCATCTGGTCTAAATCTAGGATTCATTCCCACCATAGCAATTTTTTTATTTTTTTTCGACGCTTTGTTAATTCTTTCAGCTTCCTCCAGGTTTTTGGACCCGGGTTTTTCTATCAGAATGTTTTTCCCGGCATTTAGACAATCAATTGCTAACTTTTCATGGGAATTTGTTGGAGTTGCAATAATAACTGCATCCAGTTCTTCCATTTCTAACATTTTAGTATAATCTGTAAAAGTATTTTTAATGTTAAATTTTTTAGAAAGAACTTCACCCCTGCTCTTATTCGTTTCTGATGCAGCAAATAATTCAACATTGTTCATTTTCGACAAGATTGGAAGGTGAACCAATTGTGCTATACCACCCAGACCAATTACTCCAACTTTTGTATTTCCCATTATGCAACTACCTCGTTTTGTGAACTTGATTCTTCAAAGAATTTTTTAATATTTTTATAAATACCCTCAGCATCAATCTCTAATATTGAATATAGTTCTGCTTGAGTTCCATGATCCACAAAGTTATCTGGCAAACCTAATCTTAACAGACTATTTTTATAACGTTTGTCAGAGAAATATTCAACCACACCTGAACCAAATCCGCCAGCTAATGAATTTTCCTCAACTGTAATTATTTTGCTAAATTTACTTGCGACATGATCTAACAATTTTAGATCTAATGGTTTAACATACCGCATATTAATAACTTGTGCGTTTATTCCTTCACTCATTAGTTTTTCAGCTGCTTCAATAGAATATTGTACCATACTCCCAATAGCAAGTATTGCTACATCTGTACCTTCTTTTACAACTTCTGCTTTTCCTATTGGGTATAGTTCAAATTCCTCTTTTAACTCAACACCAATTGCACTTCCGCGAGGATATCTAATGGCAACTGGTCCGTTTTTGTACTCTATTGCAGTAAAGAGCATATTTCGTAATTCTGCTTCATCCTTAGGTGCCATAATTATCATATTTGGAATCATCCGTAGGTAAGATAGATCGAACGTTCCATGATGTGTTGGACCATCAGCTCCAACCAATCCTGCCCTATCTAACACAAATACAACATGGAGCTTTTGTAAACTAACATCATGTATTATTTGATCAAATCCTCGCTGTAGAAAAGTTGAATAAATTGCAACAACCGGAATTATTCCTTCTGTAGCAAGACCGGCAGAAAATGTTACAGCATGTTCTTCCGCTATTCCAGCATCGTAGTACTTATCTGGAAGTTCATTTTGTAGATATTTTAATCCCGTTCCATCCGGCATCGCTGCAGTAATTCCAACAACCTTAGGATTTTCTTTAGCAATCTGAACGAGAGCTTTGCCAAATATTTCAGTGTAAGAAGGAAAGCCTCCACTTTTCTTTACAGTTTGCCCAGTTACTTTATCAAACGGAGTTACACCGTGAAATTTGGGTGCATCATCTTCTGCTGGTTTATATCCTTTACCCTTTTCAGTTAATGTATGAACCAATATTGGGCCATTAAGTGGTTTTATATGTTCAAACAATTCAACCAATTTTGAAATGTTATGTCCATTTACTGGTCCGAAATATCTGAAACCCAATGCTTCAAAAAGCATACCTGGAGTAACCACAGATTTGATTCCAGATTCCAATCGCGAAGCAACTTTTCTTAATCTATCTCCAAACTGATCTAACTTTCCAGTCAGATCCCACATTGCACCTTTAAATTTATTATACTCAGGGTGTGCTATCATCTCAGTAAAATAGTTTGATATTTGCCAAACGTTTGGAGCAATGGACATTTGATTATCGTTAAGCACAACTATCAGATTACTTTTAAGAATACCAGAATTATTCATTGCTTCATAAGCCATGCCGCCCGTCATTGCACCATCACCAATTATTGCAACAACTTTTCTCTCAACACCAGCTTGTTTTGCTCCTTCAGCAATACCCAACGCGGCAGATATTGAAGTTGATGCATGACCTGCACCGAAAGCATCATATTCACTTTCAGAGCGTTTTAAGAAACCGCTCAATCCATTCAATTGACGGATAGAAATAAGTTTATCTCTTCTTCCCGTAATTATTTTGTGGGGATATGCCTGGTGGCCGGTATCCCAAACTAAAATATCCTCAGGAGTGTTGAAGACTTTGTGCAAAGCAACAGTTAGCTCAACCGCTCCTAATCCGCCACCGAAATGCCCCCCAATTTGCGAAACAATATCAACCATGTAATCTCGAATTTCGGTGCACAATTTTTTCAGTTGTGAAGTATCAAAATCCCTTATGTCCTTAGGAGATTCAACTTGAAACAACAATTCATATTTTGATTTATCAACCATACTCTTAGTACTTCCTCCGACTTAGACTACTCAAAGTCCTTTTCAATATCTGCTTTTAATTCTTTAATTTTTAATTCAGCATCGGCTAATGTTGAGTAACACTTTTTAGCTAGCTTAACACCTTCTTCATATAATTTTATGGATTCATCCAATCCGGTTTCTTCATCTTCTAACAGATCAGAAATCTCTTTTAATCTTGATATTGAATCTTCGAATGTTTTCTTTTTAGCGCTCATTTAATTTATCTTAATTTCGTTATCGTGAAACTTTAATTTTGTTTTCTTATCTTTATCAAAATTCTTCGCTCTCAGAATATATTTCTCATCTTGTTTGACGAGGACAAATCCTTTTTTTAATATCTTCTCAACATTGTGAGATTCCAGCAAATTCTTATTTTGCTCCAGTACATTATTGTATTTATCGATCAATTGCTCAGTGCTTTTTTGAATTCTATAGATTATATTATCCAAATTTTGTGCTTTACTTTTAATAACACTATCGTAAGCTCTGAATCCATAAGAGGAAATAATATTCCCAACACTCTCTTTATGGTAATTTATAATCGAAATAATATTATTCGTTGAAGTATAGGAAAAATCGTTAATAAAACCAAAGATTTCAGCTTGATCAGGTGTTGCCAATTCCATTGCAGCAGTTGGGGTTGGTGCCCGTAAATCAGCAGCAAAATCTGCGATAGAGAAATCAATTTCATGACCAACTCCGCTAATGATGGGGGTATTGCAGTCAAAGACTGCTCGAGCTACTATCTCCTCATTAAATGCCCAAAGATCTTCCAGTGAACCTCCACCTCGACCAATAATTATAACATCTATATCTTCTCTAGAATCAAGAAGCTGGATGTTTTTGGTAATTTCTTCAGCAGCACCTTCGCCTTGCACTCTACTTGAAGCTACTAAAAACTCAACCAAAGGGAATCTTCTTGATGCAACACTGATCATATCTTTAAATGCTGCAGAATCAATTGCAGTTACTATCCCAATTTTATTTGGGAATTCAGGTATTTCCTTTTTGTATTCATCATCAAACAAACCTTCGCTTGATAATTTCTTTTTAAGCCTTTCAAAAGCTGCTTGTAATTCACCCTCTCCAGCTACACTCATTGTTTTTACATCAACCTGATAATTTCCACGAGGTGGATAAACTGTGATGTTTCCATTGACAATCACTTTCATTCCATCTTGTGGAGTAAAGAATATTCTACTGTTATTCCCTTTCCACATTGTACAGCTAATTTGGGCATTTGCATCTTTTAATGTAAAATACCAATGTCCTGAAAAATGAGCTTTAAAGTTGGAAATTTCTCCAACTATCTTTAACCCAGAAAAAGAACTCTCGATAAGTTTCTTCACCGAATCTGTAATTTCACTTACGGTAAGAACGGATTCTTCATATTGACTGAATAGATCCATCAAACTTTTTTCCGTTTCTCTTTTCTAAAAATTAAACAATACTGATGATGTCTATTTCCAACCCAAGCGTTGTTTACTCCCAGAGCAATTAAAGGTTTATCATCCTGCAGCCAGATTTTTTCATCCTTCAAAATCCAGCTTTTATTTTTTCGTCGAGTTAAAGATTTTGCAGTATCAAAAGCCAATGGATAAAGTTCCCCGTTGTAATAAACATTGTTAGTAATTATAACCAAATAGCTTCCCTCTTTTAAAACATCATAAATATTATCAAAAATTTTTGCCTGAAACTCAAGGAAATCTTCATATTCAGAAATGTTCCCAATATCATCTTTTTTCGTTGAATATTTTGTATCTAGGCCATTATCCTTTCTTCCCTTCTGCCTTAAAGAGTTTCGTTCCAGTTGATTCCAGTATGGTGGAGATGTAATTGCAAAATCGAATTGGGTTGATGCAGTTCCATTTTTGCTTAATAATTTTTTAAGTTCGAGTGATGACCCAAGCATTGGGAATAATTGTGATGAGTATTCCCCTTTATTCACACGGCTTTTGCTGATATTAAAGTACTTTCTATTTATCTCAATCCCAACAGCATTTCTTTTTGCATTGCCAGCTGCAATCAAAGTACTTCCAGTGCCAAGGAAAGGATCAATAATCCAGCCGCTCTCTTTAGTGAAAAATTTGATGAACTCTTCAACTAAAGTCTCTGGATATTTCGCTGGATGAAGAACTTCATTATCTTTTCTGCGTGGTGGACGATGGATGAACCAAGATTTTGTAAACTTAATCCACTCTTTTCCTGTAAGATCATTTAATTTGTTTTTTAAACTTAATCTTCCACGTTCGCCAAGTTCGATATATTTTTTATTTTTTAACAATTATCTCTCTAGCTATAAATTAAATGAAATTGAGCTCGTAAATAGTCCAATTGATAATTCATGAAAATCTTCAAAATTACTGCCCGGTTTAAAGTTATATCTGTATCTCAAATAAAATGTAAACGTATCATAAAATTCAAACAGACCGAATGAAACTTCAGGACTGATTCCATTAAATCCTTCGAAATTTGTTGTAACATTCAGTCCGGGCGAAATATATTTTATGAAACCGGTTTGAAGAATCTGCTTATATCCAAATCTTAAATAATTTCTATTTTCTGCTTCGAAAATATAAGAATATTCCAACGAAATATATCCTACCGGATAATTATATCCGCGCCCGTAGAAAGAAATGATCGGGAATTCCTTAGTTAGACCAAAATATTCGCTTCCACTAGAGTTAATATAAACCGGGAAAGGCATCAAGTAAAAGATTCCGCCAAGACAAACATTCATAAATCCGCTTTTCTCTTTCATCTTCAACTCAAATTCTTCGGGAAGGTAGAGATCATATAATTCGCTCTTCTTTGTATCTCCAAATTGATCAGAGATGATAACTCTGTACGAAACAACGGTGGAATCGGCTTCTAGTGAATCAAGTGATATTATAAATTTATGCTCATCAGCCGGTTTGTTTGAGACATCAAATCT
>Ga0209013_10004273_pt1 | contig 12562 bp, 13 predicted proteins | sample Cruoilmetagenom2_FD_187291 | JGI IMG/M metagenome (GOLD analysis project Ga0209013, IMG submission 187291) | Oil polluted marine microbial communities from Coal Oil Point, Santa Barbara, California, USA - Sample 2 (SPAdes) (version 2) | ecosystem: Environmental > Aquatic > Marine > Oil seeps ...
CAACCTTCATCATCGGGTTTGTCATGAAAGATGCCACGTATAATGAAACAGCCTATCAAGTGCTGTTTTTCCTGGCGTTCTGTTTTGGATTACTGGAAGTGTTTCTGCTTATGAAGCATCAAGAAGAAGATGTGGCAATAGAGGATGATCTGCTGAAGAAGTCGTTGATGGACTGGTCGATTTTTAAGGATAAGGGGTATAAATGGTTTTTGATTGCGGCACTCAGCTTCAACTTCGCCTGGCAGATGTCATGGGGAATATTCAGCATCTATCATGTACGGGTTGCCGGGGCCACCATCTTTTGGATCAGCATGTTTTCGGTCGGCAACATGATCATTCAAATCTGGACGTTCCCGATGTGGAAAAAATGGGCAGAACAAAAATCCAATGTGTTGATGCTCGTGTGGGCAGCCATCGGGATGTCCTTCATTCCATTCCTGACCGTACTGTCGACCAATCTGTACTACCTGACCTTGGTACAAACGATTTCCGGGTTCTTTGTGTCGGGAGTTACGCTACTGCTGTTCAATTTGCTTTTGGAACAGTCACCCGAAAAAACAAGGACCTATTGCATCACGACTTATAACGTCCTGCTGGCACTCGTCGCCTTCATATCACCACAGGTCGGCATCTGGCTGCTGAATGTACTGGGCGTCAAGGTTGCGATGGAAGTGAATTCCGTGCTGCGCTTCATCAGTGCTTTTTCCTTCTTACTGATGTACACCCGATACTCTAGAAATAAGGAAAGCATGATTGTGTAACGAGTGGCGGTTGTGCGTCTGGAGAAGAACCGTGTCTTTTTGGAGGCGAATGGACATAGAACCGGGTTGAGTGGACATAACACGGCTCTGAGTGGACATAAACCCATGTTGAATGGACATAACACGGTCGCGAGTGGACATAAACCCAAGCTGAGTGGACATAATAAGACTCCGGATTCAATAAAGAGAATCTGGAGTCTTCATTTCTATTATTCTATCGTTAGCCGGTACGCTTTCACGATGATCCCATCGTTGGCCGGTTCAAAATCGTATTGTGGGAGACGTTCGAAACCGAGTCGTTCATACAATCTCATGGCGCTGGTCATGAAGTCCGCGGTATGCAATCCTATGTACTGGTAGTCTCTTGCCTTGGCAATGCGAATGCATTCATTGACCAATGCTTCGGCGATTCCTTTGTTCCGTTGGTTTTGCGAGACGGCGAGCATCCTGATTTCCGGATAATCCAACTCATCGACGAGTCCGTCATAAGCATCTGATTTTGCCGGGTACAGAACGATGCTGCCAACCACTTCCCCTTCCATTTCAGCGACCAGAAGTTCAACTCCCTCGTCCTTATCGGATTCCGATAAAATGGCTTTCTTCAAAGCACCCCAGTGCTCGCTAGGAATCTTTTGTGCATGCTCTTCGTACGCATTCACTCTTTGTTCTCGGATCCAGTCAACTTCCCCACTTAATGCATTACGAATTTCCATCATCTGATCATCCACTTCCCCTTCAAAAGCCTATATATATTCTTAATCCACATGCTTCCTTCATTATACAGTTTTTAGCTGGTCCGTATGATATGGGCAAGCTTGAAAAAGGAAAAGACTCATTCCCATCCAACTGGGTTGAGTCTTTTCCGTGAAGCTTTTTGTTTACATCAGTATTCCATGAAGCAAGCCCAATAAAGTGAATATAATCAGGTGGTCGCCAATTGCGATCTTCAGGGACTTTCTTGATAATAGCCCAAACAATGAATTTTTCAGGTAAACCATCGAAATCAGTGCACCCACGATGAAGCCGACAGCCAGGCCTCCTTGCCAATTATCCGAGCCGATTGATTGAACAAGAATCGCGATCATAAATGAACTTATAAATGCAATGATTACTGAAAGGATATATTTCAGGGGACCGTTGCTTTGGTTTTCCATGATATCCTTGTTTTTCCCCGCTTTTTTATCTGATAACAATATAGAATAATAGACTGTTCCATAGATCATATACAGTATTCCGCCCGCTACTATGGCCAATATGTTTAAGTTATCCAACATGATAGTTCACCTTTTCTATTTTGGTTCAATTGCCAATGCAATTGCCTTGATTCTGCAATCAAGAGTTAACGTTCCTTTTACCGGTTCAATTTGAATCAGTTCGATCGGATTCCCTAAATATCTGTATCCACTTTTCGGCAGCCAAAAACTATACAGTTCCGAATAGCACTCGATCAATTTACTTCTTTCGCTATAATTTACAGGCTCATCAAACTCATATACGACATGTTTTCCACCTTTAAAGAGATAAGTGACCTCATCCCCTTCAATCGAACTACCATCATCAATCCCGATGTGACAATCGTAACGGCTTTTTTCTGGTGGTGTGATATAGGGGTTGTTTCTCGGTACACCGAACATCAGTGTATCGTTTTTAATTAGACCTCTTGAGTTCGACCAATTATAAATGTCTTCCCAAATGTGCGGGATTCCTTTTGTATAGGGGCCAATACTATGTCTTTTCACAGTTGCGCAAACTGGAAGTTCAATGGTTTTCACTTTGGATAGATCCAACCACTTAAACTCATTATAGGTGTTCGATCGGTTTTCTTCTTGCTGTATATTGCTAAAAAGTTTAGATTTCTTGCTATCCTGGTATTCTCTTGGAAAGCGTTCCAGGTAGGCTCCTTCACGCCACTTTTTTGGACTCATTTGAAAATACTCATTAAATGAGTAGGTAAAGTAGGACAACGAAGTGAAACCGGACATTTGCGCTACTTGGGTGATCGGTATCTGGCGTTCATAAATTAAAAAGTGTGCCGCATTTTCCAATCGCAGTCTTTTCACATACCCTGCCGGTGTTTCCCCAATCATTCCTTTAAATGTACGTTGGAAATGATAGACGGAATATGTTGACACTTTTGCCAACTTTTCCAGTGGAAGCGGTTCGGATAGATTCTCTTCAATATATTCCAATACAATATTGATTTGTTTATGTAACTCATTACCGTAAACTGCCATAAAAACCCCTAACATTCATTTTTAGCTATATAAATAATAAACAGGTCTCTCGTACCATTTTAGTATTATCGCTGTCTGATAATTTTACATACTACTATTAACCGACTATCGATCCGGATAGATCTCTCTTAAGTACTGGATGGATTGTTTGATTAACTCTCTTAGAACATTAACATCTACATCCGCCACTTTATTGATGTACACACAGGCTTTTCCAGTTGTATGTTTTCCGAATTCCTTCAACGACTCCTCGCGTTTCGGCTCGCCTGGCGCAAAATACAGGCTAATTTTAGCTTTTCGGGGTGAGAACCCAACTAGCGGAGCATCACCTTCGTGTCCCGATTCATATTTATAATGATACGACCCGAATCCGATAATGCTTGGCCCCCACATCTTCGCTTCGAATCCGGTCGTCTCAGTGAAAATATCCAATAGCTTGTAGGCGTCTTCACGTTTCTTGATGCTGTCGACATTCTCGATGAACTCAATGACACTGCTGTCGGTTTCTTTTGTTTTTTGTTCGTACATAATTTAGTCCCACTCCTTTTCCTGAATAGTTAGACCCGATCAATTTATACGTACACTTCACTTTTATTCTATATTGTCATGTAATTCCCCTTCCATCTCAAATGAATTCAATGACCATTTACCTGATTCTGTGGATATCTCCATTATAGACGAGTGGCATTTGTTATTTTCCAACAGTCTCATTAAAATAAGAGTAAGATGCAGTTTTGAACTTTCTGTTGTGTCATCAAAGGAGATTTATTTGAATGGAACTATTTTTAATCATATTATTTCTGCTCGCGATCATCGGTCTTTCCAATATCGTGAATCACTTCACCCCGTTTATCCCGGTGCCACTTATACAGATAGCACTCGGTGTTGCAATCGCAGCCATTCCACTTGGCATACATATCCCGATGGAGCCGGAACTGTTTTTCGTTCTGTTCATCGCCCCATTGCTGTTTCATGATGGCAAGAGTGTTCCTCGGGCAGAGTTATGGAAATTACGTAAACCCATCCTAATCCTGGCGCTCGGCCTCGTATTTGTGACGGTATTCGCCATCGGTTATTTAATCCATTGGCTCATTCCGTCCATCCCGCTTCCTGCGGCATTTGCGCTGGCGGCCATCTTGTCGCCGACCGATATCGTGGCGGTTTCCGCGATATCAAGCCGCGTCAAGATGCCGAAGAACATCATGCATTTGCTTGAAGGTGAAGGCTTGATGAACGATGCTTCCGGTCTGGTTGCGTTCAAGTTTGCTGTGGCAGCTACAGTGACTGGTGTCTTTTCGTTGGCACAGGCAAGCTGGAGTTTCCTCGTCATTGCAATCGGCGGTTTTGTAGTGGGAGCCGTTCTTGCTTTCCTGATCATCCGCATGAAGATATTCATCCGACGTCTTGGCATGGAAGATGAGACGATTCATATGGTCATCCAGCTCCTAACACCGTTCGTGATCTTCCTGGCAGCCGAGCATTATCATTTATCCGGGATACTTGCAGTCGTAGCGGCAGGGATTGTCCATGCCATTGAGCGTGACCGCGAGCAATCACCAGCCATTCAATTGCAGATTGTCTCGAACAGTACATGGGCTGTTGTTCTGTACATTTTGAATGGCTTGGTATTCGTCCTTTTGGGTTTGCAGATACCGAGTGTCATGAATGAAATATTTGAAAATCCATCGATCAATAATTTTGTCGTGATCCGTTATATCCTGATTATTACCGTGTCCCTTTTATTGCTCCGGTTCGTGTGGGTCTATGGAGCGTCCTGGCTGGGCTCGAAAACAAAGAATTCCAAGCGAACCAAGCTAAGCGCGAGAACGACAGCACTTATCACCGTATCCGGAGTCCGAGGTGCTGTTACTTTGGCCGGTGCCTTTTCGATTCCTTATGTACTGGCTGATGGCAGTCCCTTCCCGGAGCGTGCATTGATTATTTTCATCGCGGCTGGCGTCATATTGGTGACACTTGTGGCCGCGAGCATTTTACTGCCCATACTCGCGAAAACGGACAAAGATAAGGTTGAAGAGAAAAGGGAAGCGATGGAAAAGGCAGCAAAAATTCATACGTACGATGCGGCAATCAACACCGTGCGTGGGTTGATGAATGAGGATAACCGTGAAGCAGCTCTGTCCGTCATGGCTACGTATAAACAGAAACGAAGTCGCCTTAGACATGAAGGCAATCATGCTTATGCCGATTCCTTCAAGAAAGTTGAAACGGACATCCGCATGAAAGCACTGGATGCCGAGGCGAGGTATATTGCAAAACTGAAAAAAGAGGAGCGGATCGACAAACAAGCGGCCATCCTTTCCGAAGAACATATCCAGCGCATGAGAATCGCCGTGACAAACCGCTTCAAATACAGAAGCATGATCATTCTTACTTTGTTCAAGAGAAGCATATTACTCCTTACACAGTTGTTTGTTCCGAATAAAGAGGAAGTCCGCAAGAAGCGAAAAATCAAGGCGAAGCGTTTGATCCGCTTGAAAATGGATATGGCCGAGTACGCGATAAAGTCGGTGAGAGAAGGAATGACGCGGGACAATGATGAAATTTCATTGTTGGTCATTGCGGAATATACCGAGATGATCACGAAGTTCAAGCTGGCGAAGAACCTGACCGATTCCGATGAATACACCCGTACTGAGCGTGAACTGCAGAACAAAGCATTCCAGGCTGAACGAAATGAAGTACAGAACCTATATGAGAGTGGATCAATAACCGTTGAAATCTCCAGACAACTGCGCAAACAAATTAACATCAGGGAAGCGTATTGGATAGAAGAATTCAGCATGAAGCACTAAAATTACTAAAAGAGCTTGGATTATTTTCCAAGCTCTTTTTTTATTGACCTATCCGCCTTCAGCCAACTCTTTTATTTTTTATTCACGTTGTAATTTATGGGGATCACGTTGTAATTCTTGACCTTGACGTTGTAAAAATGAACCTTCACGTTGTAATAGTAAAATGATGCCTGCTTTAAGGACACAAAAAAACCGCCTAGAAATGATTTAGCGGTTTTCTTACTAAACTATGTAACTTTGATTAACGCTCAGTCTTCCCGGCCTTTTCGCTGGCGGATCATGTGAAAATTCAACTGTTTGAATAACAATGATGATGTATCCTGGTCGATATCAAACCCGACACCGTAATCATAAACAATATCATTAACCGTTTTGCGGATAATGGAACCGTTCAATAAAAATGCACAATCCATCACTTCGAAACTGCATTCCACTTTCTGAAGAAGCGGAATATCCACAGATGAGAAAAACTTCAGACCAGTCACACTAGCATTCTCAATGTTAATGTACATATCTTCTCTTCCTGGCAACATGGTAAGCTTTCCTTCTATCGTTTGATCAAAAGTCACCCGAAAAAACTCGCGACGATTTTCGCTCATTTCGTTCCCCCCAATTTCATCAAGTCTTCTCTTATATAGTTTCCGAAGAATCCATAAGAACTTATCACTGCAATTACATATATAAATTAATGAGCAAGCCCTTGATTTCCCCGATCAGTCGAAGCATATCAATTCCTTCTTTCTCATTATTTAACAATTCATCGTTAAGTTCAATAAGTTTTTGATCGATTACTTCAACTAATTGATGGGTTTTCATGCCGCCTCCGGGATTGAAGCTTTGTTTTTCGGACAATTGCAGCCCCAGATTCAGAGATTCACTGACGAATTGCTTCACTGATTTCTTATAATCCCGTAGGTTTTCGAGTGTTCTTTGTTTCGCAAGTTTCTGTCCTTGAAAATCGACACGGGTCATCAATGATTCAAGCTGCATGTTTGACTGTGATTTTTTCATGACATTGGCAAACAGGTCGGCCGGTTTTCCTTCCACGGCTGGTTTTGGAATCCGGTCGCTCGGAAAGTTAGTATGCCTGTCGATACGCAAATGAAACACCCCATTTTACTTGTGATAGCTTTGCTTGATTTTGTACATGTTGATGACCAGTTCGACTTCGCCATGGTCAATCTGCAGGATTTTGGAAATTTGTTTCGCTGAAAATCCTTGTTTAAACAATTGCGCGATTTTGTCATGCCCATGCTCGTTCTCATTCGCATGTTCATTGGGTACCATGACCTCGACCTGTTGCTCTTCTTCTGGCTTGGCAACTACCGGTTCCTCGACTGGATTTCTCAACGCTTCGGAGGCAAGTTTTTCTTCCAGCACTCGAATTCTGTCATCTAGTTTACTTTCCTTCGTCCTAATATACTGGACCAGTTCGCGATAGAGTTCGTCGTTTTCTTTTTCAAGATTGGTCACAAACTCCTCCATGCTTTGATGAATGGCTTCTGTGTCCTCTAGCATCTGTATCCTTTTTTCTTTAAACTGGGACAAAACGATAAACGACCGTATATGCACTAAAATGACCAATACAATCGTCGACCCTATAAGTAGCCATTCCCATTCCATGGTGATCACCCGACCTTCTAATAATTATCATGTATCGCCAATGTTGCTGCATGTAGGCGCAATATTGCTTTTGAATGCAGCTGCGAAATACGGGAGACGCTGACACTCAGGACTTCCGCGATTTCCGTCAGTTTCAGTTCCTCGAAATAACAAAGCGAGATGACGAGTTTCTCTTTTTCCGGCAACCGTCCGATTGCATTAGCCAAAGATTCCTTGATCACTTGTGCCATCAAGAAACGTTCCGGGGAATCCGCATTGTCATTGGAGATCATGTTGTATTTCCCGATCTGGTTATTATCCTCAAAATTCGTTTCATCAATGGAAATCAACGTTGATAAAGCAGCTTCCGAAACGGTTTTGTTCAACTCGGTTTTCGTGATCCCAAGGTAGTCACTGACTTCCGTGTCCGTAACGGAATCGTTCTTTTCCTGTTCAAGAACCGCATAGGCATTCTCGATCTTTTTCACTTTTTCACGTACTGAACGAGGCAGCCAGTCGCTATGTCTGAGACCGTCAATGATGGCCCCCTTGATTCGCCAGGAAGCATAGGTTTCAAACTTCAGGTCCCGCTCAAGGCTGAATTTATCAAACGCATCAAGCAAGCCTTCATATGCGAGACTGCGGATATCATCCTTATCGACCGACTTAGGCAGGCTGATCATAAATCGTTGAATGACATAGTCAACCAAGGGAAGATAGCGCTCGACCAAATATTCCCCCGCTTGTGGATCACGATGTTGTTGCCAATTTTCCCAATGATTAAGTTCGTCTTTTGACAATTTATTGTTCAACAAGAGTTTCACCACCAGTTTCAGGATAAGAAGTAAATCGCTAAAGGTTATGCTATTTCACTTGAATAGCATTTTTAATAAAAAGCCTTTGATGCCAAGTTTATAAGGGACAGGAAGTTGAAGGTATTCACTTGTCACGATTTGCATGGCTTGTGAAGCCGGACAATTTGGGTAAGCAAGCAAAAAGGGATTTTGTTTTTTCACGGCATTGGGAACATTTATGTCACTCGGGATATAACCCAATGTCCCGATTTGTTTATCCAGGAATTGCTCGGTCACTTTTCTGAAGTTCTCGGCTGTTTGCCTGCCTTCTTTATCACTCGTGCATTGATTGATGATCAGTTTCATATGGACATTTTGGTCCTTTGAATGAATCATTTTGACAATGGAATACGCATCGGTTATTGACGTGGGCTCTGGCGTCGTGACCAGGATGACATCGTCTGCTGCTAAAATGAAGCGGAGATTCTCATACGTTAGTCCGGCACCCGTATCCAGAATGATGTAGTCCACAGCCCCCTGGATCGTACTTAACTCATTGAAAAACTTGTTGAGTTTTGACTCATCCAGCTGGAACATATCATTGAATCCCGTACCACCTGAAATGAACAGCAATCCATTTGGACCCTCTTCAATGATGTCCCAAATCGATAGATCCTTTTCGATCATCGAGGCGATGGATTCTTTGTTGGATCTACCCAATAATACATCGACATTCGCAAATCCCAAATCAACGTCAAAAATCAGGACTTTCTTGTTTTGCTGGACCAGGCTCAACGCAAAATTCAATGCAAAATTCGATTTCCCGACTCCCCCTTTACCGCTAGTCACGGCAATGATGCGGGTTTGTCTTTTGTCTTTTTTGGATTTCTTCTGCAGAACCTTTTCCCTTAATAGTTTCGCTTGATCAACCATTCTTATCTTCCCCTAATACGAAGTTTGCAATTAACTCAGGAGTTACCTTTAAAATATCATCTGGAACATTTTGGCCATTGGCAATGTAGCGTATCGGTATCGAATAATGATAGATCAGATTCAGGATCGCTCCTGAAGAACTGGTTTCATCTTGTTTTGTCAGAAGTAGTTGATCCATTTTGATCGTCTGGAAATTCTCGATGATTTTCTTCATGTCTTCGTACTTGGAAGTTAGACTCAACACGAGGTTGATCTGGATTTTGTTTTTGTCCGGAAGCAACTGTTCGAGATCTTCTATATATTGTTTCTGCTGATAGTTTCTGCCCGCCGTATCCATCAGTACGATATCGCAATCGCTGAGGTCGGACATTGCTTCGGTCAGGTCGGACGAAGACTCCACCACTTTAATCGGGATGTTCAGGATGCTGGCATAGGTCTTCAATTGTTCCACTGCAGCTATCCGGTACGTATCCGACGTGATAAGACCCACTTTCTTGTCTTCCCTCAACATATAGTCAGCTGCGATTTTCGCGATCGTCGTTGTCTTTCCTACCCCTGTCGGTCCGATGAAACAGATGATTTCCGGGTTTTTGTTATCCGGGATCTGTTGATGATTCTCGATAAGTTTTATGACTTCTTTGCGTGCCAAGGCATGCACCTGTTCTTTTGTATATTCCGGATTAGATCCCAATACCAGCATCAGCTTCGAGAATATGTCGGATTGGATTTCAGCTGTAATTTCCTGTTCGATCAACCGTTTGTTCAATGGTTTTAACGATTCAGGCAAGCGGTCGTCCTCGATTACCTGCATCATGAACTGCTTGATGTTCTTCAGCTCACTGATGAGTTCACTCGTCAGGTTCTCTTCCGCTATGACCGGAGGCGGTGTGGCTGGAGTTTCCTCGAAAGTCTTCTGCACTTCCCCTTCAGGAGGTTGGAATTCCGTATTGACCTGTTCGCTCTTGCGTTTCTTTTCAGTTGATTTAGTTTCGACGGCGGCTATGACCTCGAGTTTATCTTTTTTGAAGAGTCCCAGGAAACCGCCTGTTTTGACTTTTTTGGTATTCAAGATCAGCGCGTCTTCTCCAAGATCCCTTTTGATCATCGGTATCGCTTCGGTTACGTTATTTACTGTATAAGTTTTTAGTCTCATTAGATCTTAACCGCCCCTCCTGAAATATTGACCACACCAACACTTTGAATTTCGACTTCCGGTTCGAGTTCGTTGTATGAAAGAACCGGGAGCTCAGGAGCAAAACGCTCGATGAACTGACGCATATAGATGCGAATTGCAGGTGAAGTCAGCAGGATTGGCTGCACACCCGATTGTTGAAGCTGATTTGCCTGTTCGGAAATCTTCTGGTAGATGAGCTGTGATGTTTCAGGATCGATCGATAAATAGTTCCCTTGCTCCGAGCGATGCACGGACTCGGCGAATTTTTTCTCGAGACCGGCTCCGGCAGTGATGACCTGAAGCGGTTCACTCGGATTGGTATACTGTAGCGTAATCTGCCTTGAAAGGGCTTGTCTGACGAATTCGGTCAACACATCCGCGTCTTTCGTCTGGTGCGCATAATCTGCCAGCGTCTCCAGTATGACAAGTAAATTTCGAATCGATACTTTTTCCTTCAGGAGCTTCATCAGTACTTTTTGCACTTCGCCAATCGCCATCAAGTTAGGAATCAACTCTTCCACGACTGCCGGTGAAGTTTCACGGACATTTTCGATCAGTGACTTGACTTCCTGTCTGCCGATCAATTCATGGGCATGACGTTTGATGACTTCCGTAAGGTGAGTCGATACGACCGATGGAGGATCGACGATTGCGTAACCCGCCATTTCGGCTTCCTCTTTCATTTCTTCATTCACCCATAGGGCAGGCATACCGAAAGCAGGTTCCACAGTCTGGATTCCTTCAATGCTCTCGTCGTCAATCCCTGGACTCATTGCCAAATAGTGATCGAGCATGATTTCCCCAGAAGCGACGCGGTTGCCTTTTATTTTGATGACATACTGGTTCGGAAATAGCTGGATGTTGTCACGGATACGGATAACCGGGACCACGATGCCAAGTTCGATTGCGCATTGTCTGCGAATCATGATGACCCGGTCCAGTAAATCCCCGCCCTGATTCTTGTCTGCAATTGGAATCAAGCCGTAGCCGAATTCAAATTCAATCGCATCAACATGCAGGAGGTCGATGACACTTTCAGGGCTTTTCATTTCCTCAAGCTCCTGACCATCCGTTGAAGATACCCTGCTTTCTTCAGCTTCCTCGGCATTGAGCGTTTGCTGCATCCTGTAACCTCCGAAGGCAATGAGTGCGGCAATCGGTACGACCAACATGGGACTGATCGGTGTGAAGATCGCGAATAACATCAGCGTCCCCGCTACAACATATAACATTTTCGGGTAGGCGAAGAGCTGTCTCGTGATGTCCGTACCAAGGTTTCCTTCTGATGCTGCTCTCGTTACGACAATCCCGGCTGCAGTGGAAATCAGCAATGCCGGTATCTGACTGACCAAGCCATCACCGATCGATAGCAATGTGAACAGTTTCGCTGCTTCTCCGATAGGCAGTCCGTGGACCACGACACCGATGATCAAACCACCGATGATATTGATCAGGGTGATGATGATTCCGGCAATCGCGTCCCCTTTGACGAACTTACTGGCACCATCCATGGAGCCGTAGAAGTCCGCTTCGTTGCTTACTTTTTCCCTGCGTTTCTTTGCTTCCTGGTCGGAAATCATACCCGCACCAAGATCGGCATCGATACTCATCTGTTTCCCCGGCATGGAGTCGAGTGTGAAACGAGCAGCTACTTCAGCTACACGTTCAGACCCTTTCGTGATGACCAGAAACTGGATGATGACCAGGATCAGGAACACCAAAATCCCGATAATGGGGCTTCCCCCGACAACGAACGAACCGAACGTTTCAACGACCTGTCCGCCGTCCTGATGAGTCAGGATCGAGCGGGTCGTGGATACGTTCAGGCCAAGGCGGAACAAGGTGGTAAGTAATAATAGTGTTGGAAAGATCGAGAACTGCAGCGCTTCCTTCGTATTCATCGCGACAAGGATGATCGTCAATGAAATACTGATATTGATCATGATCAATACATCCAGAAGGAGTGGCGGAAGAGGAATAACCATCATCACGACAATCATGATGACCGATACTAAAACTAAATAATCTTTGATTTTCATGCTGTTTCCTCCTCCCACAATGTCATTTGATCTTTCCTTTTAATCGGTAGATATATGCCAAAACCTCTGCAACCGCCAGGAACAGGTCTTCCGGAACATAGTCCCCGACCTCAACCTGATTATATAGCGCGCGTGCAAGTGGTTTATTTTCCATAGTCACAATTTCAAGTTCTTTTGCTTTTTCTTTGATTTTCAGGGCAAGATGGTCTTTC
>Ga0209013_10004274_pt1 | contig 12561 bp, 8 predicted proteins | sample Cruoilmetagenom2_FD_187291 | JGI IMG/M metagenome (GOLD analysis project Ga0209013, IMG submission 187291) | Oil polluted marine microbial communities from Coal Oil Point, Santa Barbara, California, USA - Sample 2 (SPAdes) (version 2) | ecosystem: Environmental > Aquatic > Marine > Oil seeps ...
CAGGTGGCACGCCCATCTTCGTGGTCTCGCGACAGCAATTCATGAAATATCCGGGCTAGATGATCACTTTTTGGATCGGTCATGGAATATCCGGGCTAGGGCTAACTGCTTTGCCAACAAAAATAATTTGACTGTGCTTTTTCAATCTGGAAAGATGGAACGGGAAGAAACGAGGAACTAGGAATTAGGCACTAAGCACAGCGAGACGACGCGGGGACGCGGAGAAACGGTGAGTCGGAGATTGGACCACTGACAGCAGACTACTTTGGAGTTGATTCATGCCACACACAGCCGTGGGTGATGTTGAAATTTACTGGGAAAGTCACGGAGAAGGTGAACCTTTGCTATTGATCAGTGGGGTCAGCGGCGGCACCTGGACGTGGGAAGAAAGTATCGGTGCCTGGTCTCCTCACTTTCGGGTGATTGTCTTTGACAATATGGGCGCAGGTCGTTCCAGCATGCCTGATCGAGCTTATGGGATCGCGGAGATGGCGGATCATGCCGCAGCTGTCCTGGATGCTGCTGAAGAAGAGCGAGCCTTTGTGGTGGGGTTATCAATGGGTGGGATGATAGCTCAGGAGCTGGCACTGTGTCACCCAGGGCGAATTTCTGCTCTGGTACTCGGATGCACCAACTGCGGCGGCAGTGAGCGCATCCCACCAACTCCTGAGGTCATTAAAGGATTTGCCAATAACGCGGGTCTTTCGCCCGAGGAGATTATTGACAAGAACCTCACCCTCTTGGTCACGCCTGCATTCTTGCACAGTGGCTCGGATTCCTTGAAACGTTACAGAGAACGACAGCTAAACGCTCCCCTGCAGCCGGATTACGCTCTGCAGAGACAATTGGAGGCGATCCGCAGCTTCGATGCCTGCGACCGCCTCGGCAGTCTCCAAACCCCAACCCTGATTCTCACAGCGGATTGTGACCAGCTGGTACCGGCAGAAAACGGCCGGTTGTTGGCGAAGCGCATTACTGGAGCTCAGTTGAAGCCCTTCACCAATACTGGCCATCTCATTTACCTTGAACGTGCTCAGACATTCCACCAAACCGTAATGGGATTCTTTCAAAGTCTGTCTTAGCCCGGAAATGTTGACAACTTAAGGCTTCTGCACTAAAATTGACTTTCCCTTACCAAGGGTGTTTTCCACAGTGTACGGTACCCCTCTACTACCTCACACCTGAGAGGGCAAATCTTTACATTTCCTGCTTTAGGATCTGCAGAAACAAGGCGACCCTGATCCGGGCTCTGCAGGGTTGAGTCGTTTTACTATGGCAGTTCTTGAACCCATGAGCGCAATGATTGGATTGCAGGAGATAATAATTCTTAGGACCTTGAGGAGAAATTTGCTATGGCCCCGCGGATAGATATCGAAGCATTGCAACATCAGTTGCCATTTTACATGCTCAGACAAGAGAAAGTGAAAAAGCTGCAATTCAACTGGCAGGCCGAGTGGGATAGGTTTGATGCCAAAAACATCTTTGACTTTGACATAGGTTCCGTTCCGAAAGAAATGATTGAGGAAATGCGGAGCCGGCAAGAAGTACTTCTGGACGGAAACCATGCAGCGCTTTCTGTGTTGGAGCGAGTTGTGGATGGGCTCTGCGGCTATCCCATAACGCCTTCCACAGCCATTGCCGAGGATTTTGCCAAGGCCGCTGCCGACGGAAAGAAAAATCTCTTCGGTCAAGAACTGATGTATTTTCAGCCCAGTGATGAACTGTCGGCCATTGCAGCCGTGGAGGCCATGGCTTCCCAGGGGGGACGCTATGCTGACAATACATCGTCCCAGGGGTTGGTGCTCAAGACGAAAAACCTTTTTTCTGTGGCCGGCAAGAGGCTGCCCGTTGTTATGACGGTGATGGCCCGCGAGGTCAACAAAGGATCCTTGAGCATTCACTGTGGTCACACCGATTTCTATGGTGTGCGGAATGTGGGGTGGGCTCAACTGGTATGCGGGGACAATCAAGAACTGCACGACTTGGTCGCCGTTGCCACTAAAGTAACAGAGGTGCGACAGGTGATGCTCCCTTGTATGGTCATCGGCGATGGTTTCATCAAGAGCCATGCCTTGGAGAACATCAAACTCCTCTCTGATACTTTTCTCAGATATTTTGTCGGACCTGCAAACCGCCTTTATCAGCCCGATTTCGAGCAAAGATACCTCGCTGGCACCTTTACTGACACCGATCTGACCATGGAAGGGCAGGTGGCACAAGACCTGGCCTACCGATTTTTCAAAAGGTGTTTCGTTGCCACCATGGACATGATGAACAAAATTCTGGACACCAACTACAAAGTGGTGGAGTGTTACCGCACCGAGGATGCCGATATGGTCCTCATGATCATGGGATCAGGGGCGGGAGTGATCAAAGATGTGATTGATTACTATCGGGAGACCAAAGGCTTGAAAGTTGGCCTGGTGAGGCCTGTGTTGTTCACCCCACCTTGTTACGAGGAACTTGCCTATGGTGTCCGTAATGCCAAGATTATCACCGTGCTGGAGCGAAGTGGTATGGCACACAACCAGCTCCTTATGGCTGATATTCAAACGGCCCTGCAAGTTTCCAATCGTGCCGGCCGTGAGGGAAAGAAAGAACACCGGGTCTATGGTCGGCAAGACATGCCCACGTTGCTACACGGAGTGTACGGTTTGGGCGGCAAGGACTTCAACAAGTACGACGTTGCTGCGGTCATAGAGAATATGGAGGCATGTCTGGAGGATAAGCGGGGTCAGTTTCATCGGGATTTCTTTGTTGGCATCGAAGGCCCCTACACTCTCAAGGCGAAGCAACTCCCCGAATATCAGGAGCGGGAGCTTGGCATGACCTTCATCGGCATCGGTGCCGAAGGCGTGAAAACCGCCTTGGAGACAGCGGCACTCGTTTACGCCCAGGACAAGGGCGATGGCTGCAAATATGTCCAGTCAGGAGCGCGATACGGGGCAGCGAGGAAGGGGTCGGCCGTCTTTATGAACATGCGCATCAGTAATCAGCCTATTCGCAATAGCTCCGAACTTACGGAACACGATGTGTTGGCTTTTTTCAATGAGAAGTTTGCCTCCGGCCATATCCTTCAGGAATATGTGGGAGGTCTTAAGCAACATGGGCTGTTTGTCATTAACAGTTCAAGGAGCAGTGATGAAATCTTGACATCTTTTCCATCGCATGTGCAGGAATTGATTGCGGAGCGGCAGATCAAACTGATGGCCATCGATGCTACCAGGGCAGCCCTACAGAACCTGAACAGGAACTTGCCTGGTGCTGCTATTTTGGGACTCATTAACAAGGAAAAACAGATTCTGGCGGAGGAAGAATTCGAGACCCGCCTGAAAGGTATCTTTGAGGAAAAACTAGGAGTAAAAAAGGGAAAACAGGTCATTGAGTCCAACATTACACTCCTTAAATATGGAGCCGCAATGGCCTCATCAGGTTCCCCAGCAGAACTCGTTCAGGGAATAGATACGACGTGCGTCCCTTACGAGATGGCTGAGCCTGAGAATTTCGGTCAGAATCATAAAGCAGCCGGTCTTCCTGTTGCCCTTACCGAGAAAGATGAACTGGGAACCATCAAGCCGGTGAACCTCATGGCGAACTACCGGGAGACGTTCCATGAAAACATAGTCCAGCCAATCGTCGAGGGGAGGAAGGTTCCGTGGGACAAGTTCCTGCCTGTGGTGCCTGCCGCTACCAGTAGACACCGAGACATGAGTCATGTCGGCAGCATGCTTCCGGTGTATGATGCATCAAAGTGCACTTCCTGTGGCCTTTGCGCCACTTGTTGTCCAGACTCGGCACTCTATTCCACCATTACCGACCGGCCCATCCCGGAGGCTGCCAAGCGCTATTTCAGAATATTTAAAAAGCCGCCCAAAGGAGTACCATGGGAGCGGTTTGCCATGAATATCGACGTAATTCCCGGAGCCTGTAAGGGGTGCGCCATTTGTGTCAATGTATGTCCCACCGATGCATTGAAAATGGTGGACAAGATGAACGTCACTGAAGCCGACTTTCTCCCTGACAAATATAAGGACTTCGATAAAACCCTGGAGGCGGCTTCTCATGTAAGCAAGATGGCTCTCAACCAACAGGTGCTTTTTGTCTTTTCAAAACTCTATCCAGGCAGACACACCCTTTGCCCTGGTTGTAGTGAGGGGACAATCGGCTTGCTAACGTTCTTTGCGGCTGAATCCTTGCGCAACAATCCACAGGGAATCGCCACCTTCTACCAGGGTATCAAGGTTCTCTCGGAACAAAGCCGGAGAGCCATTGACCACATGCTGGATCACGGCTTCAATATCTACACCATAAACGCCACCGGTTGCAGTGAAGTATCAGAGCTGGCCAATCCCTTCAACGACCGGATTTACCAGGCGGGTCACTACGGCTTCGGCACCGCCTCTGCAGCAGCTCTGGGAGCTAAATTCAGTCTGGATCAGGCCTATCTCAACGGCTTTAGTGAGGTGCTGAGTAAGATCATAGTATTCGCTGGAGATGGTGCTATCTACGATATAGGCAATGGTCCCTTCAACTATGCCTTGGGTGAAAATTACGATATCACCTGGGTGATCTACAATAATGAGGGCTACATGAACACCGGGGCGCAAAAATCTGGCGCCACCCGTTACGGCTGCGATCGTTCCACCTCTCCCATAGGGCAAGTGTATGGGGGCAAGACCACCTTGCATCGGCGTATCGTCAGCCAGGCCATGGGTATTTCCCATGTGTATGCGGCCAAGCTCAGCATCGACAATCCTTTCTACGCCATTAAGATTCTGAAGGAAGCCATCGCCTACAGTGGACCCTCGGTGGTGGAGTTTTTCTCAGCCTGTCCACAAGGACACCAGACCCATGATTGGGCTGGGCCTTTAATCTCGAGAATGATGGTAGAGGCGAGGAAGTGGCAAGTGGCAGTGAGAAGACCATTTCAGCGCTTGGACATCTCAGCAAATCCGGAGCCCAAGTCAATTTATCCAAGCGCAGGGAGATCCTTCAAAAAGAAAATCAAAAGAGAGCCGGCCACCTTTTATGATGTGGTCAGTATGCTGGGTCAGTACAACCGGCATATAAAAACCCATGAGGGAGAGGATATCCCCGAAATTATCCTGGTGAATGAAACGGTGAGTCTCTTTAGATGGTTCAGAAACCAGTATCAGGCCGGCTATATAGACACCATGCCCACAGAAGAAGAAGTGGAACGCATTGTGGCCGAACACTACCAGTTCTAGAAACTGTAGTCTCGGAGCACCAATCTCAGGGTTTCAGGTGTCGGGTGTCAGGTGTCAGTAGAACTGAGCATGGGGCATAGGGCATAGAGAGCTCTAAATGCCTAAAATGTCTAAAGTGCCTAAACTGAACTAAAATGATCTAAAACGCCTACAATCTTAAATCTGCAATCTCAAATCTCAAATCCCCAAATTCCTCAATTGGTAATTCCTAAATCCTTAAATTCCCAATTCCGCCATCTTATGTCTCCCTTCCTTTTTCCTTCCCCGACCTTCCTTTTTCTGCTATCTTGCGCCAGCGTGGCCGCAGGTAGATACATTGTAGATTTAAGATTGTAGATTTAATAAAAACAGCAGACAGCAGGCAGGGAGCAGCTGGCAGAAAACAACTAGGCACTAGGCACCGAGCACAAGAAAAAGGAAGTTTAACGGGGGACTCACTATTTTGCTGATCGCTGACGGCTGAATGCTGATAGCTAAACTAGACCGGCTAAACTGACTAAACTGGCTTAAACCGACTTAAATCTGAAAGCCATGTCTTTTGGGCGTGGATTTTTTATCCCATGGAATTACCAGCCTTAATCAAAGTTCTTTGCTGCTTTGGCCTTATCCTGGTTTTGAACCGCTTGCGAGTTCATCTCAGCCTTTGTCTTTTTGTTGGCGCGGTGGCTGTAGCGTTTTGGATGGGGCAATCGCCAATACAGATCACTCATAGTTTGCTGGCAAGTCTTTCCAGCGTGGAGACCTTGCAGTTGGTGGCGATCATTTGCCTTATCTTGATAGTGAGTCAATTGATGAAAGCCTCCGGCCAACTTGATCGAATTGTGAGCAGTTTTGTTGCCGTTGTGCAGGATGCCTCCACTGTGACTGTTGTCATGCCTGCCCTTATCGGGCTTTTACCCATGCCGGGTGGAGCTTTGTTTTCAGCACCCATGGTGGAAACAGCAGTGGCTGGCTGCTCTTTGTCACAAGACCGAAAAACGGCGGTCAACTACTGGTTTCGCCACATCTGGGAGTTCTGGTGGCCGCTTTACCCTGGGGTGGTTCTGGCGGTGAGTCTTTTGCAAGTGGAGATGTGGCGCTTTATTCTTATCCAGGCGCCACTTACCCTTCTCTCCATCGCAGCAGGTACGCTTTTTCTCTTGAGACCGCTGCGCGAGACCAGAGACAGGAATAGCTCGTGGAGTTTCAAAGTACAGATCCTGGGCCCTTTTCTCTGGGAAACTATGCCGATTCTGGTCGTAGTTGGTTGTATCGTGTTTTTTGCCTTACTGCGGAGCCTAACTTTGTGGTTCGGCGTGAGCATCAAGCTTCCAGCCGCCATGCCTCTGCTGTTTGGGCTGTTGGCCTGCGTGATTTGGGTAATGTGGGTCAATGGGTTAGGCTTTAACGATTTCTGGAAAGCTCTGGTTGATCGCAACACCCTGCCCATGCTGCTCCTTATTTGTGGGATCATGGCCTTCAAGGGAGCCTTGATAGACAGTCAGGCCGTTTTAAAGATTAGAGAAGAAATGATTCAATACCATATTCCGGTTCTCATAGTTGTCGTGGCCATGCCTTTTATTTCAGGCCTGATCACAGGCATCACCATTGGTTTTGTAGGTGCCACCTTTCCTCTTCTCGTCCCCCTCTTTGTCGGACTGTCGCCACTCGACTTTTTGCTTCACGCTTCCCTTGCTTATGTCTCAGGGTATGTGGGCATGATGCTGTCGCCGGTGCATATTTGCCTGCTGGTCACTAAAGACTATTTCAAGGCCAGCCTGGCAGCCAGTTACCGGCATATTTATAAGCCGGCGGCAGCGGTGCTGGTGACCTGGATGGGAGTTTTGGGGCTTCTACACTCCTTTTAGCTTGTTTGGTCCAGAATTTGCACACAATTTTACAACCCTCTTCCTGTCCTGGACAGCACCCGGAAAAGGGGTCAGATCTCCGAAAAGAGTAGAAATCTAAGTGATTTGGGAGTTTTTACTAAAGGTCAAGGGGACAGTCTGTTGGCAACAGTAAAAGAAACGCAGCCAAGACCCGATAGCCCTGGCAAGGTTGACGAGGAGTGGCAGGTAGCAGAAAATGTGCTCACCAGCTTGCAGCTCGCCAGGAAGAACTATTCCCTTTATCCTGAAGATCATATCAATTGTACCAGAGCTATGGAGCGGTTCTGGCAGCAACTTGAAACCTTCCTACAAGCGCACGGCAATCTCAGGTTCGAATTAGAAAAAGACCGACTTATCTTTCAAGGAGAGGCGATCTTAACAGAGCCCCCCGAGGACGGTAATTTGCCTTTCACCCTCTTCCGCGATGGCATTCAGTGGTTGGAGTTTCAGGATGGAATCGAGGCGCAAGAGATAGAAGACTTCCTGCGGATTCTCAACAAATACCGGCTTCTCTCAGACGAACCCGAGGGGGATCTGGTAACAGCCCTTTGGGAAGCTGAGTTGCCACATATCCAGCACCATGTGGCTGAATTTTTCTGGGCGGCGGAACCGGAAGCTGAATTTACAATACCGCCTGCAAAGGAAGATATAAGCTCGGTATTGTCTGAAGAAGAGGAGCAAGAGGCCTCAGAATCAGAGGCCGTTGCCCCAATAGATCCAATAACTCTGGAGCTCACGCCAGAGGAGGAGGCGGAGCTCCAGGAGATGGTTCGTCTCGAAGAAAAGCGGGATCCAACAGCAGACTATTTAAACGCCGTGCTGGATAGCTTGCTGGAACTTAGAGAGAAAGAGAATTTCGACCCTATTCTCGAGTCCTTGGAAGAGGAATTCCATGATTCACTGGCGCGAAGAGATTTTGAGGTTACCCTGAAAATTCTCAAGAGCCTGCACCACGTCCGCCAAATTTGCGAGTCTGAAACAACGTGGGCGATACCTATTATTGATAGCTTTTTTCTCACTGCTTCCAGTTCCCAGTCCCTTCGACCCTTGCAGGCAGCATGGTCGGAAATGGATGCCGGGCAGATAGAAAAAATGAAAGAAATCCTCCTGGTACTCCAACCCGAAGCCATCCACACTCTCGGCGCCATGCTGCTTCATACCCCGTCTCTACGACTGCAACAGATGCTCACGGAGGTGATCCTTTCTCTGGCCTCCCGTGATCTTCGCCCCTTGGTGGCCATGCTGGATCGTCCAGAGGAAGATCTGGTACTGAAGCTCGTTCAGGTGGTGGGGAGTCTAGGCGGAGAAAAACCCATACAGATTCTATCGAAGATGGTTCACCATTCATCGGCACGTGTTCGCGAGGCGGCGGTCAAGGGGTTATTGCGTCGGGGCCCCGACAGCATTAAAGAACTCTTCCATCTTATTGATGATGAGGACGACTCTGTGCGCCGCCTGATTTTGCACCATCTGGGACAGGAAAGGAACGAAGCCAGCGAGACCCTTCTTTTGCAGTATCTTGAGGAAGGTAACATCAAAGGCTCGGATGACAAACACATCATTGCGTGTTTTAGAATCCTTGGCCGGTGCGGCTCACCGCGTTCCATTCCATTCCTGCGCCAAACCCTATTCGGTAAAAGCTGGATGCCTGACCTACGTAGTCCCGCCTATCGGCAGGGTGCAGCCCTGGCCCTGAAGGCATTGAATATAGAGGGAGCTCAGCAGGTGCTGGAAGATGCCAGCCGAAGCCTCAAGCCAGGCGTCCGGCGTATAGCCCGAAAGGTCATGCAGGACTAGGGTCATCAAAGTAAGGAGTGATACCTTGTCGGCTCAAGATTCAGAACTGATGGAATTGGGGGGAAAGTTTATCAAGGCCTTCCACCACATGATCCATACGGTCAGGATCCATCAAGAAAACAACCAATTGATGAAGGAGTGCATTGCTGAATTTGGCAAAGTCCTTGCCCAAATGGCTGGCGGCGAGGAGTTGGAGATGTTGCTTTGGCGGGGAAGGTTTTTTCTGCAGGGCGAAAAGCTTCTGTACCGGAGAGAGACCTTTCCACTCATCAACGAAATGATGGAGTACTTTCCGCAACGAGGACTCCAGGGACTACGATTCCATCCTACCTTCAGGAAGGCTTCATTCAAAGATTTCATTATCTTTGCAAGGCTTCTGGATGAGGCCGCCATGCAAGAAGATCCCCCATCCTGGCTGGAGAGCCAACTGGCGGATAATGGGTTGCAGTGGCTAGAGATCCTCCGGGAAATGGACGACATTCCCCCGGATATTGAATTGCGGCGCAAAGAAAAGGCTAAGCAAACCTACTTGCAAGCTTTGACTACAGTTAAAGAGGTGGCTCAGAAAGTTTCCCAGCGAAGCGTTGCCGGGATACGCAAGGCCAGGCGTCTGGCCCAGACCATGGTGGACTTGGTTCTGGAGGACGAGACCCTGATGTTGGGCTTATCAACGATTCGAGACTACGATGATTACACCTACACTCATTCGGTAAATGTGGCACTGCTCTCCATGAGCCTAGGGAGACGTATCGGGTTGTCCCAGAGTTTTCTCGAACAACTTGCCATCTGCGGCATGTTTCACGATTTGGGCAAAGTAGAGGTGCCCAAGGACATAATCACCAAACCAGACATGCTGAATACCGGAGAGTGGGAACATATTCGCAGACATCCCTTGATAGGTGTACACAGAGTTCTCAGGCTGCATGCCTCTCGCGACATGAGATCGAGGGTTGTTCTGGGACCTTTCGGACATCACCTGAATTATGATCTCAGTGGTTATCCACGACTTCATTTTACCGAAACCTTGACTCTCTTCGGGAAGATCCTGCGTATCGCAGACACCTATGATGCTCTGACTGCGGAACGAGCCTACCGTCCCAGATCCTTCAGCCCGGACGAAGCATTGAGAATGATGTGGGAAAAGGTAGGAATGGAGTATGATCCAATCTTGTTGAAGACATTCATCAACATGATGGGGTTGTATCCGGTGGGGACAGTACTAAAACTGGATAGTGGAGAATTGGGGCTTGTGGTTGATTATCCAAGCGAGTCCGAAAGAACACGGCCCCAAGTATTGTTGCTGGTTGATGACGGTCAGGGTAGTCTGAAAGGCAGTGAGGAGTTGAATCTTGCAGATCGGGATCAGAAAACCGGTTCATATGAGAGGCAAATTGTCAAATGCCTCCATCCGTCCGTGCTAGGAATACAGCCTTCCGAATTCTTTCTAAAAGAAGCAAGTTAGGGTGGCGATTTTAGATCTCAGATTTGAGATTGAGGCTTCACCGCTTTCCTGACTGCTGATCGCTGAGCTCTTAAATCCAAAATCTTCGTTATTTTTCGGTGTTGGTCTGGTCGTAGAGGGCAACTTGTTCTTGGAGGGAAAGTTTGCATTCGGGTTTGGTGCAAGTTTCCCGGCAGACATTGCAGCGAGATGGTGAGCACTCTTGACAGAAATGACAATCAGGGCATCGGTGTTTTTTGGGCCCTCGATCCCGGCAGGGGTCATAAAAGAGGCCTTGGTGTTGGGGTAAGCGCTTGAATGTTTTTTCAGATTCAGACACCGTTTGCCTCCTCGAGGAGATAGGTTGCAAATCTTTGCTTACCAGAAGTGTATCCCAGAGGCAGACAAGGGGCAACAGGTGGATTTTAGATTTTAAATTGTAGATTGCAGATTGAGAACAGGCCAAACCGGCCAAACAAACATTTGGCATTAGGCGTAATAAGATAAGTTTTCTTTGATTGTTTTTGCCTTGTACCTTGCCCCTTAAGCCTTGTGCCGTCCCTTTATTCAGGAATACCTCGGTAGGAAATTCTACGGGCATTACCGCGGTTGAGAGCTACGGCACTGCCCAACACCAGAAAACCTCCTATCAAGAAGCGCCACGTTACTGGTTCGCCAAGGAAGAGGATACCAAGAATGGAAGTGAAAACCACCTCGGCCATCAAGAAAAGTCCCCCTTCCCAACTCTTACAATAGCGGAATCCCTGGTTCATTAGGAGTTGGGCGGCCAGAGCAGAGCATACAATACCTCCCAGCATAAGCCATTCTGAAGTAACCTGAGGAATCTGGGGATTAGCGATAAAGGCTGGAAAAGAGATAACACTACCAAGGAGGCAGAAGTAAAGATATATGACAACGGGGCCGTTATTTTCCCGTAACTTTTTAATGATGCCAACAGTGAGTCCAGCGAAGGCTCCGCCCAAAACAGCCATGGCCTGGCCCAAAAGTCCGCCCTGAAGTCGAAAATCGAAGAGTAGCGCCACCCCAACAAGAGCGATCACTACGGATACAATCTCAGCCCAGGTAATGGGTTCCTTGAAAAATAAAGGCGAGAAGAAAGCGGCGAAGGCTGGAAAAGAAAAGAAAAGGACTAAAGCGGTGGAAATGGGGATCAGGCGAATCGCGGTAACAAGTGCTAGAAAAGCACAGGAACCGGTGATTCCTCTGATAATTAAGAGTTTTCGATTGTGGCCGGCAAAGGGATTGTGATTTCGCCCAAGAATGAGTACGAGGATGGCGAGACCTCCGGCAAAACGATAGAAGGCGATATCCCAGATGCGGAATGGCGGTCCCAAGAGTTTGATCAAGCCGTCGAGAACCGCGAAAAGGAATGCGGATGCCAGCATCAGGAGAGCGCCCCCAGTTGCGGCGGAGTGGAGGAGGGAACGGGCTTTAGCAGTAGACTTCAGATTCATGGACGGGGAACATCCGGCTCTTTGTGTTTGAGGCCTTCTCCCAAAACCGCGCATGAGAGAAAGCTGCTGGCATCAGTGATATTACAATCCTCTTTAAACTTGATGAACCCTTCTTGCTCCAGGTTCTGCAAGGATTCTTGCATGGCCTCCAACTCTACTCCCAGGTAATGGACGAGTTCCTGGACAGATAGAGTGCATTCACTTCCTTCCTTGCGGCAGTAGAGAATGGCAAAAAGCACTTTCTCCGCCGGGCTCAAAGTCTTGTCTTCGACAACCGCTTTGATTACTTTCATATCAGGACCCCCAAAAATTTACCTTAGCACGTTTGGGAGGTGTATTAAAGCATGTGCGGTTTGAAAAGCAAGCCCCGATTAGAAGGGGGGAAAGAGCAACGGTCGTCTGTGCAGGAGCGGTGTAGAAAAATATAAAAGAATATTGATGAAATAAAAAGAAATTAGGTGATATTAAGAGTAATAGTGAGATATTGATTATATACTCTATAATACGAGTAATTATGTCTGATTTCGTTGGTTGGAATATTTTTCTACTTTTGTTACAAATGCACGGTTCCAAGCCGGGGATTTTTTCCGTGAACGTTATGCCCCGGCTTTTTCTTGACTTGTATACTAATATTCAACTTAGAAACAGTTTAATAGAGGAGGGACGGACCATGCTCTGTCAAACGATCAAAGTAGGCACAGAATGCTTTTTCATGGGCAAGCAGGGCTGCAGTTTTAATGGTGGCACCTGTT
>Ga0209013_10004275_pt1 | contig 12561 bp, 12 predicted proteins | sample Cruoilmetagenom2_FD_187291 | JGI IMG/M metagenome (GOLD analysis project Ga0209013, IMG submission 187291) | Oil polluted marine microbial communities from Coal Oil Point, Santa Barbara, California, USA - Sample 2 (SPAdes) (version 2) | ecosystem: Environmental > Aquatic > Marine > Oil seeps ...
AGCGGGATGGACACTGATCTTGCTGCCACGACAGGCCAGAGAGCAGATGCTTCGTTCGTGTGGCTCATCGCGATGAAGAACACAGCGAAGGACACGCCGGCTCCGATCGCTTTGAGCAACGGACCTCGTTCAATCGGTGCACCGCCGCGTTCGAATGCGAGGAGGAAGACAGCCCCTATCGACATCGCGATCCCGACCCAATGGATCGCGACGATCGTTCCTCCGGTAGCGACATCCCAGCCGACGGAGATCGATGCTGCGAGTGCACCCACTGTGGGGGCCACAATGGACATTGTTCCTGTGGCGAGGGCTGAATACAGAAGAACCAACCCGACGAGGCCTACGCCGCCTGCCACTGCACCAAGAGCGACGTCCAGCTTGGTGACCTGTGTCGCCCGCACGACAATGAGACCAATGGCGAGCAGTGGGATCCCGACGACTTGCGACCACGCCGATACGCGCCACACCGACAGAGTTCGTGACGCGAGCCCTCCGGCGAAGTCAGCGACTCCGTAGAGGGCAGCACCGGCGAGGGCAAAGAGTTGGGTCACAAGAACGACAGGCTACAGCGAGCGCGGAAACCACAGATGGCTACGATGTTCGCCACAAGAGGGAGACCAAATGACATTCGAAAATGACAGTACCGACCCAAACGACGGTGCTGAGCTTGCTCCGAGGCCACAGGACGACAGCATCGTTCGCACGGAAACTGATTCTCATGAGATCGATATCGATGGTGACGGTGAGGCAGACGGAATCCGAACGACCTACACACAGGTTCGCGAACTCGATATCGATGGTGACGGCGTAGCCGAGATCGTTGAGACAACACGTATCGAAGAGACCACGATCGACGCTGACGGCGACGGAATTCCTGATGTATTCACGACAGTCGAAACCACCGAGACGACTATGGATTTTGATGGCGACGGCAACGCGGACTCTGTTGAGATAACTGAGGTACGCACCGTTGCTCATGACGTCTCTGGAGATGGAGCACCCGATGTGACTCGGACTGACATCATCACTGCGTCAGGCATCGATCCGGACACAGATGGTGAACTACAGGATGTCGAGGTGGATGGCGTCCGACTCTATGGCATCGACTCGACTGGCGACGGCAGTATCGATCATGTCGTCAGTGAGGAACTAGATGTGGATGTAGCAGACGAATAAGTCAGTTGCAGAGCGCTTCGCTCTCAGAAGTCAGAACGCTCGCTGTGCTCACTATCAGAATTCAGATATCGGACCGCTCATGATTTCGTCCAACGCCGTCTCATGCCGGTAGCCGAGGTCAATGGGATTGAAGTCTTCTACACCGATCAGGGTGCGGGTGATCCGGTTGTACTCATTCACGGGCTTGGGTCCTCGAGTGAGGACTGGCAGCTCCAGATCCCTGTGCTCACTCCGACATTGCGAGTGATAGCGGTTGATCTTCGTGGCCACGGACGATCCAGTAAACCAGCGGGCCCCTACACGATGGCGATGTTCGCTGGCGACATCGCCCAACTTATCGAAGTCCTTGGTATCGCCCCTTGTCATGTTGTCGGCCTCTCGCTAGGCGCAATGACCGCTCTGGAGCTTTCAGCGGCTCGGCCGGATCTTGTGAAGAGTGCTGTCATCGTGAACGCCGGTCCTGACTTCGTTCCAACGACGCTCAAGGACAAGGCGCTGGTTTGGCAGCGCCTCGCCCTCGTAAGGCTTGTGGGGCCGGGGAAGGTTGCTCGTGTCGTTGCTGATCGAACGCTGCCTGGTGACGAGCACGCCGAATTGCGTGACCGAGTCGTCGAGTCCCTCGGCAACAACGACAAGGCCACGTATCTGTCCGCGATGAAAGCGATCGTTGGCTGGACGATCAAGGAACGACTGGACCGGATTTCTGCCCGGCTTCTTGTTGTTGCGTCGGAGCTGGACTATTCATCGGTCGAATCGAAGCAGCCCATCGTCGACCTGGCCCAGGATGCCACGATGATCGTTGTGAAGGGATCAAGACACCTGCTCCCCGTCGAGAAGCCCGATGAGTTCAACAAGATCCTCGTCGACTTCCTGGCGTCTGACGGCGAAGCTCGCTAGCAAGCCGCTCTGACACTGGGGTACGGGTTCACGTAGATACCGCCGGCGATCATGCCGAGGTGAAGATGTGGTGTGCCTCTTGCGTTTCCGGTATCCCCGACGTAGCCCACGATCTGACCCTTGCTGACGCGGTTGCCACTCCTGAGGCCGCTTGCCCACTTGGACATGTGTGCGTAGTAGTAGGTGATGCCGTCGTCGCCGTACACGTAGGCCTGGATTCCACCGAGGCTGTGCGTATTGAGTCGAACCCTTCCGGAGTTCATGGCGACGAGGGGTGTGCCGCTAGAGGCCATCATGTCGACGCCTTTGTGCGTTCTTCCGCCAGACCTGGCATATCCCCATGAGTTGATGAAATAGCTCGGTCCCGCGACCGGGCAGGCAACGCCCTGTGTCTGGCTTCCGATGCCCGCAGCACCGCCAGATGCCCGAGCGGCTGCCGCGGCAGCTTGCCTGGCCTGCTCGGCCCTGTAGGCCCGATATGCCGTTGCATACTTCGCCTTGGCGTCGTTGTGGATTTTGGTCGCCTTGTCCTGGATGATGACGAGTTGCTCGACGACAGCGGCGTGATCGGCGCGGAGTTCCTCGACTTCAGCTTCCTTGACCGTCAGTTCATCGGTGAGACGGTCCATCTGGCGGCTTACAGCTGCGAGCTGGTCGAGTTGATTGAGGTCCCTGGTGGTTGCTGCGTCGTACAGCGCTTGTGAGGTGATCAGCTCCTGAATGGTTCCGGCTGTGAATGCCGAGGTGACGAGTTTGCGGCCACCGGACGTGTATGCCTCAAGCACGAGCAGCTTCGCCCGGTCCTGGAGGTTTGAGACGTTGTCCCCATACTCAACAATTGCATCCCCTAGCTTGTCGATGCGCCAGTTCAGGCTGTAGATCTGGCCCTCGATACGTTCCATTTCCTCGAGGGCGTCCACGAGCTCGGCATCGGCTTCACGAAGAGCCGCCAGAGCCTGTTCCTCGGCGGCCTTGGCCTTGTTGACCTCGGTTTTGGATTGGGCAGACGCGGGAAGTGGTGCCACGGCGAGGAGCGCGAGCAATAGAACTGGAAGAAGGGCACGGTGGAGTTTGAGGTATTTCATGCGGTGCTTTGAAGCGTAGTGGGGGAGCCAAAGTAGCGCAGAGCGGCGCGGCTACCATCGTTGCCCTGAGGGGAGGCATATGCCTGAATCATTCGATCTGGACGCTGCGCACCGGCACTTTTCCGCCGAGTTCTTCAATCAAACGTGGACACTGTTGGATAATGATGTTCACAGTGAGGAGGACATCGAGGTGATGATCGATCTGGCACACGCATCTCGATTGCACTGGCGCCAACGGAGGGACAAATCGCCAAAGAGTATGACGATCGGCGCATGGCAACTGTCAAGGGTGTACTCGATCGCTGGCAGGCCCAATGAGGCCCTGCGGTACGCAACGGAATCCCTCGACATTGCGAGAGGTGAAGACGTCGGGGCTTTCTACGAGGCCTACGGACATGAAGCCGTTGCGCGAGCCGCTGCTTCGCTTGGTGACTCAGACACCGCAAGGCTCCACATCAGGGCGGCCCGCGGGTTCCTCGATGCAATAGAGCAACCTGGCGACCGTGCAGCTGTCGCTGCCGATCTCGACTCGATCAGGCTTTCGCGCTAACGGACGACGAAAGAGAGTTTCGCCGAGATCTCGTAACGGGCAACCGCGCCGTCTGTGACCGTTGCGGTTTGACCGGTGACCTCGAGCGAGATGATTCCGTTGACGCTCTCCGCAGCCTTCGCTACAGCCTGATCGAGCGCGTCTTCGAATCCGGTTGTGGAGACGCCCATGATCTCGATGATCTTGATTGCGCCGTTCTCAAGTGAGTCTGTCATCTGACCTCCAGGGAGCGATGCTACCGGCACGTGTCCGACTGTTCGATGTACTCTGGTGTGTTGTGAAGCAAGATGTGTCGTTCGCTCCCCGCCGGTCAACAGTCTCGCCACTTCTGGGTGGGGTTCTGGGGCTCATGTTCCCGTTCGTCCTCGTGGTTGCTGCGTTGTCCGTTGGATTTCGATCCGCGGGTGATATGGGTGACTTCGCGGCGAGTCTGGCGGGAGCTGTACTTTTTCTGATTGCTGCCCCGACGGCGTGGGCATTGTCGTTTCCCTTTATCGATGTGACTCGGTTCACGGTGTTCGTGTTCGGTGTGGTGACAAGCGTGCCGATTTGGTTCTTCGTCGGAAGAGGCCTTGCGCTTCGCAGCCCCGGTTGGATGGAGTGGCTACGGGGATACGCGATCCTGTGTGTCTCGTGGACATCGATCAATATCCTCCTCTTTGGTGTTGTGGCAGCCATCGTCGGCTAAGTTCGACGTATGGATCTCAACGAAGCCCTATACACAACGCGAGCCATGCGCCGCGTCAAACCTGACCCGATACCCGATGTAGTCGTGCAATCGATGCTCGATGCCGCTGTTAGGTCACCCTCGGGAAGCAACTCGCAGAACTGGCGATGGCTGACCGTCACAGATCGATCCACCATGGCTGAGCTCGGAAAGCTGTACGTGGAGGCCTGGGACGAACTCAACGCGACGTTTTACGCCGGAGCGAGGGAAGCAGCGATTTCGCGAGGCGACAAGACGCTCCTCCGCATCATGTCCTCGTCACAGTGGCTTGCTGACAACTTCAAGGACACGCCGCTTGTCGTGCTGCCATATCACCGAAATGACCCAACAGGGGCATCGATCTACCCCGCGATCTGGAGTCTGATGCTTGCGGCGCGGAGTCACGGAGTTGGCACCACGTTGACGACGGTTCTGGGGATGTTCAGGCCGACAGAGGTAGCCGAACTGCTCGGCGTACCGCTCGACAAGGGTTGGCAGAACGCCGCCGCGATTCCCTGCGGCTACCCACTCGGTCGCTGGGGCATTGCCAAGCGTGCCCCCGTCCACAAAGTTGTCTACGAAGAGCAGTGGGGCGCCGCACCAGAGTGGACCGTCGACGAACCACTATGGACAGAGCGCTAACCACTAGAGCGTCCTCCCTTTAGGTGTCGGATTGCGCGAGAGGGGCGGACAGGCGAGCGGAGTGAGCCAGGGGGGAGTGCGAGCCTGCGGGCGTTGTGGGCCGCAGGATTGAGCACGGATCTTCTGTCGGTCATTTAGGATTTCGATACGCAATGCTCGCAGGCTCGTCGCTCCCCCTACACCCGAGCTGGCGCTCGGCTGTTGTCCCCCCCCTGAAGGTGGGACGCGGTTCGCGCTTCTCAGAACAGCCTTGGCCTGAAGAGGTCGTCGTGGGTTCGGATCGCGTATCGATCTGTCATGCCGGCGACATAGTCGACCACTTGGGTGAGATTATCTGACTCATCGTGCCGATACGTTTCAGGGATCTCATCGGCATGCTCCAAATAGTACGTGACGAGATCGCGCACGATCTGCTGGGCTCTGCGTCGCTGGGTTTCGGCTGAGGCCCGCAGATAGACATGCTCGAACATGTAATCGCGCAGCGTGTGCATTGCCTCGAGCATGTCGGGCTCCATCGAGATCGTGTTCTGCCGGTAGGACTCGTCGATCACCGATTGCACCATCGTCTGGATCCAATCCCTTCCGGGCTCGCCGAAGGCACGAAGCACGTCGGTGGGGAACTCCGTCGGATCGAGAACTCCCGCACGCACGGCATCGAGTGCATCGTGAGCGAGGTAGCCGATGCGGTCGGAGAACCGCACGATGCTGCCCTCGTGCGTCGTTGCTTGCTCCTTGATCTTCCACGAATGTGTGCGAATGCCCTCGAGGACCTCTTCTGTGAGGTTCAACGGCTCAAGAACCTCGAAAATTCGGACCGATTGATCGGCGTGCAGCCACTCTCCATCGACGAATTCGCTGAGCGCATCCTCGCCGGTATGACCGAAGGGTGAGTGGCCCACGTCGTGGCCAAGGCAAACCGCTTCGGTGAGTGCGACGTTGAGTGAGAGCGCCCTTGCAATAGCTCCACCGATCTGAGTGACCTGGAGCGTGTGGGTCATGCGCGTGACGAAGTGATCGCCTTCCGGATTCATAAAGACCTGGGTCTTGTGCTTCAGACGGCGAAACGCCTTCGAGTGGAGGATGCGGTCGTGGTCGCGCTCGAACGCTGTCCGCCACGGATCCGGCTCCTCATGCACTCCGCGACCTGTGGACGCGTCTGAGCGGGTTGCTCCGGGTGCAAGGTCGGCCGATTCGCGCGCTTCGGCCACAGCCCTGGTTCGCAGGACGAACTCAGCCATTTCTAGACGAAACGCTCACGCAGGCGCGAGCTGATGTAATCCATCGACGCAACGACGATGGCAATCGCCAACATTTGCACCGCAGCGGCCCTGTAGTTCAGCAGGTTGATGTTCTGCTGCAAAAGGAACCCGATACCTCCACCACCGGCGAAACCGATAATGGTGGACATTCGCACATTGATGTCCCACCGATACATCGTGAAGGAGATATATGGCGGAACGATCTGCGGCGCCACGGCATAGATGATCGTCTGCATCCGCGTGGCGCCTGTGGCCTTGATGGCCTCGATGGGGCCGAGAGAGATGCTCTCCACTTGCTCAGAGTACAGCTTGGCCAGTGCAGCTGTCGTGTGCAACGCAAGAGCGATCGAACCTGCGAAAGCGCCAAGACCGACCCAGACAACAAACACAATGACCATGACGAGGGGCTCGATCGCCCGGATGGCGTTGAATATGGTTCTTGCGGTGTAGTAGATGGTGAGGCCGATTCCGACGGATTCCTTGCCCATCGCCATAAAGGCACCAAGCAACCCGAGGACTGCACCAATTGCCGCTGGCACCCAGAAGGTCTTCATCGGGTCGGTGATTTCGTAGAGCCACGCGATGACTTGTGCGATGACGACTACAGACATAGCACCTGCAATTGCTCCGAGGAGATAGTTGACGGGTTTGACAGCTCCATTTGGTAGGCGTTTCCGCAACCCGATGCCGACCCGACTGCCAAGGAACATGAAGGCGAAACCTGTGACGAGTGCGGTCAACGCCGAGACAAACAGCCAGAAAATGTCGCCAACGCTTGTGACAAAGGTGCCCAGGAATTCGAAGCTTCCGAGCTTGGGCGCGAGCCACTCGCCGATGTCAGTCAGGATGACCGACACGAGGAAGAGGGAGATCATGCCAGTCACGAAAGCAACAACCACAGCTGTCAGCCTTGCGGTTCTGAGGCCTGCGGACGGCTCCTCCTCCTCTGTGCTCGGCACCGCCCACTTCGCGAGGAAGTATGTTGCCGCGGTGCCAATCGCGAGAGCGATGGCCGCGATGGCGGTCGTGTCGCTGAAAAGGTCGGCGGTCCCCCGTGCAAATCGCAGGACCATGAACCCCACACCCATGCCAGCCACGGCGAACGCAATTGACATTGTGAGGGCCATGAGCGGCATGGCCACGTCCTTCATGAGGTTCCGTGCAGCGAAGAAGCTGAGAGGGATCGCGATCAGCGTGCCGACCGTGGTTGCGATGAGGGCGAGGAAGACGGTCTCAATAATCTTGTCCCAGGTGTCCAGGCTGGTCTGGGAGAGCCGGGGCGAGGTCACGAAGATCTCCTCGCCAGTTTCGCGATCAGTCTCGCCGGTTGCGACCTGTTCCCACGCAAAGATCGATCCGACCGTTACAGCGGTGGTCGCTCGGATGATCTGGGGATCGTCGCTGGCGCGTTCTCGAGTGCTGACGACTTGGCTGAAGGATCCTGTCTCGTCCGTCTGGAACTCCCCCAGTCGGATTTCAATCCCATCGCCGGTGACGTAGAAGATGTCGCCGTTTCGATTTGCGTTGAGGTTGAAGCCTTCGAGCGTGATTTCTCCGCCAAGCTCGATACAAGAGGGGGCAAGGGTGACGTACGGACCTGACGTCGATGGATCTTCTGGGTCGTATCCGCCGCTCGGGCACGGCGACATGTACTCGGCATCAAAGCTCGTCTTGACCGATTCGTACGTCAGGAGTTCCGGGCGGGCCAGCTTCCGAATGATACGAACCAGCGATTCTTGACGAGTCTCGTTCTGAATCTCGTCGAAGTTGACTCCCGTCTTGTCGAATGCATAGGCGTAGATACCGATTCCAACAAGGACCGCAAGGAGGATGAACCAGAAACGCTTTCCGCTTCTTCTTGGCTTCTTCTCGGAGTCTTGTGGCGATTCGTCGATTGCTTCCGGTGAGGAGTCCCTGTCAGCCAACGCGCTCGGCCTCCTTGCCGTAGATCTCCTTGAAACGCGCGTCGTCGATCTCCTTGGGCGGACCCTCGAACACGAGCTTCCCGTCGTTGAGAGCGATCGCCTTGTCCGCGTACCGATGGACGAGGTCAAGGAAGTGGAGGCTACACAGCACTGTCACACCGAGTTCGTCGTTGATGTCTTCTAGATACTGCATGATGCCGTGGGCAAGCACAGGGTCGAGAGAGGCGACCGGCTCATCGGCAAGAATCATCTCTGGATCCTGCATGAGGGCACGAGCAACTCCCACACGCTGCTGCTGGCCTCCTGAGAGTTCGTCCGCCCTGTTGTTTGCCTTCTCCTCGAGTCCAACCCGAGCGAGTTGCTCGTGTGCTTTCTGGACTGCGCTCTTCGGAAAACGGTTCCCGAGGCTCATCGCGGGGCTGACGTACCCGAGTCGCCCAGAAAGCACGTTGGTGATCACCGGTGATCTGTGGACGAGGTTGAAGTGCTGGAACACCATGCCGATCTTCCGGCGAATCTTGCGCATGTCCTCTTGGCCCGCGGCTGTGATGTCGACGTCGTTCCAGAGGATTCGACCGTCCGTTGGCTCGATCAGACGGTTCACACATCGTAGGAGCGTCGACTTCCCTGATCCGGACAGGCCGATAACGGCAAGGAATTGTCCGTCGGGAACTTCGAAGCTCACATCGTCGAGCGCCAGTGTGCCGTCGTCGTAGATCTTCGTTAGGTGCTCGACTCTGAGCATCCGTGTGTCCTTGTAATTGAGTGAGGCCCGGGGATACTCCCCGGGCCTCACGGTCGTTCGGTCTACGGGGTGTAGCCGGTGACGGCGACCATTGAACGGATGAAGTCGTACTCATCGTCCGTCGCAGGATCGATTCCGGTCCAGCCGTAGAAGTCCTGGTCACCGATTGAATCGTTCCAAGCACACTCCTCGTCAGTGTCGCATTCCGCAGCGAAGGCGACGAGCGCAGTTTCGATTTCTGCACGCATGGCCGGTGGGAACTCGGATCCGAAGGACAGGGTGTCGTTCGGAATCGGCGGCGAGATGAAGGCGATCTTCACCTTCTGCACGATGTCGGGTGCTTCGGTGCGCACGCTTGCACGTGCATCGAGTACACGGAGATCTCCACAGAAGAGTCGATCGTCCTCGTTCACGGCGCAGCTGTCGACAAGATCGGCAGGAATGTCAGCGTCCGCTGACGTTCCGTCCCAAGAGGCACCGCTATCGCCATAGTTCACCCAGGCGCTGTAGAACGTCGTACCAACATCCGCGTCACCGTTGTACACAGCGAGGGCTGCGGCGTTGTGGCTGCCAGCTTCGACCGTTTCACCAACGGTGACTACCGAGTCAGTGAGCATCACGGTGGGAACCATGAAGCCGGATGTGGATCCAGCATCCGGGTACGCCCATGTGAGATCCGTCAGGTCATCGACAGAACTGACCGTGCTGTCACGAGGGACGAGGAATTGCGTGTAGTAGACGCTGCTGCCGAAGCGAACGGCCTTGAATGCCACGTCAACCCCGCAGAGGTCAGTGGCGAGTACGTAGAGCAAGCCGGGGATGAATCCCATGGTCTTGTCTGGTGCGGCGCACATCTCTTCAGCTGTTGCCGCGTATGACGTCGGCACGGCGACCTCAAACTCGTAGCCGGTTGCCTCTTTGAGGGCTTCGGCCATGACTTCGCCGCCAGAGACGATGACTTGGGCATCCACCGACGGAACGAAGAGGACCTTGATCGGGTTCTCGGCGGTGCCGAGATCGGGTGCGGCCTCCGTAGTTGTAGTTGTCTCCGGTGGAGCTGGCGCTTGGGTCGTAGTGGTCTCGGGTGCTGCAGCTGCGGTCGTGGTCGTGTCGTCGGCATCGCCGGACGAGCATGCCGCGGCGATCATCGCGAATGCCATGAGCAGCGCAATCAGACTTCGTATTCTCATTTGATTGGTCTCCCTTGTTCGAGGCCAGCGCGGCCCCCGTTTCAGAATCAACACTAGCGACTTGGTGGGCACTCGGCTCGTCAGTGGCTCAGCAGTACTGGCCGCCGACGAGTGCTTCGAATGTGTCCCATGAGTCGATATCGACGACTCCCGTGACCGGCTGGTTCCATGGCCGGATGAATCGGCAGATGGTCCGGTCCGGTCGCTCGACGATCAGGGACTCGAGATTGTGCGGCCCGTCGTCGAGGTACACATCGCAGTCGACCTTCCACTTGTGGCCGGTGATGTGCACCTCGCGAGTTGGGATGCCACTTTCGGCGATCCATGCGAAGGTCTCGGCGTCCGCCCAGTGTGGCTTCGTTGTGATGATAACGATCTGGTGATTGCGGCTGAGCCTCTTGAGGCTCTCGATGGCTTCAGGGAACACAGGGAGATCCCTGAAAAGGCCGCGTCCCCCTTCGTTCCTTGCCCACCGCCAAAAGTCCCGGTTCGTGTCGAAATGCGTCAGCGCAACGAAGGTGTCCCACGTCGTGACCATGTCGGTCGTGAGTTCCGTACCGTGGTCGTTGTTGTAGCGATCCATCCAGCCCGCGTTGAAGTCCGCGACGACACCATCGAGGTCGATTCCCAAGCGCATGATTCAGTCCCCTACGATCTCGCCGCCGAGCACATCGAGTACGTTGCTGACGACGTCGGCTCCATCGTTAGGTGCTTCAACAAGGTCGTCCTTGTCCGGAGCGCGTTGTGGCTCGGCCTCGCTCTCGGGTTCAGCACTGCGCCCCTCCGCCGACCTGAAATTGACTCGAACTTCCTGACCCAACTGATCTCGGCCTGCGGCAGAAATCGCTTCCGCAATTCCTGTATCGGCTTTCAACTGCTCAAGATGGAAATGCATGTGGGCAGCAACCTCGAACACGACCGTGCCGTCCTCCATGCCGACGGGGCTCGCTTCCTTGAGAAGCGCATGTCTTCGAGGGCCAACATCCTGACGGATGGTTGCCACGATCGCCGGCCAGGCTCGTTCGAAATCCACAAATGTGAGCGAGCCAGTGGACCCCGCTTCGGCGGACTGCTCTTCGCGTTCCGCTGTCGGCTGCTCCTCTTCTGATGGCTCGCGTGTATCGGCTTGAGGCTGCGGGTCCGGCGCCGACTCTCGGCTTGGGGGCGTTGACTGCTCCTGGGGTTTCGAAGTCTCGAATGGTCGGTCCTGCGAGAGCTCCACAACCGGTGTCTTCGCTGACGGTGGTGGTCGGTCCGCGGACGGCGGTGCCCCGCGTTCTATCTCCTTGAGCCGTCGTTCGGCTCGATCAAGTCGAACGGACACCCCTTCGAGGTCTGGCACCGTCTCTGGTCGAGTCAAGCGGATGACAGCGAGTTCAACAACGAGACGCTCCTCGCGGCCGTCGCGGAGCTGGAGCAGCGCGGCGGATAGCTCGTCGATGGCTCTGAGAACTTCACTGCTGGCAATGGCGCCAGCGCGAGCTCGCCAGTCCTCGATCGTCTCTTTGGGTGCGTCGACGACCTCTTCGATGTTCGCTGCATATTGGGCGAGGAAGACTCCCCGAAGATACGCGATTGCATCGCCAACGAATCGACGTAGGTCAGCACCCTGGGACGCGAGTTCACCGATGAGGGTGATTCCTCCGGCGGCGTTGCCGGCAGCAACAAGGTCGAGTAGCCGGCCGTAGCTATCGGCCTGGGCGATTCCGAGTGCTCTCGATACTCCCGCACTCGTGACATCGCCACCGCCAAGGGCCGCAACTTGCTCGAGCAAGCTCATTGCGTCGCGCACGGATCCGCCAGCGTGACTTGTTACCGCTCCGAGGGCCTCGTGGTCGAAGTTGAAGTTCTCGCGTTCAGAGATCGTTGCGAGGTATTCGATGAGAGTTTCGGAACCGACCGGATGAAAGTCGAAGCGTTGTGTTCTCGAACGAATTGTGTCGAGGAGCTTGTAGGGCTCAGTTGTTGCCAGTACGAACACGACATGCTCTGGGGGCTCCTCAAGCGTCTTGAGCAGTGCATTGCTTGCAGCTCGCGACAGCATGTGTGCCTCATCGAGGATGTAGACGCGCCGAGCACCTCCTGCGGCTGCGACCGTGCCGACATTGACTCGAATCTCTCGAATGTCCTCGACCTTGTTGTGTGAGGCTGCGTCGAGTTCTATGACATCGATCGATGACCCTGTCGTGATGCCTTCACATGAAGGACAGGTGTTGCACGGCTCACCGTCATCGGACCGATTCGGACAGTTGAGGGACTTTGCAAGGAGTCGCGCTGACGTCGTCTTCCCTGTCCCGCGTGGTCCAGTGAAGAGGTAGGCGTGGGCCACCTTGTCCTCGACCACCTCGCGAGCCAGAGTCTCGGTAACGTGGTCCTGGCCAATCAC
>Ga0209013_10004276_pt1 | contig 12560 bp, 12 predicted proteins | sample Cruoilmetagenom2_FD_187291 | JGI IMG/M metagenome (GOLD analysis project Ga0209013, IMG submission 187291) | Oil polluted marine microbial communities from Coal Oil Point, Santa Barbara, California, USA - Sample 2 (SPAdes) (version 2) | ecosystem: Environmental > Aquatic > Marine > Oil seeps ...
TAAGGGATCAATTGTACAAATCTCTTATATATAAATCGATAGATTTTTTATCGAAAGCAAGAACAGGAGATCTTGTTTCAAGAATCTCCAATGATATTGATAAGATAAGATTCGCTGTATCTGAAACTATAACTGTATATATCAAAGAATCATTAACACTAATAATACTTCTGGTCATAATTTTTTATCTCGATTGGCAGATGGCTCTTATCTCACTTACAATTACTCCTGTTGCTGCAATGATCCTGAAGCTCTTTGGCAAACAAGTTCATAAGAGAGTAATACAATCCCAGGAAACTATAGGAGAACTCTCTTCATTTCTAACAGAAACTGTATCAGGGAACAAAATTGTTAAAGCATATAATATGGAAACTGATGAGATCAAAAAATTTAAGAATTTAAACCAAAAGCACTATAAGATAAATGCAAGGATTTCATTTTTGTCATCCCTGCCATCTCCATTGATGAATATGATCGGAGGCATTGTTGCTTCCGGGATCTTTACAATGGGTATGATCAGGATCGCAAACGGATCTATTGATGCCGGACAGTTTATTTCTTTCCTGGCCTCCTTGTTTATGATGTATGATCCGCTTAAAAGGATATCTAAGGCTCACATTGACTATAATCAGGGCAAAGCAGGTTATGACAGAGTAATGGCTGTAATAAGGGATGTAAACCCGATTAAGGATATTGATGATCCTGTGACACTGGGCAATGTGAAGGGGATGGTCGAATTCAGGGATGTTTCATTTTCATATGAAGAAAATGTTCCTGTTATTAATGGAATGAGTTTTATGGTACATCCGAACGAAATGGTGGCCATAGTCGGGAAGAGTGGGTCGGGAAAAACGACTATGATGAATCTGCTTTTGAGGTTTTATGAAAATCAGGATGGGGAGATACTGATCGATGGGAATGATATTAAAAATGTATCAATGGGTTCCCTCAGAAAGAATATAGGCCTTGTAACCCAGGATGTGTTTCTCTTCAATGATTCGATCAGGAATAATATTTCGTACGGTATTGATGGTTTCTCTGAAGAACAATTTGAAAAAGTTGCTGATATTTCAAGAACATCCGAGTTTATTAAGGAGTTGCCGGATGGATATGAAACTGTGGTTGGAGAAAGAGGAGTGCTCCTTTCCAATGGGCAGAGGCAGAGAATATCAATTGCCAGAGCGATCCTGAAGGATCCATCAATACTGATCTTTGATGAAGCTACTGCTGCTCTTGATAATGAATCTGAAAAGCTTATACAAAAGGCAATCGAAGATGTTATGAAGGACAGGACAAGTTTTGTTATTGCACATAGATTATCTACAATAATCGAAGCTGACCGGATACTTGTTATAGAAAAAGGCAGGATAATTGAGTCTGGAAATCACAGTGAACTTATAAAAAAAAGAGGCCACTACTACTCTCTTTACAATTTGCAATTTCCGGATATGGATATTATAATGTAGCGATGAGAAGCATGACCGGCTTTGCCCAGGGGAGATTCTCTCTGGACAGGCTTTCCATCGGAATAACTATAAAATCACTTAACCATAGATTCCTTGATATCAACTTTAAGGGATCCGGCACATCTCAGGAAATAGAAAAAATGGTTAAGGAGGTCATTAAAAATGATCTTCACAGAGGTAAGGTTGAAATATCCATTGATCTATTTAATCTTGACCAGAATAATTGGGATATTCAGTTCAATGAGTATTTGCTATCTAATATCCTGGATAGGCTTCTCCATTTCAAAAAAAAATATAAGAGCGAGTTATCATTATCCCTCGATTCACTTCTTAAAATACCAATGATCTTTCATCTGGAACAGACAGGCGGTGATCTGTCTGATAAAGAGAGATCTATTCTAGAAAAAAAGATAAAAAAACTATTTCAGGAATTCCTCAGGAGCAGAGAGGAAGAAGGACAGGAAATAGCAAAATCTATAATATCTAGTCTTGAAATACTTGAAGAAAACATTAAAGTTGTCCAGAAAAAAACTGCTGAAATTGAAGCCGAACTATTTTCAAAATATAAAGACAGGATGAAGAAATACCTCAGTGATATCGAAGTAGATGAAAAAAGGATATTGCAGGAAGCAGCAATTCTTGCGGAGAAATCCTGTGTGACCGAGGAAGTCAACAGATTAAAAACTCATACAATTAGGATCAGGAACATAATTAAGAAAAGGAAAAATGACCTGCTTGGAAAAGAGCTTGATTTTCTAACCCAGGAGTTATTAAGGGAAATTTCAACAATTTCGGCTAAAACAAACTCAATGGATGTTCATGAGAATATTATTTTAATCAGAAGAGAAATCGAAAAAATAAAACAGCAGGTTCAGAATGTCGAATAGAATATTATTAAATATCGGATTCGGGAATTCTGTGATAGTAAGTAAAATACTGTCAATTATTCAACCTAATTCAGCTCCGGTTAAGAGATTCATTAAAAAAAAGGAATCTGAAAATCTTCTTATCGATGCAACAATGGGGAAAAAGGTGCGATCTGTAATAGTGCTTGTGCAGGGAATAGTTGTCCTTTCAGCTATTTCAGTTCAGGCTTTGACAGCAAGACTGGAAAATGAATAAGATCTTTATTTTATCCGGTCCTTCAGGAAGCGGGAAGTCAACTCTTATAAAACTCCTCACTGAAAGGTATGATTTTCTGGATTTTTCCATATCTTATACCACTAGAAAAAAAAGGGGTAATGAGACCGATTCTGTAGAATACTATTTTGTCACTCGTGAAAAATTCAGGGGGATGATCAGGGAAAACAGCTTTGCTGAGTGGGCAGAGGTCCATGGAGAATTGTACGGTACATCTCTGGATGAGATCAATTTGAAGTCAACAGGTAAGAAAATTCTTGTCCTTGATATTGATGTGCAGGGTGCAGAGATCATAAAAAATAAATTTCCGGATTCCATATTGGTATTTATCATGCCGCCGGGCCTGGGAGAATTAAAGAAAAGAATAGAAAAACGGGAAAAAGAACTTACTTCCGATTTTAAAAAGCGTATTAAAACTGCAGAAAAAGAGATCAAAAAATCTGATTTTTATGATCATATTATTATTAATGATGATCTTGGAGAATCTTTCACGGAATTCGAAAAGATTTTCCTGAAATATAAAAACAAAATTTTCAATGAGGAAAAAGAGGAGATACAGGGGGCAGGGTCATGAAAATTGTACTTGGTGTGACCGGGTCAATAAGTGTTTATAAAAGTGTTGAATTGTTGAGGAAATTTCAGAAAAACGGGGATGAGGTCTCAGTAATAATGACAAAGTCGGCACGCAGTCTCATATCACCGATAGTTTTTGAAACTTTTGCACCCGGGAACGTACATACAGAAATGTTTATCGAAAAGTCAGATGTACTAATTCATATAAATATTGTAAGAGATAATGACCTACTTCTGGTTGCACCTGCAACAGCAAATATTATTGGAAAATTTGCTAATGGTATTGCGGACGATCTTTTATCAACTACTTTTCTTGCCTGGGATAAAAAAGTTGTTGTAGCTCCTGCGATGAATACAAAAATGCTTAATAATAAGGCAGTTATAAATAATTTAAGTGTCCTGAGCAACAGGGGTATATTTATACTTCAACCAGGAAGCGGGGAACTTGCATGCAGTGAAGATGGTGCCGGCCGGTTGCCTTCTACAGATGAGATTTATAAATACTGCAAGGAAACAGAAAAATGATAGAAAGTGTACTGATTACTTCAGGCCCTACCATTGAGCCTATAGATCCGGTTAGATTCCTTTCAAACCATTCTTCTGGCAAGACAGGTTTTTTTATTGCAGAAGAAGCAAAAAAAAGGGGAATAAAAAAAATTATATTTATAACGGGGCCTTCAAGTTTTATACCGGGAAATGTTGATGTAATAAAAGTAAAAACTGCACTTGAAATGAGAGAACAGGTGCTTAATTACTATAAAAATATAGATCTTGTAATAATGGCTGCTGCGGTAAGTGACTATACCAGTGCTAAGATCTATCCTGAAAAGATAAAAAAGAGAAAGGATACTCTAACACTGAAACTGATCAAAAATCCTGATATTCTTTCTGAATTGGGCGAAAGGAAGAATAAACAGATACTGGTCGGTTTTGCTGCTGAGACTGAGAATATTTTTGAGAACGGACAGACTAAATTTGAAAAGAAAAACCTGGATCTTCTGGTACTTAATGAGATATCTGAATCTAACAGGGCATTTGATGTTGATGAGAATCAGGTCTATTTCCTAAGCGGAAAAGGTATAAAAGCAAATAAAAGGATGGATAAGTCTGAAATTGCTGAACTTTTGTGGGATGAGATTTTTAATATCAGGAAAAAATAATAGAACTAAATGAAGGAAATATCAGATATTCTGAAATTTTATAAGGAGCTTGGTGCCGATTTTGTAGAACGACACCGTCCTGAACCTTCATCGGAATTAAGAGAACTTTCTAGGAAGATCCTCTCTTGTCAGAAATGCAGTTTGCATAAAACTAAAACTAATTATGTCCCCGGAGAGGGCCATATCTCACCTGAGATCATGTTTATTGGTGAAGGCCCGGGGGAAACTGAGGACAAGTTCGGCAAGCCTTTTATCGGGAAGGCGGGGAATATGCTTGAAAAAATAATTGAAAAAATGGGGTATTCCAGAGAGAGTGTATTTATTGGCAATATAGTGAAATGCAGGCCTCCGAACAACAGAGATCCTTTAAAAGATGAAGTTGAAGCCTGCATACCTTTCCTTCAGGAACAGATAAGAATTCTTAAACCCAGAGTTATAGTTTGTCTGGGTAAAGTAGCACTTAACAACCTGTTAAATACCAATTACCCTATAACAAAGGTGAGAGGGCAGCAATTTAGCTATATGGGAATTCCGGTAATTCCAACATATCACCCTGCTTTCATTCTTCATAAAAAAGATAGAGATGAAATTTCCCGTGTAAAGTGGGAAACCTGGAGTGATATGGAAAAAGTACTATCAATTGTAAAGGGGGATGAGTTACTTGAAAGTTGAGGTGGCGCTGTCTCTTAATACATCTGAAAATTTCTCTTATGAACTGAAGGGAGATGTAAGTTCTGTTTATAAAGGTATGAGGGTAATAGTCCCTGTCTGGAACAGACTGGCATCCGGTTGGATAATTAATACGGAATCTGAATATAAGGGTAAGGTTAAACCTGTATTGGGAGTGGTTGAAGACGAATACATTCCTGATGAAAAATATCTCAGGTTTATTACTGAGATCTCTGATACTTTCATGATCTCAGCAGGGAAACTTCTGGATTCATCATTGTCACCTGCCATGAGATCTAAGGGAGGCTTATTCTGCGGATCTGAGGAAGGTGATTTTCAGGTTTTCAGGAAATCTGTAAATGAGCTCACAAAGCTCGGATGTGGGTCAACCCTGAAATTGTTTTATAAAAAAAAAGGTCTTGAAGAGAATCGACAAAGTGAATCTACTCCGGGAAAATCGGAGATCCCTATAACTTCCGGGAAGAGTATCTATCTGAATAATTACCGAAAGGATCATTATAATAAGATTTGGTCAAGAGAAAAATCGTGGGGCAGGACCCCGATAATAGTGCTTCCAAATAATCTTTCAATGGAGAGGTACGAACACGAGTTAAATGATCTGCAGATATATAATTCAAATGTTAAAGCAGGAACAAGAGAGAAATTATGGACAATGGCAAGGAGTGGAGAATCGCTTTTTATCGGTGGAGGAGAGTCTGTATTATTCCTGCCTGTCTCCAATCCGGGAACTGTGATAATAGAAAAGCCCGGTTCATTTTTCTATGGAAGAAATATTGCTTCAGGAATTGATCTAAGGAAAGCTGCACGGATAAAGTCCCGAATTATGGGTGTTGACCTTATTGAAGGGAGCAATAGCCTGACATCATATCACTACTTCAGCAGAGATTTTTTTAAGATAGATGATAAGAGGACAGATTCAGATGAAAGTATTTCGGTAAAAAAATTGGATCCCGGAATAAAAATACCTCCTGAACAGGTGATCGAATCAATAATAAAGCATTTTATTAAAGGAGAAAGGATATTAGTGATAGTAAGCAGAAAAGGATCGAAAAAATTCCTGTTCTGTCCAGAGTGTAAAGCACTCTATAAATGTCCCTCCTGCGGAGGATCTGCCTCAATCTCATCTAATGCAGAAATAATTTGTCCTTCATGCAGTTTTTCAACCTCAGATGTCACCGAGTGCAGTAAATGCGGGTCAGGATTTAAAGTGATAGAAGATCTGAGTGTGAACTCTCTGAAAAAGCGGCTGGCAGAAAAGGCCGGCAGCCAATATTTATTTTCCTTTGAATCTGAAAAGAAAGTGAATGTATCAAATCTAGAAAGGCCGGACTCCTCAGAAAAAAGTATAGTTATTTTAACTCCTTCTGAAGCAGGGAGTATTCCCGAACAGGCATTTGATCATGCAGTAATAATAAAACCAGAATCATTTTTTGATCTGAATAATTATAATGGGGGAGAACAGATGTACCTGTTTGTAAGAGGACTGAGAGAAGTATTGATCCCAAATGGCAAGGTTGATGTTTATTCAGTATTCCATTTTCATTACAGTCTTAAAAAGATAAATGAGGAGAAACAATTTCTAGATAGAGAATTAAAATATCGTGAGTTATTTCAGCTTCCACCATACTTTGAAGTATTTTACCTGAAATTGAGTGACAGGAGTTTACGGGGACTGGGGAAAAAGATGAGGGACGTTTTATGTGATTTCAGCGATTTTTTTTCAATAAAAAGAAGCTATCTGATATCAAGATCAAGGATAAGGGGATTTTACCAGGGTAGTATTCAGATCCATTCAGAGCGGGGTAAACTATCAGATTCAGGTATTAATAAAGTAAACGGAATAAAAATAAAGGGGATAAACAATTAGATGAATAAAGTAGTTCTGCAGTTTATCTGCCTTTCTTCTCGGACATGTTCATATTTCCATTGAAGATTCCACCTTCTTCGATAATAACATTTGATGCTGTAATATCACCGTCAAATTTAGCATTACGGAGTATCTTAAGTTTTTTACCTGAGATTATTGTCCCTTTTGCCTTACCTGAGATATTGATAAAATCTGCTTCAAGTCTTCCCGAGACATTTCCGGATTTGCCTATTATGATAGATGTTTTTGAGGAAATATTACCTTTTATACTGCCTTCCAGTATAATGGATTTATCCGTTGATATATTTCCTTTTATTTTTACGGTTTTTCCCAGAAATGATTCGGTTCCGGTGTTCTCTGACAGATTACTACTGTTTTCTGATATGTTTTCTTTTCTATTTTTTGTAAAATCCATTTTCACCACCCATAAGATTTTTGTCTTAAAATATTATAAAGGAAAATAATTTAATTTTCACTATTATTGGATAATGTGCAGATATCCCTTGTGAGGTCTTTAAAATATTTGATCTCAGATCTACCGAATCCCGAATATTTGTAAAGAAAAAAGAGTTTGTTAGTTCTATAAATAAAATCTTTTTCCATCATCAACCCTTCAGATCTGAGTTTGTTAAATTCAATGGTGCCTGGTACGGGTGAAAAATATGATAATCTCGGCAATATTCCCAGTTCTTTTATGAATAATAGAGATCGTTCGAGCATTTCTGCAGATTGTCCCGGCAGCCCGAACAAAATGTAGCATTCTATTTCATCTCTTCTGTAGCCTGATTCTACTAGATTTTCGACCGCTTTTTTCATTTGATCAGTATTTATTTTGTTTGAACTGAGTTTTAAAATACTCTCATCAGTTGATTCAAAACTCAATCTTAATGTTTTGAAACCTGCATTGAATAGAACATTTGCAGTAATCTTATCTATTTCTCCGGCATGGATACCATTCGGAGTATGAAACCTCACGTTCAGTTCTTTTTTTACATTCTCAAATACTGGGAAGAATCGGTTTCTCTTGTTTATCAGAAAGGCATCATCAAAAATCACAAAATCTTCCGTATTGAAATTTTTATTCATAAAAAAAATTTCCTCAACAATTTTTTCGGGCTCTCTCTGTACAAACTTTTTATTTAAAATATGGGATGCACAATAAGTACATCTATAGGGGCAGCCCCTGGAGGTTAGTAGCGGGAGTACCTTTCTGTTTGAAAGAAAGCTGTTAAGAGGGAAAGGGATATTGTTAATATCGGAAAGATCCGGCCTTGGATTTATGACAGTGCCTTCCGATGATAAATATTCTAAAATCTGATCTTCTCCATATCCTGATATGAATACATCACCATCTATGTATTTACTAATACTTTTTCCAATAAGTGTAGGAAGTATTCCGCCGATCACTATTTTGGCATTCCTGAATCTGTTTCTTAACTCTTTTAATGTATAATTTACTCCGTCTATCCAATATGTCATCAGAGTAGTTACAAAGACAATGTCAACTTCATCAAGGTTCTCGAGCTTCTTCCTGAAAGAATCTTCAGGTATCCCATATCTTGAATAAACCCTGGGAATATCTTTGTAAACCAAAGGCTTTTCTACAGGATTCCTGAAAAACTTTCCTTTATAATACGGACCGGTTTTTATGTCAGGATCATCCTGAAACCTGTCCAGAGTATCAAGCCAGTATATTTCAGCATTTGTATATTTTTCAACTACAGCAGCCAAATATAAATTTCCTACAGGCCTGAGCCAAAGATCGAATGCAGTAAAATCGTAGATGTAGGGATTTACGAACAATACCTTCATTTTATTGCTTTGACAACCCGTGCGATCCCGTTGAGGTCGTTAAAAAATTTTATTTCCTCGAAACCGTTATTTTTGAGTAGTTCTTTAACTTTACTTTTCTGATCATAACCGATCTCTATTATCAACTTGCCGTTATCAACCAAAAATTCTGGTGCTCTCCGGATTATTTTCTTTATGATCTCATACCCTTTTTTCCCTCCAAGAAGGGCTATTTCGGGTTCATGTTCACGGACAACCGGATCTGTTTGTTCAAGGTCATTTTCAGAAAGATAGGGGGGATTCGTAACTATAATATTAAAGTTATAGCTTTTATCAGGGAACAGATCTGCAGAGACCGGAGTTACCAGATCCTTCACATTGTGAAGTTCAATATTCTTCTTAAGAATTTTAATAGCTTCATTATCGCACTCGATAGAAATTACTTTTGCACCTATAAGCTTTGCAGCCAGGATAGATATTATGCCGCTTCCCGCACCAATCTCAAGAATTTTTGTTCTGTTATCAGATTCTTCAAGCAAAATATCAATAATTAATTCGGTTTCCGGTCTCGGGATCAAAACTGATTTGTCTACAATGAATCTTTCTGAATAGAATTCTTTTTCTCCGGTTATATATGCAACAGGTTCATTGTTCTGCAGTCTTGCAATTGAAGCTAAAAGAAGATTTGTTTCGTTTCCGGATAAAACAATAGAATCGTTATGAGTCCAGAATTCTTCTTTTGATATACCCGTAATTTTATTGATAATAACAAGCAGATCTGAAGAATTAACGGAACCTGAATTTAATGCTTCTTTATATATTGATGAAAGTTTCACTAACTGACTATTTCTTTGAATCTGTCTTCAAGAAGTTTTTTTGAGTTCATTTCTTCGAGATCAATTATCATATTCTCCAGATTCCCGTCCATAGTCGATTCAATTCCAAAGTTTTTTCCTGTTATTCTGTGATCGGTAACTCTGTTCTGAGGAAAATTATAGGTACGGATCTTTTCAGACCTGTCACCTTTCCCAACCTGTGACTTTCTATCGTTTGCAATATCATCCTGCTGTTTTTCAAGTTCGAATTCATAAAGCCGGGATTTAAGTACTTTCATGGCCTTATCTTTGTTCTTGTGCTGCGAGGATTCATCCTGACAGGAGACAACAATTCCGGTAGGGAAATGAGTAATTCTAATTGCTGATTCTGTTTTGTTTACATGCTGGCCGCCTGCACCTGATGCACGGTAAGTATCTATCCGTATATCTTTTGCATTGATCTCGATCTCAACATCATCAACTTCAGGAAGTACAGCTACAGTTACAGTGGATGTATGAATTCGACCACTTGATTCAGTCTGAGGTACTCTCTGAACTCTGTGCACTCCACTTTCAAATTTGAGAAATTTGTTTACATTAGTCCCTTTTATATACATTGTTATCTCTTTTATACCACCGATCCCGGAATAGTTTGTTGAGATAATTTCGTGTTTCCATCCTTTTCTTTCTGATATTCTTGAATACATTCTGAGAAGGTCAGAGGCAAATAGTGAAGCTTCATTCCCGCCGGCACCTGCTCTGATCTCTAGAAAAACATTCCGGCTGTCCTCTGAAATATCCGATACCATCAGAAGTTTTATGCTGTCTTCAAGTTTTTCTATATCCTCTTCAAGTGATCTGATATCCTCTTCTGCAAGCTCTTTTAATTCAGGATCATCGGAAATCTCCAAAATTTCTGTCGATTCATCAAATCGGATTTTCAAAGTTGAATATTTCAGATAACATTCCTCAAGAGGAGTAAGATTGGATAATTCCCTTGAAAGGGAAGCAAATTTTTTCCTGTCGTTTATTATAGAAGGTTCAGATAACTGATCGCTTAATTCGGTGTATTTTTTATGAAGATTTTCAAGATAGGAAAAAAATTTTTCACTGCTCTTTATATCCATATTTCTTCTTGAATTTCTCTATTCTTCCTTCAGTGTCAACATATTTCTGCTGGCCAGTATAAAAAGGGTGGCAGGAAGAGCAGATCTCAATTTCAATTGCAGATTTAGTTGCCCTTGTTTTAAAGGAATTACCGCAAGCACATGTAACAGCGCATTCCTCATATTTAGGGTGAATGTCTTTTTTCATTATTTCCTCCGAAGTATGAAAAAGTCTAACATTAAAGTAGAATATTGTCAATAATCGCCAGCAGGAGTCTTGAGAATTTGAACTCTATATTTTTCTTAGTTCTGATTCGACAGCCTTTATTAACTGCATTTTAAGGTATGGTTTTTTTATATAAGCCCCGGCTCCCAGTTTAATTGTTTCTTTAACATTCTCATTATCGGAATATCCACTTGTAATGACAGCTTTCTGTTCTCCCTTTCTCATCAGGATCTGGATATATGTTTCAAGTCCGTCAATACCTCCCATAATCATATCAAGGATCAGGAGATCTACCTTCTCTTTCTCCACAAACTGAACAGCTTCCTCTCCGCTTGAAACTGATGAAACCCTGAAATTACATTCTGATAAAATCTTTTCTGCCAATTGGCGGTTGTTATCATCATCTTCAATTATAAGAATATGTTCTCCCTTTCCAATATGGCTGGTAATAATTTCGGATTCCGGAATTTCTTTCTCTTCCTGTATATCGTACATAGCAGCAGGGAAATATAATTGAAATTTTGTACCTTTCCCTTTGATGCTGTCAACTATGACATAGCCGAAATGGTCTTTAATAGTCCATAATACTACTGTCATTCCGAGTCCTGTTCCGCTTTTCCCCATCCTTTTCTTGCTGAAGAAAGGTTCGAATATATTGCTAAGGTCTTTTTTTTCTATACCTATACCATCGTCTTTTATAGTGAGCAATACATAATCACCTTCATTGATCCTGTCATATCCCTTCAACGGTTCATCCAGGAAGCACCTGCTTGTTGATATTTCAATAGCTCCGTCTATGGGCATGGCTTCAGATGCATTTATTATCAGGTTCATTATTGTTTTGGTTATATGTATTGAAGAACCGAATATAAATGTTTTCTCTGGAGTAAGATCACTTGAATATGAAATGTGTGGATTATTTTTTCTAAGTTTCATAAAGACCGGGCCGTTAAAAAATTCTTTAACGATCTCGTTAATAGAGATCGGTTCTTTATTAATAACGCCTTTTCTTGTTAATGTGAGAAGATCCTGAACCATCTCTGCAGCTTTTTCTCCTGAATCTTTTATGATCTCGATATATTTTCTATTGGGATCATTTTTATCAATAGTTTTTAATAGCAGGTCAGGATAGGATACTACACCGGAGAGGATATTGTTCAGATCATGGGCAACACCACCTGCCAGAGAACCGATAATTTCCAGTTTCTGAGCCTGGATTAATTCCATATTCTTTTGTTCAAGCTCATTTGTTCTCTGTATTACCCTTTCCTCAAGATCTCTGTTTATTATTTCGACCTTGTTTTTTTCGATGATCAGTTCTTCGCTCCTCTCTTTGATCTTCTCCTGAAGATCTTCCTCCCTCTCTTTCATCCGTGTGGATTTATAATAATAGAAAGAGATCAGGATCCCCAATACCAGGAATGCTGACAGGTAACGAAATATATTCGATCTCCAGAATGGGGTAGTAACCGAAAATTTGAATGATGCAGCCGGGACATCCCAATTTTCATTATTTATAGAGCTTTTAACCTCAAATCTGTAACTACCTGAATTGAGATTTGTATAAGTGATCTGCTCCTGTGTTGAGGGTAATGTCCAATCTGAATCAACCGGATTAAGTCTCCACCTGTAGTTTACTTTTCCGGCGGGTGCTGAACTGATACCGACAAATTTAACTGAAAGATGGTTATGGTTGTATGGCAATGTTAGCTTATGCGGAAGGTTA